>Ga0256405_10002392_pt1 | contig 43407 bp, 37 predicted proteins | sample RumenRJG_02DNA_FD_189096 | JGI IMG/M metagenome (GOLD analysis project Ga0256405, IMG submission 189096) | Bovine rumen microbial communities from Lethbridge, Alberta, Canada - RJG_02 | ecosystem: Host-associated > Mammals > Digestive system > Stomach > Rumen | place: Canada: Alberta... | reverse complement strand
ATCTCGAAGGTGGCAATTATCAGAACGTCATCCCGGCAGAACTGATCGGCACAGCGAACGGCAACATCACAGTGGATTCAGCGATGACATTTGAACCTGTGGAGCTTCACTATCTCTATGGTGATCTTCCGAAAACCGTCGGACTTGATTTCGGTGTCTGGATCCATGGGGCGGAAGGCGGTGTTTTCAACAGTGAATACAGTACCGCGGAGAGCGTCAATCATGCAGGTGTAAGCTGGGAACCCTATGCGGATTCTGTCACAAGGCATACAGGGACAACGATCTCTATGCCGGGAAATGACGGTGATTTTACTGTCGCTGCAAACGCAAATCAGGACGTGGCAAACGGGCTTCCGCCCACGATCCATTACTGGTCGGATGAGGATTTGGAACGGACGCTGAATGTGAGCTACAGATACAGTTTCAATACGCAGTTTTACCGACTGCTGACTGAGACTGCAGATGTGACCGTGCTCAGCGGGATCCGCTTCAGGAAGACAGATCCGGACGGGGAGCCGGTTCCCGGCGCAGAATATGCGCTCTGGGCCGTTCCTGCTTCGGGCGCCCCGGTGCGGTATCCGGACAATACTTCAAGCTGGACCACAGACAGCGCCGGCGAGCTGATCATATCCGGTCTCCCTGCCGGGAATTATGAACTGAGAGAACTGAACGCTCCGGAAGGATTTCAGCTGAATCCTGATCCTGTTCCGGTGACGGTGACTGTCAGCCCTGAAGCGGAAAGCAGCCTGGTATCAGCGGTCGCCGGAGGAGAGACATCGGCCGCTCTGACATCGGACGATGCTGTTTACACGCCGGTCTGGGATGCCGTCGTTTCTGCGGACGGACTTACCCGTCGGCATTATATGACGCTGAAATCAGGTTCCGTTGCGGAAAAAACCGCCGCAGAGCTTGGCGGTGATACGCTGTTAAGGAACGGCGGACCGGGGATCACGGCACTGAAAGGGGAAATGAAAACAGGCGCAGAACTTCAGGAGATCAAAGACCGCACAAAGATTTCTGTCTATGCCGGGAGCAGCATTCTCGGAGCCTTTGATTCCGCTGCGGATGCACGGTCGGCAGTGAATAATCTCGTGGCAAATAATGGTTTCACTGCTGATATCGGAAATCTGCGGATCGAGGCTGTCTTTGTCTATGAGGATCAGGATCCTGCTCACTACGCCGAAGCTTTCCAGACCGATCAGCCCGACGAGCCGAAGCCGGATGAACCGAAGCCTGACGAACCGAAACCCGACGAATCGAAACCCGACGAACCGAAACCCGACGAACCGAAGCCTGATGAGCCGAAGCCGGTGCCGGTCGAGAATGTGAAAAGTATTGAAGTACGGAAACGCTGGTCGGAGGAAAATCATCCGCTGAGGATCCTGGTCAGGCTTCTGGTGATCCTGGAAGACGGCACGGAGCGGGTGGTCGGAAAGATCAAAGCATTGACGGAATCGGGGAGCTGGACAGCTGCCTGGAGTTTTAAAGAGCTTAGTTCCGCACTGGCGGATGTGACCGGCGCTACGGATTCAGATGCCTCGAACAGTACCGCGGCGTCGGCTTCCAATGCGGGAGAATCAGCCGGGACTGCTGCTTCCGGCGGAAGTGAAGGAACCGGAACCGCGACACCGGGCAATGCCGGCCGCAGTGATATTCTTCTCTTTAATGAAGATGGAGAACTCCTTGACGGACTGGTTCTGGATGATCTGAATACAGGCCTTCGTGTGGAGGAGGTCGATGTTCCCGAGGGCTGGACTCCGGAATACAGCGACCCCGTCGTCCGCAGTGACGGAACCGCAGTTTTTGAGATCCTGAACCGGAAAGAAGACACACCGGAGCCTGAACCTGAACCGGAGCCCAAGCCTGAACCGGAGCCAGAACCCGAGCCGGGACCCGAACATCCGGACAGCCCGACGACTCCCGGCGATGAGCCGGATCACGACCGCCCTTCCGGCGGAACTCCTTCCGGCAGCGGGAATCCCACACCGGGTCCGGAACAGCCGCCGGTATTGGAAACAGCCCCGTCGGCTCCGGAATTAAAGCTGGATGAAGTCCCGGAAAACAGAAAGATGCATCTTCCTTATGGACGCATCGACCGCAGAAAAGAAAAAGGAATTCCTAAGACCGGGGAACCCTTCTCTTCTGCAAACGTCGGGATCCTGTTCATGATCATGGCGCTGTTTGCGGCTGTTTTCCACAGCCTCAGAAAGGAGTGAGCGTTATGGGAATCGCGACAGCTGTTGAGAACAGATATATTGCACAGCAGGTGCGGGCATACCAGAAGGGGGATAAGGGTGCCTACGGAAAGCTTTATTCTCTTACCAAGGACATTGTGTTCGGCTATATTTTTCCGCAGATCCGGAATCGGGATATGGCGGAGGATATCGTCATGGACACTTATACCGCCGGAATGGAAAAGCTGAAGGATCTTCGGGACCCCAACGCCTTCAACAAGTGGATCACCGAGATCGCCCGGACGAAACTGATCGATTATACCAGAGAGGAAAAACGCACGCACGGAGGAGAAGCGGTGGCAGCGGATTATGCCATCGCACGTGAAAGTGAAAAGGCGGACGGAATTGTCGACCCCTTCGCTGACTATGCCATCGAGTTGAAGACAGATCTCGGACGGGTCGTATCCGGCCTGGAGCGGGAGTATTTTGCAGTGGTTTACCTTCGGTATACCTGCGGACTGTCGATCTCCGCGATCTCGGAATTGGAACAGATTCCGGAGGGAACGGTCAAGCGAAGACTCCAGCTTGCCAGAGAAAAGCTTCGTCCGCAGCTCAAAGGATTCTACTCGATCGCGCCCTTCTTCTTTTACAGGAAGGAGATGCTTGCCAGGATCCGCATGCTGCGCTTACAGCAGGCGGCCGGCAGCAAGGCTCCGTCAGGGACCGGCAGTCATATTCAGTCCGGTGCCGGGAAGAGCGCTTTGGAAAAGAGTGCGGCCGGCGGCCTTTTATACCGCAAGGCAGCAGCAGCCGGTACCGGCATTGCGGTGGGCGCAGTTACGGCGCTTATGATGCAGGGACCGGTGATCCGGAGTCTGAGGTATTATGACCAGACGGTCCCGGTAAACACGCAGCGGATCGAATGTAGTGTAAAGAGCCGCTGGGCGGTGAAGGAGGCTAGGATCGAAGGAAAAGACTGGCCTGTCACGGAAGAAAACGGCATTTATACAGCGGAGATCCCGGAAAACGGATCCTTCGTGTTTACAGTGACGGACCAGCTGGGACAGAGTGTCCGGCAGGGATTCCGGATCGGCAACATCGACCGCATCACTCCGGTCTACCGGAATTATACCGAGAACGGCGACATGGTCGTGCTGCGGTTCGGGGAAGGGGAATCGGAAGTCATGTCCGGAATCGACTGGGACAACACCTGTTTCCGCGATGCAAAAGGAAATACAGTCACGCCCCGGGCGGTCAACCGGCAGACAGATGAAGCGCTGCTTCCGAAGGACAGTTTTCCGCTTGAAGCGAAGGTTGAAGATTTCGCGGGGAATTACGGGACCTACCGGCTGACGCTGAAGACCGTGACATTGAATGCGGAAGGAGGCAGCCATGCGGAATAAACAGTTTTTAAAACCGGCTGCCTTTCTGACTGCAGCGTTTCTTCTCTGCGGAACGGTCTTCGCCGCGCCGTTCCCGGAATCTATACCGGCAACTGCGGCCGATGCTGACGAGGCGTCAGAGTATTTGGAAACCGGGGCAGTCAGAGAATCTGAAGCCGCGGTAACCGGCGCTGAGGGAGAAGTTTTCCTGTCGCCGGATTTCAGCTGGAGTGAAGAAACGCCCGGTGAGTTTCTGGTCCGCTTTACCATCACAAACCGTTCAAACATGATGATCCCGGAGACGGAGGTCAGGATCACACTGCCGGAAAATGAACAGGGTTCCCTGCATTTTTCCGGAGAACCTGAATTTTCAGGTGCGGCGCCGGAAGGCGGAAGTCTCATGATCTCAGGGGACCGCGAGCTGCGGCTGGAACTCTCCGATTTCCAGGTCGGGGAAGCATTTGTGGTTGCGGCCGGCGGAAGAATGGGAGAAGATATAGAAAAGAGGCCGGAATCGGGCGGGGAAATCAGTCAGTCCGCGGGTGAAGAGCAGGAAGCAGTGTTTCGTGCAGGCACCATGAATGTCAGCCTTGTGCTTCGCGGATACGGCGAGGAACACCCGACGTCGCTGGATTACCGGATCCCGGATCTTGTCCGGGAGAACGTGGAACAGGAGGAAACTCCGGAAGCAGAACCGCAGATCCTGATGATGCTCGTTGCTTCGCTTACCGGCTCCGGCAAGAGTGCCGTGACTGCGGAGATCGTGGAAGGCCCTCTGGACCGTTCGATTCTGTTCAGCAGCAGGGCAGGTGAATCGGTGAAGCAGGCGCTGGCATTTCCCGCAGGAAAAGAGGAACCGCAGCACGCGGTATATCCGGTCACTATACTGAAACTTCTTCCGTTTCTGGCGGTTCCGGTAACACTGTTCGCGCTTTATGTCCTATACTGTATTCAGGATGTAAGGCGCCGCGCGGCGGCATTCCGCTTTGACCCTATGATGAAAATGCGGGGCAAGAGGTAAATGCTTTGCAAGAGATAAATACGGGGAAGCAGTGAATACCGCGTGCGGACGTATTGATGATCGATCAGGAGGACGAAAACATGTCTTATGTGGATGAAGTGCTGGAGATGGCTGCCCAGAGGGATCCGAATGAGCCGGAATTCCTGCAGGCGGTGAAGGAGGCTTTTGAATCCATTCGTCCTGTCGTTGACGCCAATGAAAAGGTCTACAGGGAGAATGCGATCCTTGAGCGTTTCGTCGAGCCGGAACGCATTTACACCTTCCCGGTAACCTGGGAGGACGATGCACATAAGGTCCATGTGAACCGCGCATGGAGAATTCAGTTCAACAGTGCAATCGGGAGCTACAAAGGCGGCACCCGTTTCCACAAGACCGTCAATTTGTCGATCCTTAAGTTCCTGGGGTTTGAGATGGTCCTGAAGAACAGCCTGACCGGTCTTCCGCTGGGTGGCGGCAAGGGCGGTTCCGATTTCGACCCTCACGGCAAGAGCGACCGTGAAGTCATGCGCTTCTGCCAGGCGTATATGAATGCGCTGTACAGATATATCGGCCCGGAAATGGACTGTCCTTCCGGCGATATCGGCGTCGGCGGACGTGAGATCGGCTATCTGTTCGGACAGTACAAGAAACTGACCTCCAGCTTTGACGCAGCCCTGTGCGGCAAAGGCGTGAATTTCGGCGGATCGCTGGGACGCACCGAAGCGACCGGCTACGGACTTGCCTACATGACGGACGAAATGTGCAAAGCCTGCGGCAAGGAACTCACCGGCAGGACGACTGTTGTCACCGGCTCCGGAAGCGTCGCGATCTATGCTGCCCAGAAGATTCAGCAGCTTGGCGCGAAGGTCGTCGCGATGTGCGACTCCAACGGGTATATCTATGACGAAAAAGGTATCGACATCGAGGTGATGCGGCAGATCAAGGAAACTGAGCGCGCGCGCATCAGCGAATACGCGGCCAGAGTACCGGGTGCCGTCTACACCCCGGGCAAGGGTATCTGGAATATCAAGTGCGAGATCTTCCTTCCCTGCGCGACGCAGAATGAGATCAGTCTCGATGCGGCGAAGACCCTTGTCGGCAACGGATGCTTCCTGCTGGCGGAAGGCGCGAACATGCCCCTTGAGCCGGAGGCAGTCCGGTACCTGCAGAACAGCGGGATCCTCTATATGCCTGGCAAGGCAGCCAGTGCAGGCGGCGTTTCCGTCTCCGGGTTCGAACAGGCGCAGAACGCACAGAGAATGTACTGGACCTTCGAAGAGGTCGATGCGAAACTGCAGCGACAGATGGCGTTTATCTTCAATAATGTCGCAGGAGCCGCGAAGCGTTACGGCAAAGAAGGCAATTATCTGGCCGGCGCGAATATCTGCGCCTTTGAGCGGGTCGCCCAGGCCATGGTCGCCCAGGGACTTTACTGATACGTCAGTTTAAAGAAGGTCCGGCGTTCATGCCGGACCTTCACTTTTCCGCAAAAACCTGCAGATGTCAGCCTGCCCGGTCATTCTTTACATTCACGGAAACTGCGCTTATAATACCTGTACTATGCATAGATACTTCAGAACAATCGGATTTTCCGAATACCATAACGAGGAAGAGGTGCGGCATCTTCTCGATGTCGTCCAGCAGCAGAACGAGCCGCGGGCCATGATCATCAACCGCAGCAACGGCGATCGTCTCTGGGAGATCCGGGCGGAGCTCGGACCGGGACTCGGCGTGATCCTGAGCGGCTACGTGAACCATCTCGGCCAGCTGGTCCGGGAACGGTACATGCCGTTCTTCGAGGAAATGGAACTCACCTCCGACGTATACTGCTCCATCCAGCGGCACGTGGACAACAATGTCTTCTCCGGGCTTCTGGATGATATTCGCGTGGGTATTTCCCTGATCTTCCGGCTGACCAATGCCGGGGAATACATGCAGCGCCGGCAGCGCAGTCAGAATCTGAACCCGCGCGGCGTTTCCCTCACCGCGTTCAGCCGGGACGGAAAGATCCTTCTTCCCATCAAGAAGGACGCAAAGATGCGCGAAAAAGCCCGGGTCGCGGACCAGAACCGGGAGAAGCTGATCGAAGCCGCGCGCCACGGCGATGAGAGCGCCATCGAGGCCTTGAACAATGAAGACATGGGCATGTACAACAGCCTCACCCGCCGGATGATGAAGGAGGACATCTACTCCATCGTTGAGTCCTGCTTTATGCCCCAGGGCATAGAATGCGACATCTACCAGATCATCGGCGATATCCTTGAGATCAGCACCCGCAGGAATCTCCTGACCGGTGAGGACATCTGGGATTTCCTGATCCAGACCAACGATCTCCCGATCCACGTCGTCACGAACCAGATCGACCTGCAGGGCGAGCCGGAAGTCGGCCGCCGCTTCAAAGGCACCGTCTGGATCCAGGGAAAAGCTCTCTTTGAGAACTGAGGAAGACCAACCGCGGAGATCGAAGATCCCCGCAGTTGAGTTTCCCCTTTCCCCGTGTTATACTAATTCACGCATCCGAAAGATGCAGTTCGTTTCCGTTGCACAGCAGGATAGTGCGTCCGCCTCCTAAAGTTATGGAGGACCCAGGCACGCGGGGTCGTTAAAGATACGGTGTCGGGTTCGAATCCGGTTGGATTTCGGACCAAAAAGGGGTTCGCGGCATTTACATGTGCAGCCCCTCGGGGGCAAAGGTGAATTTACAACCTGCCGCCAAAGTGAGCAGTTGTCAGTAACTCGAAGCTCCACCGGCCGGCTTGCCGGAGGGCCGAAAAGCCCGGAAATAAGCCAAAAATTGAATATGTCTGTGTAGCTCAGTTGGATAGAGCGACCGCCTCCTAAGCGGGTGTACAACAGTCGCCTGAGGCAAATCGCAAAACCGGCTGCGGGTCCGAAAGCCGCCGAGGACGTTAAAATAGAGGGGCTCTTCTAATGCAGGACGACAGTTCTTTTTTCGAACAGACGCCTCGATTAGAAGCCGGTTCATTAGCAGAACCGAAGAAATATTAGAAGGAAATCCCAATCCGGCAGGGTCAGAAAACCTTGTAAATACGGGAAAAAATAGAGATGTCCGCGTAGCTCAGCAGGATAGAGCGACCGCCTCCTAAGCGGTAGGTCGGAGGTTCGAATCCTCTCGTGGACGCTGGTCAGAAGGGTGGAAGTCAGAAAAATCACTGACTTCCATTTTCATTTACGGGAAAGAAATCCTGCTAATATTTTGAAGCCTCCATTAGCAGGCTGCTAAAATTTGAACCGGATTTCTAATGGCCGAATTCCAGATGCCTCCGGAAGCCTGCTAAAACTGGCGATAGTTCCGCCACGTCGGCGAGTTCAGAAGAGTCCGTTTCTGCCAGAAAATCCTGAAATTCAGCGGGTCCCGGGACTTACGGCCGGGGGAGGCAGAGAATCGGATCCGTACCGGAAGCACTCCCTGAAAAAGCTGATTAAGGACTCTTCCATCTAATCGCATTAGCAGCCGGATCTGCAGAATATTAGAATTTCTAACACCAGACGCCTCCATTGGCAGCAATACATAGCGCATTCATGATCTGCGAAAAAGCAGTAAGTGGATGCGCTTTTTTTATTGTTTCAGAACAGGAAATGGAGGTATCAGATGAAGGCGAACAAGAGAAGGATCATCATAATCGACGGTGTCAGGTATTACGCGGACCGGCCGCATGACTGCAGGAAGTGTTTTTTCTGGAAGAACCGGAAGGTCGGCTGCTCGCTTGGCAGTGAGAACTGCTACTACTTGGCTGAGACCGTTAAGACTGAGCAGGAGAAGAAATGTGAGAACTGCCCTTACGCAAAAGGCCAGCCTTGTGTGACAGCCAGCTGCTATAAGGATCTGGAGAAATGGCTCAGACAGCGCCGGGCCAAGGCAGTTCAGCAGATGGTAAAGGAAGGGGGTCGTTCCTATGTCGGATAAGAACATGCAGCGGTTCCGCCGCTATGAAAAGCTGATGAAAGAATCGCAGAAAAGGAAGGATCCGGCGAATAAGCCGTCCAGCTGTGCGAAATGTCCGTACTATCAGCCGGACTTTAAGTACAGAAAATGCCTGTACGCACGCTGCCCTTACGGGAGGGACGCGGAGATCTTCCGCAGAAGACCTCTTAAGAGGGATAAAATCCCGGCGCCGGAGGTGGTGAAGATGGATGTTTGATTATTTTTACGGATCCCAGTCCGAACAGTTTTCGTTCTACCGTATCCCGAAGATCCTGTTTACAGCATCACACTTTAAAAACCTGTCAACAGACGCCAAAGCACTGTACGGGATCCTTCTGGACCGGATGAATCTCTCGGCAAAGAACGGATGGATCGACAGAGAAGGCAGGGTCTATATCATCTTCACAACCGAAGAAATCATGGAGGCGCTGGGGTGTGCCAATCAGAAGGCAACAAGGCTGCTTTCGGAACTGGAAAAGGACATCGGCCTGATCGAGCGGAAACGCCAGGGTCTCGGAAAACCGAACCTGATCTATGTAAAGAACTTCATTATGCCAGGCAGTATGCCGGAATCACATTTCTTGAATCATGAAAATCATGATTCTGGAAGTGTGAAAACCACATCTCAAGAATCATGGAAATCACACGGTAATAATACTGATATTAACAATATTGAGAACAGTGATACTGATCTTTTCTCTTCCGCTGACGGGAGATCAGAAGAGATGAGAACCCGGGCTTCGTACGAGCAATATTTCCGGGATTTACTGGAGATCGACATCATGGAGCAGAACAATCCCTCTGACAGGGAATCGCTGGAAGGGATTCTGGATCTGATCGTGGATACGTGCTGTGCCAACAAGCCGTGGATCGTGATCAGTGGGGATAAAAAGCCCATCGAAGTTGTAAAAAGCAGGTTCATGAAGCTCAATTCCAGTCATATCGATTACGTGCTGCGGTGTCTTTCGGACAACACCACACGGATCCGCAACGTAAACCAGTATCTTCTGGCAACACTCTACAACGCGCCGACAACTATCAGTCCTTATTACCAGTCCTGGGTAAACAACGACATGGCCAGCGGCCGTATATGAAAAGAGGTGATGTGAATCATGCAGAATAAAGCAGCTGTTCTGTGCTGCGCGAACCAGAAGGGCGGCGTAGGAAAGACCTTCACGGCAGAGAATCTCGGGATCGGGCTGGCGCAGGAAGGCAGAAAAGTCCTTCTGGTGGACATGGATCCGCAGGCTTCACTCACCATCAGCCTTGGATATCCGAGACCGGACGAGCTACCGGTAACCATTGCGGACCAGATGCAGAAAGTGATCATGGATGAGCCAGTATCTCCCCGTGATGGAATTCTTACACATCCGGAGGGTGTGGATCTGATGCCGGCGGATATCTCCCTGTCCGGTCTGGAAGTATCTCTGGTGAATGCCATGAGCCGCGAGTCCATCCTGAAACAGTATCTGACTCCTCTGAAAAAAGAATATGACTTCATCATTGTGGACTGCATGCCATCTCTGGGAATGCTGACCGTCAATGCCCTTGCGGCTTCTGACCAGCTGATTGTCCCAGTGCAGGCGCAGTACCTGTCAGCCAAAGGGTTGGAACAGCTCCTTCAGACGGTGAACAAAGTAAAGCGGCAGATCAATCCGGGCCTGAGAATCGAAGGGATCCTGCTGACGATGGTGGATGCCAGGACGAATGTGTCCAAAGAAATCGGAGGGCTGATCCGTGAGACTTATGGCAGCCGGCTGAAAGTATTCGGAGTGGAAATTCCGAGATCCGTCCGGGCTGCGGAGATCAGCGCGGAAGGCAAAAGTATCTTCGCCCATGACCCCGGCGGGAAGGTCGCTGCGGCCTACAAAGAACTGACGAAGGAGGTGATCCGCGATGCCCAAAAGAGGCGCAAACATCAGCTTGAGCAGCTACGATGATATCTTTGAGACGGATGAAAGCCGCGCCGACGCCCAGCTGGAGCGGGTCCGGAAAATCCCGATCAGCGAGTTGGTGCCGTTTAAGAATCATCCGTTCAAAGTGGTGGAGGATGAAGCCATGCTCCGGACCACGGAAAGTATTTCTCAGTTCGGTGTCCTGACACCGCTCATTGCAAGACCTTTGGAAGATGGTACGTATGAGATCATCTCCGGACACCGGAGAGTCCATGCGGCTGAGGCGGCCGGACTTACAGAAGTACCGGTGATCGTCAGGGATATGGATGATGACGCCGCGATCTGCCTGATGGTGGATTCCAACCTGCAGAGGGAGCAGATCCTGCCGAGTGAACGGGCATTTGCGTACAAGATGAAAAACGATGCAATGAAAAGAGTTGCAGGTCGCCCATCAAAGGAAAATGTGTCCCAACTTGGGACACAAAAAAGGACAGATGAAATTATGGCTGAGGAATTAGGACAAAGCCGAAATCAAATTCAACGTTATATCCGCCTCACCAACCTGATCCCAGAACTGTTGGAGCTGGTTGACCAGAAAAAGATTTCCTTTAATCCGGCTGTGGAACTCTCCTATCTGAAGCCGGAGGAACAGGAACTATTCATGGAAGCCATGGACTGGTCCCAGGCCGCTCCGTCACTGTCCCAGGCCCAGCGCCTGAAAAAGCTCAGTCAGGAAGGGGATTTCACCCTGGATGCAGTCCGGGAGATCATGAGTGAGGTGAAGAAAGGCGATCTGGAACGGGTAACATTCCGGAATGAAACACTGCGAAAGTACTTTCCGCGTTCTTATACAGCACAGCAGATGCAGGACCAGATCATCAAACTCCTGGAGCAATGGCAGAAACGAAAACAGCGGAATCAGGAACGATAAACCAAATAACAAACCACTACAGACAGGCGTTCTCCATGCGGGAATGTCTTTTTTTATGCCAAATATGAAAGGAAAACAGACTATGCCAAAGATGAATGCAACCGACAAGCAGGCTATGGAGATCCTTAACAGGCTGGAGGACCTGATTGGTTCTTCTGCCGACCTAGAGACAAGCATTGACGAGAGCGAAAGCATCGAGGAAGTGCTCCTTTGCCTGGAAGATGCGATCGATGAATTCTGCGAGACCATAGAGGTGATCGAGGCGATCCGCGGCTTCCTTATGGAAGTCCGGGATATGGACAAGGAAGAGGAAGAGGCGGATATGGATGATGAGGACAACAGTTGTTGCTGCGCCCCTCCAGAGCTTCGTAACGAGCTGATCCGGATTGCGGAAATGGCAAAGGAATACGAACGGATGGCTGCCGGGAAAAGAAACCAGGATAAGATCGCACAGGAAATCAGCCTTCTCGAGGAGGATTCCGTGGCGATGCTCTTCTATGATGCCTGTGACTACCGCGTCTTTCCATTCGAGCATGTACTCCGTATCTGCCCCTGGCTGAACGAGCACAGTGTCATGCGTGCCATCCCTGACCTGGAGGATCTCTATTATCTCTATGAGGAAGGTACTGAGGTACAGACGGACAAAGGACTGTACCTAGTCAGCCCTGTCGTTGTGATCCGGCTGAATCAGGATCATTTTCTTATCACGCCGGATCCGCTGGACCGTCACCGTGTCCGTAAATTTATGAAAGACAACACAGAGACTATCGATTTTGAAGAAGGCGCCAGTTATCCGGCGCTTCGTTTTGTGTAAGGAGGATCTGACATGGATTATGAACAGTTTTTGGAGCAGGTGAAGGACAGGCTGCAGGAGCAGTTCCCTTATATGGATGTGAGCATCCGCAGCGTGGAAAAGCTCCAGGGAGAATCATATACCGGCATTTCCATCGCTCCGGCAGGAAGCAATGCCGGCGCCACCATGAACCTGCATTCCCAGTATGACCTTCTGCAGGAAGGTACTCCGATGGAGATCATTATAAGAAGAATTGAGAACCTGGCAAATGACGCGGTCGAACAGATCCCGCAGGTAGATACCGGTGTCCTCGGTGATTATGGGCAGATGAAAGACCGTCTGATCATGCAGGCCGTTCCTACTGATCAGAACAGAGACCTGCTTGCCACGATCCCACACAGGGAGATGGAGGATCTCTCCATCGTCTACCGTTTTCAGCTTGACCACCAGGCCCGCGGCGACGCTACGATCCTCGTTACGAATCAGATGCTGGAGAACTATGGAATCACAGCTGAGCAGCTGATGGCCGACGCGGCTGTTTCCGCGCCGCAGAGGAATCCTCTTTCCATCCGTTCCATGGCGCAGGTCATGGCGGAGATGAGCGGAGGCATGTTTGAACCGGAGGATATCGGAGCGCCGGCTCTTCTGGTCGCAACAGTTCCGGGCGCGGTAAATGGCGCCGGCGTCCTCGGTTATCCGGATTTCTTCAAAGAAGCAACAGAGCTGATTGGAGGGGATTTCTTTATCCTTCCGTCCTCCATGCATGAAGTTCTGCTTCTTGCAGATGACGGGACGGCCCGGGCTGCCGAACTGAACGCGATGGTCTCTTCGATCAATGCTTCGGAGGTCATGCCGGAAGACCGGCTGTCTGACGAGGCGTATCACTATGACGTGAAGGCACAGGTCTTTGAGAAGGCGACGTCCTATGAAGACAGAATGATGGAAGATCGGGAAATGATTGCCGACGCCATGCCGGGAATGGGAATTGTCAGCGAACAGACTGCCTCTTACGCGGTTCCGGAAACCATGACCGTTCTCATGGTCGAGCCGAACAGATATCCGGAGCCCGCTGAGATCGGTACGGACCTTGCCGCCATGCAGACAGCTGTCGGCGGCAATATTGAAGTGGTCTATCCATTTGACGAACCGGTCGGACTGGTAATGAACGAAGAAGGCAAGATCAACGGTCTTCCCTTAAACCGTGCCCTCCGGGATAAACAGGGAGAAATCTACGATGTAGTTGCCGGACCTTTTATGGTCGTCGGACTCACAGAGGATAGCTTCGGGTCTCTCACGCCGGATCAGTTGCAGAAGTTCGGGGAAATGTTCCATCAGCCGGAGATGTTCATGAAGATGGGCAAAGGGATCATGGCACTCCCGCTTCCGGATGACAGGGTCGAAAAACCGGAGAATGTTGCTGATAAAGTGACGGACAGGGCGCAGAAGGATATGACACAGAAAGCCGGACGCAGAAAGAAGCCGGATCACGACGGCAGGTGATGCATGAATTATCGGAGGGCTGCTCCGGCAACCCTCCGGACAAAGGAGGTGGTGATTCTTGCAGGAAGAAGTTGAGAACAGGACCGTGAATCTCGTGATCACGACGACAAGACTGACTGCCAGAGCGGTGATCACCGGCTTCCGCAAATTTGATGAATCCAGGAAAAAGAGAGCTGCGGCAAAAGCGGCAGCCAGAGCCGCAAAGAAAGAAGAAAAGCCTACCGGCAAGCAGACAGTGAAGGAACTGATCGGCCAGAACCAGGGTGTGACCAGCATAGACATTGCCAAGACAGACCTGAGAGGTTTCGAAAAATATGCCCGTTCGTATGGCGTAGATTACGCGATCACCAAGGATAAATCCGGGGATGTTCCGAAATATCTCTGCTTTTTCAAGGCCAGGGATGCGGATGCCATGACGGCGGCGTTTAATGCTTATTCCGCAGAGGTGCTGAAGAAGGAAAAAGCCCCGAGCGTGCTGAAGCAGCTGGCGAAGCTGAAGGCCTATGTGAAAGCACTGCCCCAGAAAGCCAGAACGCACGAGAAAGAGAGGGATCTGAACCGATGAAAATGGATACCAGCCGGCTGAAAAAGGTTCTGATCCTTTCTCTTCCCTATGTATTTTTCGGACTTATCTGCACCAACATTGGCGAGGCCTGGAGACTGGCGGAGGGAGCGGACTATTCAAAGAAACTGCTGTCGTTTTTTTCGACGATCGGGCCTGCTTTTTCCAATCCTCTGCCAAGCTTCTATCCGCTGGATCTTCTCATCGGGCTGTTCGGAGGCGTCGGCCTTCGTCTTGCAGTCTTTATTAAAAGCCAGAACAAGAAGAATTATAGGCAGGGTGTGGAGTACGGCTCCGCCAGGTGGGGAAGTCATGCTGACATCGAGCCGTTTATGGATCCGGTCTTCGAGAACAACGTGATCCTGACAAAGACCGAGCGGCTCATGATGAGCAACCGGCCGAAGAATCCGGCAAACGCCAGGAATAAGAATGTCCTGATTGTCGGCGGATCAGGCTCAGGTAAGACCCGTTTCTGGATCAAGCCGAATCTGCTTCAGCTTCATTCTTCTTATGTTTTGACCGATCCGAAAGGTACGACATTATTGGAAGTCGGAGCGGCATTTGTCCATGCCAAATATCAGATCCGTATCTTCAACACGATCAATTTTAAGAAGTCAATGCACTATAATCCCTTTGCCTATGTGCACAGCGAGAAGGATATTCTGAAGCTGGTGACGACACTGATGGCGAACACGAAGGGAGAAGGCAAAAGCTCGGATCCTTTCTGGGACAAAGCGGAAACGCTTCTGTACTGCGCGCTGATCGGATATATCCATTACGAAGCACCGAAGGAGGAACAGAACTTTGCCACGCTGATCGAGTTCATCAACGCCATGGAAGTCCGGGAGGACGATGAAGAGTACCAGAATCCTGTGGACCTGATGTTTGAGGCATTGAAGAAAAAGAACCCGGACCACTTCGCTGTCCGCCAATATGCCAAGTTCAAATTGGCTGCCGGCAAAACTTTAAAAAGTATTCTTGTGAGTGCCGGCGCAAGGCTGGCCCCTTTTGACATTCAGGAAGTCCGGGAAATTACGATGTACGACGAACTGGAGCTGGATACTCTGGGAGACCGGAAGACAGCACTGTTCCTGATGATGTCGGATACCGACGGATCCTTCAATTTCCTCATCAGCATGATTTACACACAGCTCTTCAATCTGCTGTGTGAAAAGGCAGATGATGTGTACGGCGGGAGGCTGCCTGTTCATGTACGGTGCCTGATTGACGAGGCCGCCAATATCGGCCAGATTCCCAATCTGGAAAAACTGGTAGCGACCATTCGTAGCCGTGAGATCAGTGCCTGCCTGGTACTGCAGGCCAAGTCACAGCTGAAAGCAATTTATAAGGACAACGCGGACACTATTATCGGCAATATGGACTCGCAGGTCTTCCTCGGCGGCTCCGAACCGACGACTCTGAAAGATCTTTCGGAAGCTCTGGGCAAGGAAACGATCGATACCTTCAATACCTCTGACACCAGAGGCAACAGTCCCAGCTACGGAACGAATTATCAGAAACTTGGCAAAGAGCTGATGAGCAGGGATGAGATCGCCGTCCTAGACGGCCGGAAATGCGTGCTCCAGCTGCGCGGTGTCAGGCCGTTCCTGTCGGATAAATATGATCTGACACAGCATCCGAACTACAGATACACCGCGGATTATGATAAGCGTCTGACCTTTGATATCGAAAAATATCTGAACCGCAGGATGAAGCTGAAAGCCAGTGAGGAATATGAAGTGGTGGAGGTGGATGATTCCGAAGAATCTGCCAAACTGGCATTCAGCTGAAAAGGGCAGCCATCCGGCTGCCCGGTACATACCGGCGACATCCTTGAGCCTGCCGGCAGATCCGATAAAATAAAATCAGAACCTTAAGAAAGGACGGAATGAGATATGTTTATACTGAGAATACTGCTGAAGGCCGTGTTGCTGCCGGTCATTCTTCTTCTTTTTATCGTGAAAATCATCGTGAAGATCGGTATGGAGCTGTCCTCCATCTTCCTCGGCGCCCTGATGCTTTTTGCCGCCGGCTGCATCATCTACACTGTCACAAAGCAGGCATGGAGCCAGACATTTCTGCTCTTTCTGATCGAAGGAATCCTTGTTGCCGTGACGATCGGAACCGGAATCATCGAGAGCCTGGTGGATGCAGCACTGATGGGAATCTTAAGTCTGTAAAGCCATTATTCAGAATACAAGCCTGACAGCAGGTCAGGATCTTACATAGCCGGAGGCTGAAGCGCGATCAGTTCTCCGGCTATTTTCATGCCCTTTTCCGTGGATGTCAGGTGCACATGTACGTTCCGGATGAGGGCTTTTTGCATCATTATCATCATCTCGATCCGGGCAAATGACCCGGAAAGCAAGGAGGAAGAACACTATGGCTTTTTTCAACAGTGCAGTTGGAGTACTGCAGACTCTTGTCGTAGCCCTCGGAGCCGGTCTCGGTATCTGGGGTGCGATTAACCTGATGGAAGGTTACGGGAATGACAATCCCGGCGCCAAGTCCCAGGGAATGAAGCAGCTGATGGCAGGCGGCGGTGTCGCACTCATCGGAATCACTCTGGTTCCTCTGCTGTCCGGTCTGTTCGGCTGATTCACCGGACGGCAGGCGCAAACGGCCGGGCGGGATCATCCTGCCCGGTCCATTTCAGTAGAGAAGGAGGTAACCGCCCTTGGATGCTATTCTGCAGCAGATCGCTGACTGGCTCAAGGGAATGCTCATCGACGGCATCATGAACAACCTCTCAGGGATGTTTGATTCCGTCAATCAGCAGGTTTCGGATGTGGCATCACAGGTGGGAATGACCCCGGCGGGCTTTTCGCCGGGCATTTTCAGCCTCGTCAGAAATATCTCGGAGTCGGTCATCATCCCCATCGCGGGTCTGATCCTCACATTCATCGCCTGCTATGAGCTCATCCAGCTGATCATCGATCATAACAACTTGGCAAATTTTGAAACATGGATTTTTTTTAAATGGGTCTTTAAAACGTTTGTGGCAGTCATGCTGATCACGAACACCTTTAACATTACGATGGCGATTTTTGATGTCGCGCAGCATGTGGTCAACGCCAGTGCAGGCCTGATCGGCGGCAGTACCGCGATCGACGCCTCCACACTGGACGCGATCCGGGATACGCTGGAAGAAATGGAACTTGGACCGCTTCTGGGACTTTTCCTGTCATCCTTCGTGGTGCAGCTGTGTTCCATGATTCTCTCCGTCCTGATCTTTGTCATCGTCTACGGACGAATGATCGAGATCTATCTCATGGTAAGTCTGGCACCGATTCCGTTCGCGACCTTTGGGAACCGCGAGCAGAGCCAGATCGGGCAGAATTATCTCCGGTCGCTCGCCGCGCTCGGCTTCCAGGGATTCCTCATCATGATCTGCATTGGCATATACGCGGTACTTGTCCAGAACATCGTCTTTACAGAGCATATCATTGCTTCGATTTGGGGCGTTCTGGGGTACACGGTACTTTTGTGCTTCACGCTCTTTAAGACCGGGAGCCTCGCAAAAAGCGTGTTCTCCGCGCACTGACCATAAGGAAGGAGGAAGAACTTGGCAGCTTATATCCCTGTCCCGCGGGACCTTACGCGGGTCAAATCAAAAATACTCTTTAACCTGACCAAACGGCAGCTTGTCTGCTTCGGGACGGCTGCGCTTCTCGGCGTGCCGTCTTTTTTTCTGCTCAGAAAGCTGGGAAATATCAGCCTGGCAGCGATGAGCATGATCATTATCATGATGCCGCTCTTTCTGCTGGCCATGTATGAGCGCGACGGACAGCCGTTAGAGGTCATAGCAAAACATTTCATTGAAACCAGATTTATCAGGCCGAAGATCCGGCCCTATCAGACTGACAACTACTATGCCGTCCTGCACAGGCAGGCGATGGCGGAGAAGGAGGTAGAAAAGATTGTTTTCCATTCTGAAAAAGCCGGACAGGCGAAGCGTAAGGCTGCCGGCCAATCTCACAAAAAGCGAGAAAAAGCAGGTGCAGAAGGTCATCGATCAGGCAAGAAAAAATGACGGCGTCCCGAGGACGGCCCAGCAGTCGATTCCCTTTGACCGGATGTTCCCGGATGGGATCTGCCGGATCGGGGAGAACTATTACACCCGCACCGTGCAGTTCCAGGACATCAACTATCAGCTGGCCCAGCAGGAGGACAAGACGGCGATTTTTGAGGAGTGGTGCAGCTTTCTGAATTTCTTCGACAGTTCCATCCACTTTGAACTCTCTTTCATGAACATGGCGACAGACGCCGAGAGCTTCGAAAAGAGCATCCGCATCCCTCCGCAGCATGACGGCTACAATCCGATCCGCGCTGAGTATACGCAGATGCTGAAGACCCAGCTTGCGCAGGGCAACAACGGCCTGACCAAGACCAAGTATCTGACGTTCGGGATCGAGGCCGACACTGTCAAGCAGGCAAAACCGAGGCTGGCGCATGTCATGAATGACATCCTGAACAACTTCCGCCAGCTCGGAGTCATTGCAAGACCCTTAAATGGCAAGGAACGGCTGAAGCTGATGCACGACATGTTCCACATGGGAGAGCCGGAGGACCGGTTCCGCTTTGACTGGAAATGGCTTGTGAAAAGCGGTCTTTCCGTAAAGGACTTCATCGCACCAACGGCGTTTGCCTTTCCTGGAAGCCGGTATTTCCGTATGGGAAGCCTGTACGGGGCTATGAGCTATCTGGCCATTACGGCATCGGATCTTTCCGACCAGCTGCTGAAGGATTTTCTGGATATGGAATCCAGCCAGATCGTGACCATGCACATCCAGTCCGTCGACCAGACAGAGGCGATCAAGACCGTTAAGCATACGATCACGGAGCTTGACCGGTCCAAGATCGAGGAACAGAAGAAGGCCGTCCGGTCTGGGTATGACATGGATATCATTCCCTCCGATCTCGCCACCTACGGCAAGGACGCGAAGGCCCTTCTGCAGGAGCTGCAGAGCCAGAATGAGCGTATGTTCCTGATCACTTTTCTGGTCATGAATACCGGACGGACAAAGCAGGAACTGGAGACCAATGTTTTCCAGGCATCCAGCATCGCCCAGAAGCATAACTGCATGCTGAGGCGCCTAAGCTACCAGCAGGAAGATGCCCTGATGAGCAGCCTGCCGCTGGCGAAAAACCTGATCGAGATCGAACGGGCGCTGACGACCAGTTCCACGGCGATCTTTGTGCCCTTTACTACGCAGGAGCTCTTCCAGAACCGGAAGGAAGCACTGTATTACGGGCTGAACGCGCTGTCCAACAACCTGATCATGGTAGACCGCAAGGCCCTGAAGAACCCGAACGGACTGATCCTCGGTACACCCGGTTCCGGCAAATCTTTCTCTGCAAAAAGGGAGATTGCAAACTCATTCCTGGTGACGGATGACGACATCATCATCTGCGATCCTGAAGCGGAGTATACGGCGCTGGTGGAACGCTTCGACGGACAGGTGATCCACATCAGCCCGGTGAGCACCCAGTATATCAATCCGATGGACATCAACAGCAACTATTCCGAAGAGGACAACCCTGTTGCCCTGAAAGCTGACTTCATCCTGTCGCTCTGCGAGCTGATCGTTGGCGGCAAGGAAGGGCTGCAGCCGGTAGAAAAAACGGTTATTGACCGCTGTGTCCATCAGATCTATCAGAACTATTTCAATGATCCGAAGCCGGAGAACATGCCGCTTCTGGAGGACCTCTATTTCGCCCTTCTGGCACAGGAGGAAAAGGAAGCTCATCATGTGGCAACCGCACTGGAAATCTATGTCAAGGGATCCCTGAACCTGTTCAACCACAGGACCAACGTCGATATCGAGAACCGTCTGGTCTGCTACGACATCAAGGAACTGGGCAAGCAGCTGAAAAAGATCGGCATGCTGATCGTACAGGACCAGGTCTGGGGCAGAGTCACTGCCAATCGGAGTGCCGGCAAAGCCACCCGGTACTATATGGACGAGTTCCACCTGCTTCTGAAGGAGGAGCAGACGGCAGCATATTCGGTCGAGATCTGGAAGCGCTTCCGTAAATGGGGAGGAATCCCGACCGGAATTACCCAGAACGTGAAGGATCTTCTGTCCAGCCATGAGGTGGAGAACATCTTCGAGAACTCCGACTTCATTTATATGCTGAACCAAGCCGCCGGAGACCGCGCAATCCTGGCAAAGCAGCTGAACATCTCGACACACCAGCTCTCCTACGTGACGCATTCCGGCGAAGGCGAAGGCCTCCTGTTTTACGGAAATGTCATTCTGCCTTTCGTGGATCACTTCCCGACGGACCTGGAACTCTATCGTATCATGACGACCAAATGGACAGACGGATCAGAGGAAAGAGAGGCGTAAGGATTTATGGCAGACAGGAAATCAAAGATCCGGTTTACACGGGCGGATCTGAAGGACAAAACAGCTGGGCAGGCGGAAAATACCGCGACCCGGCGAAGGCCGAGGCCGCCGTCTGAGGCAAAAGGTAAATCCGCAGGTCTCAGATTTGATAAGGCAGAGACAGCATCAGAGTCCGCGAACCAGGAAAGGATAATGGCTAATCAGGAGACAGATGCAGTTCCGGAAGGCTTTACAAGATGTGAAGCACCGGCAGGTGTTTCCGGATCAGTAAATCCCGTATCTGGTAAAACCGGTACGGAGGAAATGACCGGCGGTTTCACAAGAACGAAGGCCGGCCAGAAGAAAGCTGGCGATGCGGCAAAGGCACAGACACAGAAGAAATTCGGAGCGAAGCTGCGTACGGAACAGAGTGCCTCAAAAGCCCAGTCTGCAAAACTGCGGTTTGAAAGTTCGGACGTTGATCCTGTGGATCTGGAAAAACCGGTCCGGCAGGTCCGGCCGGTGAAAGCAGCGCAGACCGCCGTTTCCGGAGCCGCTCATGCCAAAACGGCCGAGTATGAAAATGACAATGTCGGCGTGGAAGCGCTGAATGAGACAGAAGGAATGGCGGAGACCGGCGTCCGGAAGATATCTTCCGGGCATTACAGCCGGAAACTCCGCTATTCTGACAAAGCGGAGAAACTGGACGGAAAATCCGGTCTCAGGATGGATCCGGAAACGGCAGCAGAATCATCGGTGGAAACAGGCACAAAAACCGGCGTCGGTCTGAAGGGAAGTCCTGCGGGACGTGCCTATTCCGGCGAAGCAGCTGGTTCAGCCAGCGCATCCGGCACCGCGAAAACTGCAGGTGATGCAGCAAAAGCCGGAGAAATCACATCAACAAATCCAATATCCCGCTGGCGGCAGAAGCAGGCAATCAAAAATGAGTACGCGGCTGCCAGGGCGGGAAAGACGACTGGGGCGGCGGGTGGATCCGCAGCTGCCGGAAGCCAGTCGGCAGGTGGGAGCAAAGCGGTGGAAGGCGCACGAAAAGCGGCCAGGAAAACAAAAGATGTCGGAGAAAAAGCCGTTGCTGTTCTAAAGGAACATCCAATGGCTTTTATTATGGGCGGCATGCTTGCTATTGCCATTCTGGTCATTGCCAGCTCCATTTCATCCTGTTCCGCTATGCTCTCCGGAAGCGGGAATGCCGTGCTGGCCACATCATTTACAGCAACGGATGAGGACATCCGAGGGGCTGAAGCGGATTACTGCGCGATGGAGGAAGAACTTCGTGAACGGATCCGGCAGATCGAAGAAGACAATCCTGATTATGACGAATACGAAATCAACACTGCCGAGATCAATCACAACCCTTACGAACTGGCAGCCTTCCTGACAGTACTTTACGAGGACTATACAAGGGAGGAAGTCCAGCGGACACTGCGGGAGATCTTTGAAGCACAGTACGAGTTTTCAACAAGTCACAGGACAGAGACCGTAACAGAAACCAGAGAGGTCCGTGTCGGCGAGTCTCTTGGGCAGGTCGTGACCAGTGGATACTGCAACTGCCCGATCTGCTGCGGCAGATGGTCCGGAGGACCGACGGCCAGCGGCGTGTATCCGACAGCGGAGCATACCATCGCCGTAGACGCAAACAATCCTTTTGTTCCCATGGGAACAAAGGTGGTCATGAACGGTGTGGAGTATACCGTGGAGGACACCGGCAACTTCGACCGTTATGGCGTCCAGTTCGATGTTTATTACGACAGCCACTGGGCTGCAACCCTTCATGGGCATCAGACCTGGGAAGCCTATATCGCTGATGACAACGGCGACAATGTCGTAGAAGTTACAAGGACAGAAACGAAACGGATCCTCACCGTGGAAGTCACCAATCACAGCCTGAACAGTGTCGTTGAGGCATGGGGGCTGACGGATGACCAATTGGAGCGTTACCGGATCCTGGTAGCACAGAGAGGCAACCGGGACTACCTGTTCGCGGATAACATTTACGCCAATCCCTCGGAAGTTCTTCATTATGACATTCCCGGAGAGGCATTATCCGACGTTCGTTTTGCCCGCATGATCAATGAGGCGGAGAAATACCTCGGATATCCGTATGTCTGGGGAGGAGCGAGTCCGTCCACAAGCTTTGACTGTTCTGGTTTTGTCAGCTGGGTCATCAATCACTGCGGCAACGGCTGGAATTACGGAAGACTGACGGCGGAGGGACTCAGGAATGTCTGCGCCATTATCCCAAGAAGCGAAGCCAAGCCGGGCGACCTGATCTTTTTCCAGGGAACTTATGATACCAGCGGCGCTTCTCATGTCGGCATCTACGTCGGAAACGGGATGATGATCCACTGCGGCAACCCGATCCAGTACGCAAGTATTGATACAAGCTACTGGCAGCAGCATTTCTATTGCTTCGGCAGGCTGCCATGAGAAAGGAAGGAATGATCCATGGACGATACGAAACTGAAAAAACTGGGCGCAGATCTTGAAAAGGCCCGTGCCCGGATGACCGAATGGACGGCAAAGGTAAAAGAACTGGAGCGGAAATACCGCGAGGCAGAAAACACCTGTATCCATGACATGGTGCATGCGGCGGATCTGACGCCGGAGGAACTGGCTGTGATCATCCGCCGCGCCCGTGCCGGCGACTTCGACCGGACTGACGGAAGAACAGAACCCAAAACAAATGATAAGGAGGTCCCTATTGATGAATAAAAAAGTTGCAGCGATTCTTCTGAGCGCCGTGCTTGGAGTAAGCCTGCTTTCCGTAACAGCGTTTGCCTATACCGATGAGACAGAGGGGCAGCAGGAAACAGGCGTGATTGTGCGGGAGATCCCGGCGGAAGAAGTGGATGAGAGTGAAACTGAGAATTCAAACGGCACTGTCGGCACGGATTCATCCGGAAGCAGCTTGGTAAATGAAGACGGCTCGGTCACGCAGAGCAGTTCGACCACATCCGGAACCGGATCAGAATCAGGAAGTACAGGGACAGCCGGGATCGAAGAACTTCTTTCTTCTCTTAGTGAAGGTACAACCACCACGACAGAGGAAAAGAAAATCGGTACGGTGACAACCGACGGCTCCTATCTGAATGTCAGGTCCGGTGAGGGTCTGGATTACGGTGTCATCGACACGCTGAACAACGGCGATACGGTAGAAGTTCTGGAGGACCATGGAGACTGGCTGTATGTTGCCATTCCGGAGCATACCGGCTATGTCTGCGCGGACTATATGGATGTGCGGACGGTTCCTGTGGAAGTTCAGGACAACGGATCGCTTTCCATTTCCCTGGACCCGGAACTGATCCGGGAAATGCTGGAGCAGGCGGAAGAAAATGGCACTGAAGTCACGTCTTCGGATCTTGGTCTTACGCCGGATGGAAACCTGACACTGGTCGACGATTACGGCAGCACAGGTTCCACAGGAAAACAGTTTATTACTTTGGCCACCAAGAGCGGCAATATTTTCTACCTGATCATAGATCGTGATGATAAAGGCAATGAGACCGTTCATTTCCTGAATCAGGTGGATGAAAATGACCTGTTCGCCCTGATGGATGAGGAAGCTGTAACCGAGATGAAGGAAGAGATCGCTGCGGAAGAAGCTGCGAAAGAAGCTGAAGAAGAAGCAAAGAAGGCGGAAGAAGAGTCTGCCGCCCAGCCGGAAACTCCGGAAGTTGAACCTGAGAAGGAGAAAACCGGAGCCAATCCTCTTCTGCTTGCCCTGCCGCTCCTTCTGGTATTCGGCGGTATCGGCGGTTATATGTACCTGAAGACCAAACGGAGCAAAACATCCGTAAGGCCGGATCCGGATGCGGGCTGGCACGATGATGACGATGACCTGGATATCTATGAACTGCCTGAGGAAAAGGACACGAAGCCGGCCCCAGTCTCGGAGGATGATCCGGACTACTGGCTGGATGAAGAAGATGAATAACCAGAAATACGGAGGAATGCATTATGCCTGATGAGAAAAAGAATTTCGAAGAACTGACGATCAAATTCGGAAAAGGTCTGGCGGAGGACTTTACCGGCAAGGACGGAACCGCATACAAGCGGATCCTGATCCCGAACAGGGATCCGGATGACCATTCACCCTGGGCAAGCTTTGTGCTTCCGGCCAAAGCGGTTCATGAGAACCAGTTCGGCAAAGGACTCTGGGCGAAGATCCCAGCAGAAGGCCACACCACTGTGACCAAACCGGAACGCACAGACGGCGTTGACGGCGAAATCATCTGGGAAAACCGGAAGGAATCGGTGCCCAATACTGAGCTGAAGGAAATGGTCGAATCCTACAAGACCAGATCCCCGCAGGCGAAGGAAGCCGGGTCCAGAGAGTCCGCCAGAGAAAAACTGGATTCCTTGGCCAAGGAGACTGCGGCAAAGCTTTCTCCGGAAGGAAGAAAAGCAAAGCCAAAGAATCGAGGACCGGAACATTGATTTTAAGGCAGTCGAAAGGCTGCCATACATAGCAGCCGCATGCATTGATTCGCATATGACTGCTTTTTTTTGTTCAAAGGAAGGAGGGCTTTGATATGCCGCAGAGAAATCATGATCCCACTGATGCCATGCCGCGCTTCAGCACGACAGGCACACTGCGGGAGACACTCGAAGAGCTGAAGGATCAGGGAGAATTTCACATCACAGTAGAGATCGGAGGTGAGGCTGATGCCGGCGAAACCATATCATCTGGATAAGGTTGCGATCCGCATGGTCAAAGAACCGCCGCTTTACTCTTCCACTCCGGTCCGGTCGCCGGATGATGCGGTACGTCTGATGGCAGAAATGCTGAAAGGCTATGACCGGGAGGTGTTCTGCATTGTCAATTTCCGGAATGACATGACCCCCATTAACATGAATATCGTGTCGATGGGAACATTGGACGCCTCACTGGTCCATCCGCGGGAGATCTTGAAAAGTACGGTGCTGTCAAACGCGGCTTTCGTGATGGCTTTTCACAATCATCCGAGTGGGAGTCTCGTTCCGTCACAGCCAGATATTGAAACGACGGACCGGCTGCAGCAGCTGTACAGCCTGGTGGGAATCGAATTCCTTGATCACATCATCATTGGATCCGGCGATCAGTATTACTCTTTCCGGGAAAATCAGACGCTGCCGTTAGCATCGAACAGATTTGCTGTTTCCACCGATGAACTGCATTTCAGTCCGCTTCCGGAATTAAAAGTGGCGGAGCCGGCAGCTGCAAAGATGGCAGAAACAGTACAGCAAGGAACTCAAGACAAATCGGCTGATCATGTCAGTCGAGCGGACCGGATCAAGGAGATCACCGATCGTTTGGAAGCAGGTATCGCAGCTCTGTTTGAAAGTGAACAGTACAAGGTCTACCTCTCCACTATGGCCAAGTTCCACAACTACTCTCTAAACAACACACTGCTGATCGCCATGCAGAAACCGGACGCCACTCTGGTCGCCGGCTATCAGGCCTGGAAACAGCAGCACGGCCGTCAGGTCCGGAAAGGGGAAAAGGGAATCCAGATCATCGCACCGGCGCCCTACAAGGGGAAGAAGGAACGCGAAGTCATTGATCCCGGTACCGGAAGACCAAAGCTTGACGCCCAGGGCAAGCCGCTGAAAGAAATTGTGGAGGTGGAATATCCGGCATTCAAGGTGGCAACCGTCTTTGACGTCAGTCAGACAGACGGAAAAGAACTTCCTTCCATCGGTCCGGGCGAGCTGACCGGAAGCGTAGACGGCTACGGAAGAATGTTTGAGGCACTGAAAGTATCCTGTCCGGTACCAATCGGTTTCGAGCAGATCGGATCCGGAGCAAAAGGATACTTCCACACAACGGAGAACCGGATCGCCCTGCAGAAAGACATGAGCGAGATTCAGACCGTGAAAACGCTGATCCATGAGATGGCACACCAGAAACTCCATTCCCACGAAAAGGAGAAACCGCGCGAAGAACGGCTGTCTTCCCGGAGCAAAGAGGTCGAGGCTGAAAGCGTCGCCTATACCGTCTGCCAGCATTTCGGCATTGATACGTCGGATTATTCCTTCGGCTATATCGCTGGGTGGTCCTCCGGGAAGGAAACGGCAGAGTTAAAAGAATCCCTCGGTAAGATCAGAACGGCAGCCAGCGAGATGATCACAGAGATCGAAACAAAACTGGTTGAGCTGGAGAAGGCATCCGTCCTTACGATGATTCCCGAAACAATTCCGAAAGAGAAAACGGCCGTAAAGGCAGAGGGTAAGCCTTCGGTCCTGCATGATCTGGCGAAACGAAAGGAGCACATGCCGGCGCAGGATCCGGACAGAAAGAAACACAGGCAGGAGAAGGGAGCCAGATGAGGCTCCTTTTAAAGTGCCTGAAACCAATTATTCCAATTTCAAAGAAAGAGGTACAGCACATGAGATTTAAGAACAAATTGAAACGCGCCGCGACAGGCTTTCTCGCTGTCCTGGTCGCATGCACAACGCTTCTCGGCTCTACGGCACTCACGGCCTTTGCTGAAGAAACGAAGCCAGAGCCCAATCCGCAGCCTCCGGCAAACGGCGAGCGGATCTTTTCCGTGGATCCCTTTGATTCCGACCATTCCGCCGGTTATTTCTGCGTGAAGGACAGCATCGGTCACGGTGACCTTGTTTACGGCACGGAGGATGACGACGGTGAATGGACCGGCTGGCGTGGAACAAACGATGCCAGGAACAATGAGATTTATCTTGATCACCACAATGGTGCCTGCTTTAACGGCACCTATTATGATATCCGCGAGTATGTCTGGCAGGAAGACTGCCGGTATTACGCGATCCGGAATAACGGCAGCGTGGCGGCCAAAGGGAACGAGGATGGACGCGTTTTCCGTGAATTCCATTTCTATGAATCCGGAACGTTGGATTCCGGCAGCCCGGTCGAGGTCGAATGGAAGGGCGTCATGCGCCTGACAGATATGGATATCGAGGAAGGCTATACCTTCATTCAGGGTCTGCATGCAGCATGGCTCAATAATCCCACGAACGTCACAAAACGCGATAAGAATACCTGGCGCGGCACCTGGGAGAATAACAACGACGGTGTTAATTCTGAGCATGAGATGCTCTGGGTCGAGGTCGAAGGCTCTCCTTCCAAACCGCTGACGATCGCCTACTGGTGCAATAAAACCCATGCTTCCGGAATCAACTATTTCGGCAACACCATCAAATATGAACTCGTTCCGGACGGTAAGGATGAACTTCCGCCTGACGCGAAGCCGGCTGTCGGCGTACACTGCGCGACCTATGCGAAGTACGACCTGATGCCGGAAGACGAATTCATCCGCTATGAATTTGACGGCTGGTATTACGACAAAGGCCTTACGAAGAAGGTCCCGGACACCATCATGGTCGCGGAGGACCACACTTTCTACGGCACCTATCACAAAGTAGCGGGTCTGATCACAACGGAGGTTGTCAACGGTACGATCTCCGATGGAAATGAGTGCGTTCCCTACGGTACAGACTATCACACCGAATACGCGCCGAATGACGGATATCTGCTGGATACGGTGACGGTGGACGGCAAGCAGGTCGATATCACAACTTGTCCTGCAGACTATGACTTCACCAATGTCCAGGACGACCATCACATCAAGGTTGTTTACGCGAATGCCGAGATGGACAAATCCGTCTCCATGAAGGAAAGTGAGACCATCGAGAACTATCCGGAAAATGCGGATATCGACGGCGACGTGATTCGTGACGGCGACGTGGTCTCCTATTCTATTTCCTATGAGAATCCGACCAGTGCCGCAAGAAACATCCTGATCTCCGACAACGTCCCAGCAGGTGTGAATGTTGTGGACGGCAGCATTTCTGACGGCGGCGTCCTGACCGACGGCAAGATCATCTGGAGCGTACAGGCTGAGCCTTATGCAAAGGGCACCGTCTCTTTCGATGCGGAAATGCGTGAGGATGCAGAAGGCAGTGTTGTAAAAAATACAGCTGTTGTCACCCTGCAGCCTCTGACCGAGGACGGCTCTGAAAAGGCTGTTACGCTGGAGGATACAGTCGGTTCCCCGATCCTTCCGGATCCGGGCAAGTCCGTTGCCAATGAGAACGGTGAGGATATCACGAACCAGATCGTGAACAATGGCTCTGTCATCATGTATCAGATCACTTTTGAAAACCCGGCGGACACCGAGAAAGTATTCTCCATCAAGGATTCCGTTCCTGCCGAGGTGACCTACCTTGACGGCAGCGCATCCGACGGTGGTGTATACGAGAACGGCAGTATTTCCTGGAGACTGACTCTGGCAGCCCATGAGACTAAAACTGTAACTTTCAATGTTAAGGTCAATGATCCGGAAGCCGCTTACACCCACGTCTTCAACCAGGCGGAGGTCGCAGTGGACGGCACAAAGAAGGATACCGACTCTCCGGTCCACACACTTCCGGAGGATCCGGCCAGAACGCCAGTCTATGTCCTCGATGATCCGGTGAAGGCTGTATTGAATGTCGATGGTCAGAACATCGGAACTGACGGCAGCGGCAACATGATCCAGACCGTCAAACAGGCCGGGGATACGCTCTTTTACACTGTGAGCTTCGGTAACCCGGCAGATGACGAGCGTGAGTTTACGATCACCGATACACTGCCTGAGGGCGTGAAATTCGTGAGCGCCACAGACGGATCTTCCTATGATGAATCCACTCGTACAGTTACCTGGAAAATGACAGTCCCGGCGACTACGCAGGCTTCCGTTGCTGTCCGTGTGGAGATCCTGAAGGAGGCTGAGGATACAATCCTCAAAAACCATGCAACAGTTTCCGTTGATGAGGCGCAGAAAGATACCAATGAAGTACAGACGCCGGTCATCCCGACCCCGAAGAAGGATGTCGTGTCTGAAGCCGGCGGTCCCTCGATCAATACCTTCCCGGTCCAGATCGGTGAGAACCTCTTCTACACTGTGACCTGGAAGAACCCGGCCGATACCGCTAAGACAGCTGTCATTACCGATAAGCTGCCAGAAGGCGTGAAGTTTGTTTCCGCCGATCAGGAAGGCGTTTACAGTGAGGCGGATCATACCGTCACATGGAACGTGATCACCGATGCCCATACCGAAGGCACTGTCACTGTGAAAGTCAAAGTTCTTGCCTCCGCGGCAGGTAGCGAGCTGAACAACCAGGCCCGCGTCGGCATGGATGAAGCGGATATCACGACCGTAACGGACAATGGCGGTGATGATGACGATACCACGACCAACTTTGTAGCGGTCAAAACCGTTGTCAACGCCGAAGGTGCGGAGATCGACAAACAGGTTGTCAAAGTGGATGACCTTGTCACCTACCACATCCCGTACCAGAACCACAGCAAAAATACCCGCACGATCACCATTGCAGATGTCCTCCCGCAGGATGTCACTTACGTGGAAGCTTCTGAGGGCGGTAACGTGCAGAGCATCGTTCACGGCCAGACTGTGTTCTGGGTGCTGGAAGCGGCGCCGAAGACCGACGGTGAAGTCTGGGTGACCGTGAAAGTCACAAAAACACTCAAAGGTCAGGCATTTGCTAACAGTGCTGTACTGGAGGTAAAGGATCAGGAAACCGGTCAGACAAAGAAGGCTGTCACCAATCAGGTCATTAACTATGTGCTTGATGACGTCGTGAAGGAAGTCCTTTCCGAGAACGGCAGAAAGAACCTCGAGGGCGAAAAGGTCAAGGGCGGCAGGACCCTCCTGTACCGTATTACCTTTAAGAATCCGGCCACAACTGAGCGTACCTTTACCGTTACCGACGAGTTGCCGGAAGGCGTGACCTTCGTATCTGCTGAGAACGACGGCACCTACGACGAAAGCACCAACACCATTACCTGGACCGCGACACTGGCATCCGGAAAGAGCCAGACAGTCAGCTTCCTCGTAACCGTGGACAAGACGGCGGACTGTGATTTTATCCAGAACGTGGCAAAAGTCCATGTGGATGAGACCGATGCCGACAGCAATCCGGTAAAGGTCTATGTGAAGGGCGATAAGAGCACCGACCCAGAGAATCAGGATCCTAAGGGAGATGACAATCCGGATGATCAGAAACCGGACGACAATCCGAAGAAGGATGAAGGTACACCTGCAGATAATCCGAAGACTGACGACTCAACGCCGAAGGATGATGGAAAGCAGACGGATACTCCTTCTGATGATAAGCAGACCGATGATAAAAATCCTGCGGATGACACAAAGAAGCAGGATGACGGGACAGCTCCGGACGATAAGAAAACCGTGATCACGCCGGTTCCGGCTGATGATAAGAAGGATGACACCACTTCTCCGACGCAGGATTCTTCGAAATCCGATGATGGTACGAAGAAAACGACCGTGACGGACAGTACCGGTGATAACGATGGATCCGGCAAAGGACAATCCACACCAAACAGCGACGGAAAGGGCCAGTCTACCCAGACGACCGCACCGAAGACCGGCGATGAGTCCAATGTCACACTGTGGGTGATCCTGATGCTGGCAGCTGCCTGCGCAGCCGGCGGACTTGGTATCTTTGCAGCCACGAAGGGACGCAGAAGGCGCTGATATGAGATCCGGTTTAAGATTGGCCGCGGTATATCTGGCAGTAATCTGTCTGGGAGCCGCGGCTTTCCTTGGTTGGAAGATCCTGCGTACCGAGCATGAATACAGGGCCGGCATCAGTGCTTATGACCGGATCGCAGAGATCGCGGCTGGGACAGGCGGCACGGGTAATGAAAGCCACGAGGGGCCGGGAGGAATCCCAGCCTCTGCCGGCTCCGGGGAGGCTGATCAGGATGAGAGCCATCAGACAAATGATCCAGATGAAGACGCTGAAGAGGACGTGGACGGGTCGGGAAGCGGTTTTCATGAGAACCCGGAAGACTGGTCCGGATCCGACGATCAAGGCTCTGAGGATCTCTCAAAGTCGGCGAACCTGCCTGAGATTAACTTCAAGGCACTGAAGGAGGTAAATCCTGATGTGATCGGCTGGATCTACAGCCCGGACACTACCATAAATTATCCTGTCGTACAGGGTGATGACAATGCTTATTACCTGAAGCACCTGGCGGACGGGACAGAAAACCGCAACGGCTGTCCGTTTCTGGATATTCAGAACAGGCCGGACCTTACCGATGACAATTCCATCATCTACGGGCATCACATGCAGAATGGTACCATGTTCGCCGGCATCTCCTGGTATGAGGAACAATCATATTATGATGAACATCCTGTCATGTATCTGATTACGCCGTCAGCAACTTACCGGATCGAGCTCTTTTCCGGATATATCACCACCATGGACTCTTCTGCCTATATGCAGACCTTTGGCAACGTCTGGGAGCACACGGACTGGCTGAAGGAAGTGAGCGGCAGGTCCGACTTCAGGGCGAATCTGGAGATCTCAGCTTACGACAGGGTCATTACCCTTTCCACCTGCGCTTACCGGTTTGAGAACGCCAGGTATGTGCTTCACGGGAAGCTGGTGAAACTAAGATGAGGCGGCGGAAGCTGCCTCATTACATATCCTCCTTACATAGTGCCGTCTGCCAGGAAATGACGGTGCTAAATTCATGTCCAGAAAAAGGAGGAACCCACATCATGAAACTTGTAATCGCCGAGAAACCCTCGGTAGCGCAGTCTATCGCCCGTGTGATCGGTGCGCGGGAGCGGAAGGACGGATACCTGGAAGGAAACGGCTATCTCGTCAGCTGGTGCGTCGGTCATCTGGTGGAACTGTCCGCACCGGAACATTACGATGAAAGCTACAGCAAATGGCGGCTTTCTGACCTGCCGATCCTGCCGGAAAAATGGCACTATGAAGTATCGCCAGGTACACGAAAGCAGTTCAACATCCTGAAAAGCCTGATGGAACAGCCGGACGTCGTTTCTCTTGTCTGCGCCACTGATGCCGGGCGGGAAGGCGAGCTGATCTTCCGTCTTGTTTACAGTCAATGCCGATGTAAAAAACCATTTGAACGGCTGTGGATCTCCAGTATGGAGGACGCAGCCATACAGGAAGGATTCCGGAACCTGAAACCCGGAACCGCCTTCGACAACTTATATGAAGCAGCCCTCTGCCGGGAGCGTGCCGACTGGATCGTCGGAATGAACGCTACCCGGCTTTTTTCATGCCTTTATGGGACAACGTTGTCGGTGGGCCGTGTGATGACACCGACTCTCGGCCTGGCGGTCATGCGTGAAGCAGAGATCCGGGCCTTTAAGCCGGAGATTTTCTATGAAGTAGAGCTGCATTTTAGCGGTATTTCCGCTAAAAGCGAACGGATCAAGAATCGTCCTGAAGCGGAGGAGCTTTTAAAATCCTGTCTTTCCGAATCGCATATACGGGTCCTTTCTGCTGAGCGCAGGGAGAAAAATGAGAAACCACCGGCACTTTATGATCTGACTTCACTCCAGCGCGACGCCAACAGGCTCCTGGGATTCACGGCCCAGCAGACATTGGATTACATCCAGAGCCTTTATGAAAAGAAGTTGGTCACCTATCCGCGTACTGACAGCCGCTATCTCACTGATGACATGTCCCCAGCCCTGCCGGAGTGGCTGACAAATACAGCCAGGGTCTTTGGTCTTACAGACTTATCCGTGGATCCGGGCAATCCTGAACACCAAAGGCAGATCTCTCAGGTAATAAACAGCAGTAAAGTCTCCGACCATCATGCCATTATTCCGACCAGGACATGTGCAAACGCGGATCTGACAGAACTTCCTTCCGGAGAGATGCAGATCCTGCGGCTGATTGCCTGCCGGTTCCTGGCGGCTGTCGGAAAGCCGCACCGATATGCGGAAATGAAGATCATTCTTTCCTGCGGCGGACAGACATTTACCGCGAAGGGCAGGGAGGAAATCTTCGAAGGCTGGAGACAGATCGAAAAGCATTTCCGGCAGGCGTCAAAGAAGCCAATGGATGAAAAGGAAGCGCAGATCCTGCCTGCAGTGAGCGAGGGACAGGAGGTCCCAATCGAAAATGCACAGATAAAAGAAGGTCAGACATCTCCACCTAAACGATTTACGGAAGACACCATGCTAAGCAGTATGGAGTCCGCAGGGGCGAAGGACATGCCCGAGGACGCGGAGCGCAAAGGTCTCGGTACGCCGGCGACCCGTGCGGCTACCATCGAGAAACTGGTGCAGAAAGGATTCATTGAGCGCAGAGGTGATAAGAAGACCAAATATCTGGTGCCGACAGACAGGGGTATTTCCCTGATCACTGTCATTCCGGAAATCATCCAATCGCCATCCCTCACGGCGGACTGGGAGCAGCGCCTGCTCCTCATCGAGCGCGGGCAGTATGATCCGGAGGCGTTTATGAGGGAAATCGAGGAGATGATCAGCAGCCTGATAAGCACTTATGAAGTCGTGAAAGGAGCGGACGTTTTGATGGCAGGAAAGAAAGTAATGGGCACATGCCCGCACTGCGGCGCGGAAGTAATTGAGAGACAGAAGGGCTGGTTCTGCAGCAACCGCCAGTGCCGTTTTGTGCTCTGGAAAGATAACGGATATTTCACGAAGATTGGAAAGCGCCTGACGGGCCAGATGGTGGAACGGCTCCTTCGTGACGGGCGGATCCGTTTGAAGGACTGCAGGAGCCGGAAGACCGGAAAGACGTATAACGCAGATCTTCTGCTTTCCACGGAAGACGATGGCCGTGCTGTATTTTCCATGGAGTTTGACAGGGGAGGAGGCAGACATGAGCGAAAGAAGCAGACATGAACACAGCATCCGGTTCATCACCAGTGATTACGACGAACTCTTTCGGATCCCGGACGGCGGTACGATTCTGGTGACATTTCCGGACCGGCAGTTCGCGGAGAAATGCAGCTATATCGACGAGTATCACACAACGATCGGCAATTCCGTTTACCACATCTGCCAGTACGCAGAGATTCTGGAGCAGAACGGCGGCCGGTGCGAGCCGGAGCCCGAAACGCTGCTGGACAAAGCCGCGTGGGAACTGGGGCACAGGGATTACCTGCTTGTTGAAAGGACCGAATACGGATTCCGATATGAGCTGGTGACCAAAGAATTCCTGTCCAGGGCGCAGGGACAGCTGGAGCGTAAAGATCTGACTATGAATCAGGCAAGGGAATATATCCTGGATACTTTCGGGATGGGAAACCGGAGCCGCGCTGCTGTTTCAATTGATTTCGTGAGAGCCCGTATGCAGGAAGTACTGAAAGCATCTGATGTAACGAATATCGAGTGGCAGGATTCCAGATATTTTCCGGGAATGCGGACCGCTGAGCATGATCTTACCTGTGAGATCCGCAGCGAAAAGGTCAGCCTGCTGTATGAAGTATCCCAGCATGACGACGGAGAAGGATTTACCATTCACTCCGACGGTGATGATATCTGGGACCGGATGCCGGAACCGGAACTTCGCAGGCTGGAGCCGATGCTTGAAAATGCTGTGGAGTTTGGTCATTGGAAGAGGGATCTGGAGCAGGCGAAGACAGCTGCGGAAGTACGCGAAGTCCGGTACGGAATCTATGAGACTGAGAAGATGAGTCTGAGCCGGGAACAGATCCTGGAACTGCATGATGCGATCGATCAGAAAGAGGCTGCACTCATGGCAGCGGAGAAATCGACTGAGAAGGCAAAAGGATCCGCCCTTAAAGAACTGAATCAGAAAAAGACAGCTGTCCGGAGCAGAACAGCATCCGGAAAACACAAGGCAGAAAAGAAAGGAGCTGAACGGACATGAGTAAATGGGAAGATAATCATGATGAGATCCTGCACGATACACCGGCGGAAAAAGATACACTGATCCTCGCCATGGAGGCAGCCGGCTATACGCTGGATACCATAGAAAGTACGGACGGACATCTCCGCTTTTTCGGGGAAGGCGGGCAGACCATGACAATGGCCGGATGGCAGGAATGCGAGGCGTGGCTGAACGGCTGCGTATTTGACGATCCGGCTGTCTCCGACAGGGTGGAAATGACACTGCATCCGGAACGGTTTGTGACATCTTCTGCCGCGACCAACAGTACTATGCGCAAACTTGAAGATCAGATTGAGCAGAATGACAACCAACTGGACGGCATTATTAATAATCTTCCAGATCCGGAACCAGTGAATAAGCCGGATCCGATGAAGGAAGCAAAAGATGCTGCTGCGGCAGCTGAGAAAACCTCCATTCTGGAAAAACTCCGGGAGGAGGAACGGGCCAGACGTGAACGGCCGCTGCGTCCGTTTCTGCTAGGACGGGAAGAACGGTGTCTTGAATGATCCGGCATAACAGAAAGTCAGGAGGAGGGAAATGTCAAAAAGAATCAGGATTTACACGAAAGTGACGCCGGAGGAACTAGACCGGATCCGTGAAAAGATGTCGGAGATGGAAATCCAAAACCGCAGCGCTTATCTCCGGAAAATGGCACTGGACGGCTACTGCGTGAACATGGATTTTTCTGATATCAAAGAGATGGTCTCTCTTTTGCGTCGGTGCAGCAACAACCTGAACCAGTATACAAAGAAGGCAAACGAGACCGGCAGCATTTATGAAGAAGACCTCCGGGATCTGAAATCCAGACTGGATGAAATCTGGGAATCCGCGAAAGAGATCATGGCGAGACTGGCAACAATCCAGTAAAGGGAAAAGAGGTGAACTTCCATGGCGGCAACAAGGCTGATCGCGCTTCATGTGAACAAGGGCCGGTCAGTCGCTGCCTGCCTGGAAGCGAGGACAGATTATGCTAAGAATCCGGAGAAAACAGAAAAAGGCGATCTGGTTACGTCCTATGAATGCGATCCGGTGACGGTGGACGAGGAATTCCTTCTTACCAAACGCAAATATCAGCAGATCACCGGACGGACACAGAGCAGCGACGTGATCGCCTATCAGATCCGGCAGTCCTTCAAACCCGGAGAGATTACGGCGGAGGACGCGAACCGGATCGGGTATGAACTGGCGCTGCGGTTTACAAAGGGTCGGTACGCTTTCATCGTAGCGACCCACACTGACCGCGCCCATATCCACAACCACATCATTTTCAATTCGACAGCACTGGACGGAACACGGAAATTCAAGGATTTCCACCTCTCAGGCATCGCCCTGCAACGGCTGAGTGACATGGTATGCCTGGAGCACAATCTGTCCGTTATTGAGAGAAAACCCTACCGTGAAAGACAGAAACGCACATCCTATCCCAAGCGTGAAACAGTCCGGGAGAGGATCTGCCGGGATATCGATCAGATCCTGAGCTCCTCTCCTCCACCGAAGGACTTTGATGAATTTCTTCAGAAACTGCAGGATGCCGGATATGAAATCAAGCGAGGGAAGAAGATTTCCATCAAAGGAAAAGGCCAGGAGCGGTTTATCCGGCTCTCTTCTCTTCCGGAGGATTACAGGGAAGAGGCACTCCGGACATTCTTTGAGAATCTGGGATCTAGGAGGTTCCCGGAGCGAAGCAGGAAGACGAAAAGCAAATCCCGCGTCAGCCTGCTGATTGACGTTCAGGAAAAGCTTCAGACCAAAGGTCCCGGCTATGCACGCTGGGCGAAAGTCCACAACCTGAAGGAAATGTCGAAATCCCTTCTCTTCCTGCGGGAGCATGGCTTTGAGAATCTGGAACAGTTGGACGCATTTTTGACAGAGAAAACCGCGAAACGGGACGAACTGCTTGCCTCCGTCAGAGAGTCAGAGAAGCGGATCACGGAGATCGCCGCTCTGAGGAAACACATCTTCAATTATTCCAACACTCGGGCAACTTACGAGGCATACCGAAAGGCGGGATACAGTCGGAAGTTCTTTGAATCGCACAGGGAAGAAATCACGATCCACAAAGCTGCCAAAAAAGCCTTTGATGAGCTGGGAGTAAAGCGGATACCGAAGGTAAAGGATCTAAATGCAGAGTATGCCGCTCTCATGGCTGCGAAAAAGCAGGCCTTTGCCGAATACCGGCAGGCGCGAGATGAAGTAAAGGAATATCTGATCGTACAGGAAAATATCGCTTCGCTCTATGATGCAGAACAAAAAGAAAAAGATGCTGACCGCAGGAGGCAGCAGGAACAGGAACGATAAGATAACCGGTCCGGACATCGGAGATTTTCTCTGATGATCCGAATCGGTCTTTTTTTGATGCTGTGACATCCTTGCACTCGAAAAGAGCCTTCTGTATTTTAGCCATAAAGACCCCGGCTTTAATGGGCGTATTATGCAGGAAAGGTGATGCATTTGTTTGTTGATTACATTGTTATTGGGAAGCGAATACGGGAACGACGACGGTCGAGGAATCTCAGCCAGGAACAACTGGCAGACCTGATCGATAAATCCACAGTATTTGTCTCAAATCTGGAGAATGGGAAAACGGGAGCAAGTCTTGAAAGTATCGTAAATATCTGTCTGGTACTGGATCTTTCCTTAGATGAGCTGATTACAGGAGTACCGAGAACATATGAAGACGAGTATGTGGACGCAGTCATATCTGTCTTTCAACGATGTACGGACAGAGAAAAGCATTTTCTGAGTGAGCTTGTCATATACGCAGACGCAATCCTCAAAAAGCACAAGGTGTTTCAACCAGAATCCATTTTCACAAAAAAATTTGGGAAACCATAAACAGGAGGTTAAGGACTTAGCCAACGGTTTATGGTTTTTCATTATCAGAAAAAATATTATAAAAACGAATTCTGAGAAAGGATTGTGATTTGATGCGGGAAAATGAAGAGAAACTGAAAACAACTTCCGATCAGAAATCAAAGATCAGGGAAAGATATAAAGGAATCAATGAGGATGAGCTGGATGTGATCCCCGCCATTCCGCAGGAAGACTTCTACCGTCCTAATTCTGTAAAAAGAGTTGCTGTCTATGCCCGTGTGTCTACGGATGATCCCCGGCAGACTTCATCTTATGAACTTCAGAAAAACCATTATACGGATCTCGTTAACCGGCGCGATGACTGGACTCTTATAGATATCTACGCAGATGAAGGAATTTCTGGGACGTCTTTAAAACATCGGGACAGTTTTATCCGTATGATAGCCGACTGCGAAGCAGGAAAGATCGATCTGATCGTAACGAAGAGCGTTTCTCGCTTTGCCAGAAATGTACTTGACTGTATCGGATATGTCCGACGACTGGCTGCGATGGCTCCTCCGATAGGAGTCTTTTTTGAGACAGAGAATATATATACCCTGAATCCGAATTCCGAGATGTCCCTGTCCTTTATTTCAACCCTGGCGCAGGAAGAAAGCCACAACAAAAGCGAAATCATGAACGCATCCATTGAGATGCGCTTTAAGAGAGGGATTTTTCTGACACCGGTTCTGCTGGGCTATGATCAGGATGAAGAGGGAAATCTGATTGTCAATGAAAGCGAGGCAAAGATCGTTCGACTCATCTTCTTTATGTACATGTACGGATATACATGTAAAAAGATAGCGGAAACCCTTACAAAACTGGAATGCAAAACGAAAAGAGGAAATATCACATGGGCGCCGGGGACAATCCTGCAAATTCTCCAAAACGAAAGGCATTGCGGAGATGTACTGGCCCGTAAAACCTGGACACCCAATTATCTTAATCATAAGTCAAAGAAGAATAATCACGACCGGAATCAATATCGTCAGAGAAACCATCATGAGGCAATAATTTCCAGAGATGACTTTATCGCCGTCCAGAGAATGATCCAGAATGCAAAATATGGAAACAAGCATATCCTTCCCGAACTGCAGGTAATCAAAGAAGGCGGACTGGCAGGGTTTGTCTCAGTAAATCCCAGATGGGCAGGTTTCAGTCCGGATGACTACAGGGCGGCGTCATCAAGTGTTGAAGATACGGAAGGAATAATTCAGATTCCTTCTGCGCCATTGAGCATTGATACAGCGCCCGGTGATTTTGACCTTAGGGGATTCGAGGTCGCCAGAGGGGCCTTTTTTGATTCCGCGGATAAAATTCTGATAACCCTAGCTTCCGACTGGATCTCGTTTAACAGTTCGGCCGTTACAAGGTTCAAAGGCAAGGATGACGTGGAACTGCTTGTTCACCCAGGGAAAATGATCCTTGCTGTCCGTGGCTGTGATAAAGAATATAAGAACGCAATGAAATGGTCTCGTATGAGCAACGGAAAGCGTATTCCGAAGCGAATATCCGGAAGGGCTTTTATGCCGGCGCTGTTCGAGCTCTTCTCCTGGAAGAAGGAATATGTATACCGGGTCATCGGCAGCTTCACGGATGCAGATGGAAATATGATTATCACATTCAATCTGAAGGAAACAGAAATTCTGATCCCAGATCACATGATTCCGGAAAACGGTGATTCCAAAGAAGAAGGAAAGGAAACAACAATTATCGGGAAGAACAGGGACCGGATTCCTGCATATCCGAAAGACTGGAGCACCGGATTCGGCATTAATTTTTATTATCAGGCCCAGTCCGATGAATTCGCAGTAATGAAACTTGAAGGCGCGGATATCACTGCGGAGAGCGAACCGTATAAAGAGCCGGAGCTTCAAACCACAGATATTGGAACTATCAGTAACGAAATTGAAGAAATCATGGAGGAATTAGGAGACAATGGACAGACTCTCGAGACGGTACCGTGATATTGAAGTTGTGGATGACGATCAGTTTGACTATGAAGGATATGAGATCGTCCGCGGAGAATTCTTTGCCCATACATATGAACCGGCAATCGTATTCAACAAGGGAAAGGTATCTGTTAATACAGCGTGCATAAAAAAGCTGCAGGAAACGGATTATATTCAGATACTGGTAAATCCGGAACAGAAAAAGCTCGCTGTCCTTCCCAGCCAGGAGAATGAAAAAGATTCCTTCCGGTGGAAAACAAATGGAAAAAAGCAGATGCCCCGGCAGATCACCTGCAGGGTATTTTATGCGAAGGTAATGGCACTGATGGAGTGGAATCCCGATTATAAATATAAAATACTCGGCAAACTGATCCGCTCCAACAATCAGCTGCTCTTTGTGTATGATCTTTCCACACCGGAAATTTTCATAAAAGAAATTCAGGAAGACGACAAAGCCCACTTTTCCAGAAAGCCGGTATACCCGGAAGAATGGAAGAATCAGTTCGGCCTTCCTGTTGAGGAACACAGGAAGCGTATGCAGATCAACGTATTTGACAGTTATACTACGTTTTCCGTCGAGAAGAGCGAAAACAGGAATGTGAAGAATAAACAGACCCCGGCAGATATACCTTCTGATGGAGAGGAGCATGATCAGTGAAAAAGGCAATTTCTGAAAAAGCAGCAGTCTGTATAGATTTCAAAAAGAACAGGATCCGTATTTTCAAAGATACGCTTCATGTTATGGAAGATCCCGCATTCATTCAGCTGCTGATCAATCCCAGAAAGGGAATCTTCTGCATTCGAAGGAGCATTTCGGATGAGGAGTTTTCGCAGAGAATTAAGTGGGAAAAACTGAGCAAGGCAGACTGTATCGAGATATACTCCCGATCTCTTATGAATGAACTGCTCACATTAAAAGAAACCTGGCGGGAAAACAGATCTTACAGAATCTTTGGAACTTTTAATCCGAGAGAAGAACTCGTGTGGTTCGATCTCGATGACGCCGTTTTAATAGATGAGGACAAGATATATGGATGACGCTAAATATGCAGTGGCCGAGGAATTTCAGATACTGTTTCAGCCTTTATCACTGGAAGACAGAACAGAGCTGGAAGAGAAACTTGTAACAGAAGGGCTTCCCCAGACTGTATGTGTCTGGCAGAAAACAATAATGGAACCCCCGGAAAAATATGAAATCTGCAAAGAATGGGGAATACCTGTCACGACTAAGGAAATGACTTTCGAAGACGCTCTTGATGCGGGAGCACATATTTGTGTTACCGAGTTAAAGAGGAAGGATCTGACTGTTGAAATGAAGACATATCTTATCGGCAGACTTTTTCTGTACCGTCAGGAAATGGCAGCCAGGGATTTTATAAAAAGAAATCCAAATGTGATCGTGCTCAAAAGACATGGAAACCGGCCTAAAGGGATGTATGAAACAGCCAGGGAAATTTCAGAGGAACTGAATCTTGTTACAGGTACGATCCTCAAATATGGAAGATACGCGTCAGCAATCGAATCTATCAGGAGGCTAGACCCTGCTGTTGCAAGAGCAATCCTCTCCCATCGCATACGGATATCTCATGAAGATCTGCAGGAGCTGATCATCAATGATAACCGGCTGAACATTTTCCGCAGGCTCTCACAGGAAATCAAGAGTTCCAAAGTGGTTTATTACGAATTTAAAAAACGCATGGTAGCTGAAGTTAATAAACAGAATCTGCTGAAGGAAAAACGGATCCAGAGAAAAGTGAATCCATCCATACATGAAATGCCTAAATACGATCCGGATGCCGATATTCTCAACCTGATCTATACAATCCCGTCCTGGATCTCATCTATAGACAGAGCTAATAACAATACTGACTTCAAAAATACAACGATGAAGTCAAACCAGAAACTGGCAAATCAGATTTTCTCTTTGCGTGACGCGTTGGACAGAATTGAGGCCAGTCTGAAGGAGGTAATGTAATGGCGGAGCATATGCAAGAGGAGTTTACTGAAGAAATGGAGAATATTACCGGATCAGAAGAAATGGAACGCCCGCATGCTATAGATCCTCAGCTTTTTGTACCTGACGTTCATTTTGAACTGATCCCCATCAAGAATCTTGTCTCTAATCAGGAATACCAGAGATCGCTTTCAATCCAGCATGTAAAAAGAGCCGCCGAGCATTTTGATATTTATCAGATTAATCCGGTAAAAGTCAGCCGGCGCGACGGGATAAATTATATTTTCAATGGGCAGCATACCGTGGAGATCATCGCGTTGGTCTCCGGCTCCAGAGAGACACCTGTATGGTGCATGATATATGATGATCTGGAGTATGAACACGAAGCAGATATTTTTGCCAATCAGATGAAATACGTAAAGGCGCTTCTGCCATATGAGATTTTCATGGCAAACATCGAGGCAGGAAATGATAAGGAACTGAACATCAAGGCTCTGGTCGAAGATTTGGGCATGACTATTACGCCGTCAGCTGCACCAAATGGAATCTGTGCAGTGACAACTCTTGAAAAAATCTATGACCGGTATGGATTCAATGTTCTGCACCGTGTTCTCCGGCTTGTGATCGGAACCTGGGAGGGAAGTCCAAATTCGACAAGTGCCAATATGCTTAACGGTGTGGCCAAGCTGGTCGATGCTTATGGAGATTCCCTGAAGGACGATGTCTTCAAAGAAAAACTCAGCAAAGTGTCAGTCAAAGAAATCTCAAGAGATGCAAAAGAACGGAGAGCCGGCGCTTTGGGATATGCGGAAGTTCTTCTGATGCAATATAACATGAGAAGGACCAACAACTTACTTCAATGGGAACGACTATATAAGACAAAGAACAATCGACAGAAACCACAAAACTGAACATACAGGATATTTGATAACCGAGGAAACTGACACAATGTTTCCCCGGTTATTTTTATATTGTAATAAACCGACATATTTTAAAACAGTTATCACAATGAAAACGTTCCATACGGAACGCGCAGCCAAAACCGAAGGTTTTGTTCATAAGGGTTTGGGATTATCCCAACAAGCAAGGAGCCGGTGAATGCGGCGGAAATGGCTCGGGGGGCACCCTGGGACCCTGCTTGCCAGTTAGCAACCAATGTAGTGTAAGACGTTTCAAGAGGATTCCGCTGCTTACTGCATATAAAGTAATAAAAATAACCTTTTTCCAGGGAAATAAAAGCTTTATAGAGATAAAGTTCTCGTGGCTTTTTATGCTGTTTTATGATACAGTTAGCTGAGTTGTAATCCGAGATGCCAGTTTGTAAGGCGAGATGCTTGTTTGTGAATTGAAAACTGCATATTTGTAAACGAAACGCCAGTTTTGTACACCAGATGCCATTTTTGTAAACGAGATGCATC
>Ga0256405_10002391_pt1 | contig 43446 bp, 29 predicted proteins | sample RumenRJG_02DNA_FD_189096 | JGI IMG/M metagenome (GOLD analysis project Ga0256405, IMG submission 189096) | Bovine rumen microbial communities from Lethbridge, Alberta, Canada - RJG_02 | ecosystem: Host-associated > Mammals > Digestive system > Stomach > Rumen | place: Canada: Alberta... | reverse complement strand
ATTGTATAATCCTAATAAAGAGGAAGTATTTAGATATCTTTCCGATAATACAATTGTAATTGCCCCTTTATCTAGCAAAGCTCCTATAATTAGAGAAGAACACAAAATCACAATTGAAAAATTAGCAGTTGATATAATCGTTTCTCCACTACTGAACTGCTTTTATGAAGGTGGGGAGATAGAAAATATAATCAGTGATATTACGCATCACTACTTAGTTAAATATGACACATTAAGAACTTACGCAAAAAGAAGATATGCGTATGACAAGTTAATCGAATATGTGTCTGATTTAATTAAGGAGTTTTTACGTGATTAAAAGAGAGACATTTACATTAGAAAACATTAAAAAAATTCAAAAGAATTGAATGACTAATCTTTTTTATGATAGAAAGTTGATCGACCTTTTCTCTCGATAATCAAAATGCCCTCATCACATAATTCCTTAAGAGCGGCTTCGACTGTTCGACTTTTAATAGTAGGACAATATTCCATAATGTCGCTTTTTGTAAATTTTCCAATTTTTTGGTTTACGGCATTTAAGACCATTTCTTTAGAACTCATTTTCTTGGAAACCATATTTACTCTATCTTCAAAATCTTTGTACGCTGCTAGAATTGTGCCCAATAAATATTTGACAAAAGAAGAGTCGTCATTATTACCTTCATGCCATCCAATCGAACTTTCGCCAAGCGCATCATAATAATCTTGTTTGGATATTTTAATCTTGTTTTCTAATGAAATATATTTTCCCACAACATATCCGCTTTTATATAAAAGAAGAGTTGTTAATAACCTAGACATTCTCCCGTTTCCATCTTTAAATGGGTGAATACATAAGAAATCATTAATGAAAATAGGAATAACAAGAAGAGGATCAATATCGTATTCATTAATCGCTTTATTATATTGATCGCAGATATTCTCTATCGCTATCGGTGTTTCAAATGGTTGAAGAGGTGTAAATATTACATTGTGATCACCATCTTCAATAAAATTAGGGGTATCTTTAAATTTACCACCATACATAACATCCATGAATTCATATAGTATTTTATGGAGCTGAAGAATGTAATTGGGTCTAATGGGAATATATTCAAAAGATTCATGTATTAAATTCAGAGCGGAACGATAACCGAGAATTTCTTTTTCATTACGATTCTTAGGCGTTGTTTTGTCGTTCATTAATTTGATAAGTCTTGAGTCTGTGGTTCTAATGCCTTCAATGTCATTACTAGCTTCAGTGCTCTGTCTTTTTGCGACTTCCACAAGTGTTTTTAATTCTGGTTTTTGCTCTAAATATAATTGCTGACGTCCTTTAAATTCATGGATTAAGCCAATATAATTGACAATTTCTTTAGGCCATTTTCTATTTTTTAAATTCGAATAATCAAAAAATCTCACTCTCGCATCTCCTAATTTATTCTCGCAAATTATAGCACTTATTGCGAGTTTATTCAAGGTATTGCGATAAAATGAGAATCAGTTATTAACACTATCTAATTACGGTTATATCTCCGTTTATTTTTATAGCAATTTTAAGATATAGTCTTCCACTACTTGCATATCTGTAGTGGGTTCAAATCTCGCGACAACGTTACCATCTCTATCAATAACAAATTTAGTGAAATTCCATTTAATATCCGCATTATTTTCATAATTTGGATCTAATTTTAATAATAATCCTCTCATTAAATCCGCCATCTGACCTTCACCAAATCCTTTAAATCCTTGTTGCGATTTTAAGAATGTATAGAGAGGTAATTCATGAGGCCCATTGACATCGCTCTTTTTCATCTGAGGGAATGTCGTGTTGAAATGTAATTGGCAGAATTCATGAATCTCTTCATCACTACCCGGTGTTTGTCCACCGAATTGGTTACAAGGAATATCTAATATCTCTAATCCCTTATCATGATATTTCTTAAACATCTCTTCAATCGGTGCATATTGGGGAGTAAAGCCACAACCTGTCGCGGTGTTAACCACTAAAACAACTTTACCTTTTAAGGTCGCTAAATCGAGCTCTTCACCGTTAGCTTTTAACATTTTATAATCGTAAAACATATTATTATCTCCTCATTTATATTTATATATTATATGAATATATCTTTATAAAAAAAGAGAAACGCCCACATGTGTGAGCGTTAATCTGTATTAATAATAATATCTATTATTGATGTTTCTTTTTGTAATAGATGAATCCCATAATCACAAAGGAAGAAACAACACCGAGAAGCACAACACTAACGAAGATAATTGTGGAATTATTATTCACACCATTAATCATCTGTGTACCGCTAGTTTGAGCGAATGGATTGCTATCTTGATTAGCGTTAGCCCAAGCGAGATATCTTGCTAATGCGGAAGCAAAAGCATCGTTGGTACGGAATTCATTAATACAATCACTTCCTAAGTTCAATAAAGCACCTTTAGCAGTGATGTAATAATGATGTTCTTCATCGCTACAATAACCGAGGTTACTTGTGTAATCAGTCATGTGCATATAAGCATTAACGAAATCATTAACGGCTTTCTTATTGGTGGCTACACCAGTAATGGTAACCGCGATATTCGCGATAATCTTAGAATTGGGAATTATAAGTACACCAGTGCTTTGATTCCAAGTATAATCAGTGCCTTCTGTTTTGACGATGCCACCGATAGTCACTCTAACCGTCGATGGAAGAGCGTAGAACCCATTAGAAGTTCCAGTGAATGTAACGGTGAAATCATTCGCATAAGTCACGACATAAGAACTATAACCACCTTCGACATTTGTCTTATTGATGGTTAAGTTATAACGCCTATAAGCATATATAGCCTTAGAAGGATCAGTGGCACTACGATCAATGCACATATATGACGGAGCATTTTTAACAGCGAATTTCGTATAGGTTTGTGTTCCTTCTGGGTTATTCGCCATAGTGAAGATGACATCATTAGGATTAGGAAGGGTTTCATAATTCAAATTAATGACTTGGCTACCGGAATAGTTAACGCCATCACAATAGGAATACAAATTAGTATAGGCATTGTTGTTGATATTAATGTAACTGCCAAAGACGCAGGTCCCACCAATATAAAGGGTGTTCTTACTACTAGAAGTAGATGCTCTTAAATTAATCGCAGGACCAGTTCCCGTCATGGTAGTTACACCATGACATTTGATGACATTACCACCACTGGAGGTGTAAATGCCACTACCACCACCACTAGTTTTTAAGATGGTGCCATTTCTTAAATCGAGGTTTCCACCGCCACTATTCATTTGAATAACGTGGCATCCAGTACCGCTTTGTGTGTTCTCAAAAGTCACGTTAGATGCTTGTAGAGTTCCACCCGTATTGACATAGATAACACAAACAGTACCATTAGCGGCTACCTTTCCTCCACCACCAATAATATTGAATTTCACATCTTCTGCCACACCGAAAAGAGAGGTGGCAGCATCACTTCTTGACAAAGTGTGTCCATTTAAATAAAGGGTGATATTTTTTGTCACATAGAAACCACCTGTGTATGTTTCATTACCGAAAATATTAATAGTACCACCAGTTGAACTATTAATAGCAACGCCAAAGGCAGAGGAGAAGTTCGTGTAATAGTTTGTGGTTGATCCTATGGTAGTTGAGGCATTATAAACAGTAAGCGTCGGCGCCGCATTAATAGTTAATGTCGCATTCCATTGGTGGTTACTGCTCGATTGTTCAATATAACCAAAGAAACCAAAATATAATGTTATAGTTGTGGGTGTATCTGTGTAATTTGTAATCGGAGTTGTCGTATTGGTGAATGTTTTGGAACCACTTGTGCTACCAGCAGCTCTACTATATACACGATAAGCGCCGTAATCACCCGAATATCCCGTATTGATAATAGATGTGGTGTTGGGATTATCTTTATCGACCATTAAGTTCAACCCGACGAGGGAATTATAACTTACCGAATCATAGTAATGAATTTCGGCGACATGGTCAGCTTGGCCACCAGAAGTTGTCTTATCGGTAGCAATATTGCAAGGTAGGGAAATACGGACAGATGAATAGGCTGGCAATGAAAGAGTATATGAGAATGGAATATATATCGCGTGCCAATCACCACTATAGGCTGTCTCATTTATTGTTAGAGATAAAGAGTTTCCATTGGCCCTAAAGTTATTAGTGCCCCATGTGGATGATGTGGCCATCGTGGAACGACTAATATATTGCGTACTTGGGTCACTAGTATAAGATTGATAAAAAGCAGCTTGTCTAGCAAAAGTTCCCGTTATCTCAGCGGCATCAGCTTTTTTCACATCTTGTGATTTTTTGATATTGTTAATCCCTGCGAAAGCGCCGAGTCCTAAAGCGAGAGAAGATATTATTAAAGTAGTAAGTAGTTTCTTTTTCATGGAGCATTCTCCTTGTGCGTACGTATATATTAATTATGTCATATATAAACGAAATAAACACTTTTAATCGATATTATCTTAATTTTCATATCAAATTTTTAAAAAATTAAAAAAGATCGATTTGTTTCGATCTTTAACGTAAATAAGCAAGAAGCTCCCACTTCTTTAAGTGATTGGAGTATGTCAATCAATAATTCCTTTGCGATATTCGATATTAAATGCTTTCGCGAGCTCTCTTAATTGTCTATCGGTAATCGATTGAATAATTTCTTTACCAAACACTTTGAGATATATCTCTGCGGCTTTTTCAATGGTTTCAATTAAACCATAAACTTCATCAAGGGTTCTACCTGTACAAGATAAACCATGATGTGCCCAGATGACTGAACGATATCCTTCCGCCATCTTCTCCGCGGTCGCTACACCAATTTCATTCCCACCACAAACCATCCATGGTAAGACAGCGACACCTTCAGGGAAGACCACTATCGATTCGGTTTGCATCTTCCATAATTTCTCGGTGAAGAATCTACTATCCAATGGACATATATGAGTCATGGCTATCAAGTTTGTGGGGTGACAGTGAATAACTAAACGATGTTGGGGATCTTGTTTTAATCTTTCGATATGACACATTAAATGTGTGGGGAATTCACTGGTCATCTTACCACCATCTGTATATCCCCATAGCAAATCAACTTTACTCTTAGAGACTACTTTTAAAATACCGAGATTATTTTCGGGATCTTTTAAACAGTTCTTAAAATATTTACCTGTGCCGGTCACAATAAAATATGTACCGATTAAAGGTGACATATCAAAATCGAATTCAAAACTTCTTAACACTCTAGTGGGATCGCAAACAGTTTTAACTTCTTCTTCGCTTAAGATATAAGAGAGGTTACCACCATTTCTCTCATCCCAGTTATGTTTATATAGTAACGATAATATTTCTGTAACTTCATTAATGACATTATTCATAATTGCTATTTATAACAAGTATAATTACTTAGTTAATTATCCTCCTAGGCATATTATAAGCACGCGAAATTATAATTCCAGCAAAAACAATTAATTTTCAGTATAAATTCTCAAAATATAATTTATCAGGATTTGTAATAATTTCCTTAATGATAAGTAAATGATTTAGTGTTATAAATATGAATTTTAGTGTTGTGTTTAGTGTTATTTAGTGTTAGAAAACGTGATTTAGTGTTGTGTTTAGTGTTATTTAGTGTTATTTCTTGCGGAGAATCAAAATATTAAAAACAATGGCAACTATCATTGTTTTATCATAATTAGATGCTTCTACCTAATTCGTAAGCTTCTTTAATATAACATTATCTTTTATCTCGTTAGGATTATCAAATCCTCCTAATGATAGATGCCCTTTAATGACAACATCATCAAAGCAATCAACCCATCCTTGTAATCCTTTTAACGCTCCATCGATAACATACGTTTCGTCTTCCACGGATATGGTTACTAGATATACTTCTTTAAATCTATTATCTCAACATTATCGAGACTACGGAAAAAGGGAATATTAGTAGAGACATTATGACATTTTAAGGTTAATTTCTTATGACCTTTATTATCGAGGTTACAAGGTTCTTTTAAACCGCTAAAATGGACATTATCTAAGGTAATTTCCACTAAATCATTACCGTTTTGCAAATATTTTAAGTCATCGCAGTTCGGATTATAGACTAAGAACATATCGACATCTTTGACATCGACATTTCTAAAGACAATATTATCCGAATCCTTTTTCGCTGGATGAGCGATACTGGCAAAATAGATGAATAAACAAATCGTATTATGTCTACCTTCGTTTATCGGTAGGAAATGATCTTTATCTACAAAGATAGTTTTACGATGGGGATATATACCAGGACCATAGACTTTAGAGTTTTCTACCAAAATATTATTCCCACCCATTCTAAAGACATCACATGAAGTATTAAATTTACATCTATTTACATGGAGTCTATCAATATTGATTCCCGCGATGCAATCATCACCGGTTTCAAAATTACAATCTTCAATTAATGTGTCAACACATTCATGGAGATGGAATCCATCACTACCAGCAACACAGTGAATTCTTTTAGCGACAACATTTCGACAAGTATCTAATTGAAAGGCAAAATTCCCACAATCACTGATGGTGAAATTATCAAATAAGATATTACGACAATTGCTGAGGAATAAACCATGCGGTCCTCGATATCCTTCTTCGCCATCAAGGTCGACACAGTTTTGTCCATTAATAAATGAATCCTCTTCACCGATAAAGGAAATATCATGTTCTAAATAGGCGGTAAATAAGGCCTTACGATAATTAGGGATTTCTCTATTCTTATAATATTCAGGAATCATCTGCATGTCGCAGTGCATCTCCATTCCTTTAGGAATAGGGAAAAGAATATAGTCATCAATATTACGAGATCCAAATAGTCTTGCCCCTTTTTCTATATAGACTATTGTGTTGGAATAGACATATAAAGAAGAAAATAAATAATCACCTTTGGGAAAGATAATCTTCCCTCCGTTAGATTTACATCTATCAAATAGAGATTGTAATAATTTGGTTTGGTCTATTTCTTTATTAGAAATCACACCTTCATTTAAAACATTTATGATATTCATAAATATATTATCTAACAAAAGTATTTCTTTATAAAGAAAAAAGTCGGAAGTTTTCTTCCGACTCATTAATCAATTATTATGTACACCGCTATAGTAAAATAGAAACAATAGATTGCTGTAATTCTAGTTCATATAAAACAACTTTTCGGCAAATCTGAAGTGTGTTATTGGTTTTGCCGAAATAAAACTAAATACTTTCGAGGATAGAGTACCTCTATTCTTTAACTGCACCAAAGGTGAGGCCGGCTACTAATTGTTTTTGGAATATCACAAAGATAATAAACATCGGAATCATCATTAAAACACCAAATACCATCTGCACATTAGGTCTAGATGTCACTAATGAGGTTTCGGATAAATATTCATAATAAATGTATAAGTTCAAAGTAAAGTTCTGAGGAGCGGTGCTCTTAATATACATTAATGGACCAGCAAAGTCGTTCCACGCACCGAAGAAACATGTGACCATCAAATAGATGATAATCGGTTTAATTAATGGCATCGTGATTCTAAACATTCTAGTTGGTAAGTTCGCTCCATCGATGATCGCGGCCTCATCAATCTCTTTCGGAATACTCCTGATGAACTGCATAATCATAAAGATGTTTAAAATACCACCACCAAAGAAACAAGGGATTGTTAATGGTAATAAAGTATTAGTCCAACCCATCTTCCAGAATATTTGATAGACAGGAATCATTAACAATATGCCGGGAATCATAATCGTTCCTAAGGCCACAGTGAAGATAATCTTTCTAAATTTAAATTTGATTTTTGTAAATGCATAAGCGGACATAAATGCGGTCAAAGGAACACCAATAACGTTGCAAACCACCACTATTAAGGTGTTTTTTAAACCGATTAAGAATCCGTTTCTAATCTCTTCATTAGAGAAAGCTTCAATATAAGAACTCAAGGTCCAGTTCTTAGGGAATAAACCTAATCCATCAAAATAGCCAACTGATTCCTCATAAGAGAAGAAGCTTCTTAAAATCAAAACCATAAAGGGGAATAAGAAGATGATGACCGGTAGAGAATATAAGAAAATCTTTAATGCCTTATGGAAGACTTCTCTTCCTCCGGACATATGCTTAATCTGACCGGCTTTGGGTTGATAATTAGGATTAGAAATATAATTATCCATATTAATTATCCCCCTCATAGTAAACGAACTTGTTATATCTAAAGAGAATGATGGATAATCCGGCAATGATAATAAACAAGATATAAGATAACGCTGAGGCATAACCAAAGTTATAACCACCCGCGGATTGTGTGAAGTTATAGATTGTTAAACCTAAGAATGTTAAATTGCCATTCTTACCACCGGTCGCAGAGAATTGAAGAACACCTTGACCGACTTGGAAGGCCGCGATAAATGCGGAGATCACTTGGAAGAAGATATATTTAGACATCATCGGTATCGTAATCTTGAAGAAGATTCTCGGTTTGGAGATGCCATCAAGTTCGGCAGCTTCATAATAAGACTTCGGAATCGATTTAAACCCCGCAATCCAGAAGGGAGAAGAACCACCGATACCGAATAATCCCATAGAGATAAACGATACTAGGGCCACTACTTCCGTCTCATTATCAAAGAAGGCAATCGCGGATTGATTAGAGAAATCTCGTATATGTAGTGTGTATAGTAAAGAGTTGATAAAACCATAAGCATCGCCAGAATAGATATATTTATAAATAATCGCACTGACAATACCAGGAATTAAACATGGTAGATAATAGAGAATTCTAAATACCTTCACTCCTTTAAATTCTTTGCTTAAGAAATAAGCCGCGACAAAGGAAAGTGTCAAAATAAGGGGAACACTAATTGCGGCATAGGTAAATGTTAATCTTAATGATTTCCAAAATCCCTCATCTTGGAAAGCATTAATATAGTTTTGGAAACCGAATGTTGACCAATCATAATTCATATGTCTCTTGATGGTCAAATTGGTAAAGAAACTTTGGAATAAGGCTAATAATAATGGATATATAGTAAAAACGGTCAAACTGATGAGCAAAGGAAAAATCAAGGTATAACCTATGACATTTTCTTTAATTTTGTTCTTCGTTTTTCTCGTCATATTTTATTTAGACCAAATCTTCTCCATGTCTCTCTTGTAATCTTGATAATATTGATTACGATCACCCGCCTTAAAGAAAGCGGATAAGGTTCTATCTTTGATGTATTTATCAATAGTTAATTGTTTGCTAACTTCAAAACCTTTATAGATATTCATTGGAATGTCTCTTTCCGGATGAGCGACAAAGGCATCGTGATTAGGATGGTTGTTTTCGTTCACTAAATATTGTTTAAAGACCGCGTTTTCATCGTTCGCTAATCTCTTTAAACATGGGATGCCAGAACCAGCTTCAGAGAAGGCGTTTTGTCCTTGTTCAGAAATGATGAATTTTAAGAAATCCCAAACTTGTTCTTTCTTCTTATTAGGACAAGAGGTGGTCATACCATAGCCGGTACAACCCATACCGATATAGGATTTACTACCACTTGGTAAATCATCATATGTGGGTAAGGAAACAAAATCCACGGCATCTTCGCCTAAACCTTTAACGTAAGTTGGTAAATTAGGACGGACGATAAACATCATCGCGGCTTGTTTGTTAGTGAAACCGATTTGTTGTCCACCGGGTTCAGAGGCAAGTTTATTATCCACTAAGGAGAGGAGTTTACCCCATGCACTCTTAGCGATTTCCACTTTTTCATCGGAATTACCAAAGCAAGTACGAGTTTCTTTATCGATTAATTCCGCACCGAAAGATTTAAGAATGGGATAATAAACCGCGGGGAAGTCTAAGTTCATATCGACAGAGAAGAATGTCGCGGAGTGAGAATATTGATCTCTAATTTCCGCTTGTTTGGCTTTAAGAGCTTCACAAGTTGCAACAAATTCCGACCAAGTCCAGTTATCGGTGGGATAATCCACTCCGGCAATATCAAAAATCTTCTTATTATAAGCGCAGACGACCTTGTTATAGTCACGTGGTACCCAATACATCTCATCACTACCAGTCTTACATTTAGTCATCTCAATGATGGAATCGAAGAAGTCTGATTCATTAATGCCATCTTTCTGCATAAATGGAGTGACTGATTGTAATAAAGATGTACCCGCACCATCTAAGTCCGCGTTTGTATAATATTCTGCATTATAGTCATAAACTTGAATGATATCGGTTAATTCATCATATAAGAACGAATTAAAGATATAGTCGTTGTAATTAGTCATCTTCACGACTTTAAATTTCTTATTTTCGTTACCGGGAATCTCTTTATATTTTTTAATAAAAGTATTCATTGTCGTGTATTCCGCATTATCGCTGACGATAGAAATGCTGATGACATCAGAAGAGGAACCACCTCGGGTATTACAACCAACGATTGCTCCACTAGAGAGAACAGGCACTAATAAGAAGAGAGATAATTTTGTTTTATTCATAAAACCTCCTAACCGAATCTCACTTGGGCATTACCAAATGGTAAGGTAACACAAGCGTATCCATCGATGTACTCGACATCATTATATATTTCTCCATTGACCTTCACAGTCAAATTAGTATTATCTGTGGGATATCTATAGGTAATCTTATGTTTTGGACTGACCTGTCCACCGATATTAAAGACTTCCATGATATTTTTCTTACTACGATAAGAATAAACGGTATCGCCATATTTCATATTGAAGATTTCAAAATATTTCGATTGATTGTTCTCACCATAGGTGAACTGTAAATTATCATTATGAGATGCATCCATACCGAATAAGGCATCAGGAATACCTCTAATAAGGATGACGCTTTCAATGAATTCGGCATCTAAACCACAAGCACCAACGCCACGTGTGCTGGCTTGTTGGATGGAATAGACATAATACATATCCGGATCATCCATAGTGGCATCAGAATCAAGCGTATCGTAATAATCGCTATAGAAGTTATAAGAATAACCGCAGTTATCTAAAACTTTCATATACCATTTCTTAATGCCTTCTAATCTTTTGGCAGCGTTATCGACACCGAAGACTTTGCTTCTCGCCACTAAATCATAATAGGACCAAGCGATAACCGCTCCACCATTTTGTACTTGTCTAGACCAAGTTCCATAACCATACATAAAGAAGCGATGATAATGGTTCTCATCGGTCATGAAGCTCATCGCCTCATCCGTATCTTTAGTGGAAAATCTCGGAGCGAATTCATAGAAATAAATATCATCACCTTTAGATTTATCGGAATCCACAATACGCTTACCATCAATCCAATTCATAATGGATAATTGTTGCTCTTTTGTGCCAATTCCTGCGCAAATCGCCTCTAAATTCCAATAAACATAACCATAATCGAGAATTTCTCCGTTATATTCATTGATACCTAAAGCAAATCTTCCGGTCTCAGGATTATAGAAGCCACCTTTATTGACGTAGTGCCAATCACCAACCGTATAACTGTTCGTATTTTCTTCTTGGACTACTTCAATATTCTTTTCCATATTGCTCTTTACTAAATCCGCTAAAGAGTTTAATGATTCGGTATCGTAGTTATAAGGAACAGGATCTTCATAAGGCATTCTATTTTTTACTTCTAATCCGGTTACAGGTTCTGCGACTTCTTCTAAAATAGCCATCGCCCTTAAAGCTTGATAGAAATAGGTATTGGCTTCTAAGTTTCTAATCGGAGAAACAGTTAAGTCATAATAACCATTACCGATACCGTGATAAGCTAGACGATCATTATCTCTAAAGGAATTAGGAGTAACGCCATCATGACCATATAAATATTCGAGAGATAATAAACCTTTTTCACCTTCTAAGGCATGGGTAAGGAATAATATTCCTTTTCTCGCTTTATTCATTAGTTTATTAAGAGTTTTTGTGTCTCTTGTATAAATGAAGTAATTATATAAAGCTAAGATAAATTGATAGGTCGCATTTGATTGTCTAGTGTCGTAACTAGGTCTTAAGAAATTAATACTTCCTTCCACATCAAATTTAGAACCTTCATTACCGACGAATTCCACACCGATATCGGTGATGATTTGATGATTCCAATCGGGATGTAAGTACATATCAAAGAATTGTCTAGTATGGACAAATCCATTCATATTCTTAATCGTTGTAGAAGCATATATGCTTTGTGGAGCGCGTTTCCATTCATCGCTACCACTGGTTTTAAAGATGATATTGTAATCTTTTAATTTGTGACCAGAGAAAGCGATTTCGATATCAATCATCGGTGCGTATCTCGTATCAATACCATGAGAATAAGATAATAAGGTATCGATTTGATCGCGATAGAACATAAAGGAATTATTCGCTTCTACTTCACCGGAAGAGAAATTCGCATAGCCTTTATTATCCATAATGAAAGTTCCACTACTAGATATCCATCTCTTGCTTTGTAAATGCTCGGAATCATTGAAATTAAATTCACAAGTATGAACTGAATCGAGATTACCGATGTCTAAGAAATTCTCCACGGAATTACGCCAGGAAGGGAAAGGCCATCCTTGGGGAATGCAATAACCAGTTAAATCTTTACCAGCTTCTGATAAAGCGGGTTCATTGGTAAGTGGAGTGTTATAGATTAATCCTTGGTCATCTTGAGAAGCGCCGATCAGATATTGGGCAATTCTATTAAATTTATCTTCACGATAAACTTCTTGGCTGGAATTTTGGAAGGTGATGCCCATAGTTTCCCAGTTCTTAGCAAAACCTGTGCCACCGCCGACGGGGAACTCACCACAAGAATCGCTATCATAACGCATATTGCGATGGGTGAAATCATTTAAGAAAGTATTCATATCGTCATCACTAGAATTGTAATGAAGATTGATTCCATCATAAGAAACTTCATCGGTTTCAAAAGGATCTTTCTTTTGGTTTTGTTGGCACTGCGTTAAAGAAAGGGAAGCTAAACACGCTAAAGATAGGGTTAATAATTTCTTTTTCATAATGTTTTTCCTTTCTTCTTTCTAAGAACAATTAACAAAGTTAATAGAGAACAGGCCACTACAGGCACGATAATAGCAGAAGTGATTAATTCCCCACCACAACCTTTCTTGACCTCTGGTTGATGACTTGCGGGTGTATAAGTCAGGATAAAATCAACATTGTGATTTGTGCCGATAATATATCGATAAACTCTTTCACCATCTTTAGTGGTGACCACTAAGTCATATCCTTCTTGTTTAAAGTAATCTAAAGACACTCTTTGACCAGGTTGTAAATTCATATCCGGGAATGATAATCCTTCAATACCCACGACTGTAAATGTCACATAACAGCGGATAATCGTCCAATTGAGGTTCCATTCTTCATATAATCTGGGTCGGCCAGAATCATCTATTGAATTAGGAATTTCACCAGTCATTCCATATTCACTATTTTTAAGAATAATTTTCTCATCAATCACGCGATATCCGGCTTCACCATTTTCATAAGTCGGTATTTCTGTGCCTTGATTAAGCTGAATCATATACATCTTATTTCCAGAATATAAATATTCATCATTCTCTTTATCGTTAAGAATAGAGACGCCGAGCATATTGAGTTCGCCGAACATACGAAGAGTGACTCCATCTTCGTTAGGATTATAAATATCTCTAAGTGAATATGGTTTACTATCGGGTGCTGGATAGATGAGAATATTGTCTAAGAAATTTAATTTTCCAATCCAGTTACTGACATTCAAATTGACACTATAAATGTTTTCTTCAAATAAGAACATTAACCAACGGTGACCACTATCCTTATCCATACGATTATGAATATTCATCATCGAAACATTACCAAATTCCTTTAATTCTGTAACATCTAAACGGAAGTTAAAGGCTTCATATTTCGCGGACGCTTTACCATAATCAGTGTTCACAAAGCGATAATTTCTATCGATTTTTGCTTTCGCACTACCGACGAAGAATTCCGTGTTCGCTTTTACTTCCATCGCATATATAGTCGTACCGTTATAAATTTCAAATTCTTCTTCCGTTAAGGCAAACATAAAGGAGAAGGATGTCCATTTGTTCTGTACGCCTCTTCTTAAAGAAGTCACATCTTTTAATAATGTTCCTTCATCATCTTCGCTTAAGAAGACTTTGATATTGTCATAAGCATTGATACCACTTAAACTAGCAAATTCTATTTCCTCAGTGCCGTAATAGATATCGGAGATGAAATCGATAAAATAAAGTTCTAGATCAACATCGCCTCTCACTTGTGCCCCTCTTAAAGAGATAGGTTCCTTAATGGGAGGAACATATGGTACGAAATTAAATGCTTCATTCTTCGCACTCTCAACCCCATATTCAGAATTGACTAAATCGATACCTCTTGTGACCTTGCAAACTTTATTTCCATAGATGAGTTCACAATCTTCTAAAACCTGAATACGATAGATGGTCGTACCATTATAGATTTCGTATTCTTCCGCAGTTAAATAGAACATAAAACTCTGCGAATTCCACATATTTTGCACGGCATTTCGTAAAGAAGTGATTTCTCCTAAGGTATGTCCTTCATCTTCTTCACTTAAATAAACAATGATCTTGTCATAGGCGTTAATATATTGATTAACATTAGGATATTCCACGAGAGGATTATCTAAATATAAAGATGATTTCACATCGATAAAATATAAATTACCAGCGGGATCCGCTCTGACTTCCGCACCGAATAAATCGATAGTTTGATCGCTCGGTTCAATAATCGGAGTAAAGTCAAATGCTCCATATTTATAGTTATCATCATGATAGTGTTCATTTCTAAAAGTGTAATTTTGTCTGACGGTCACTATCTTATTGTTAAGAATTAATTCTGTACCTTGTTCCACACTTATTTTATAAACGGAGGAACCATTATATTGTGCGTATTCATCACTAGAAAAACGGAAATGGAAACAAGTACTTGTCCATTTATTTTGACAGCCTTGATAAGTAGAAGTAACTTCTCTTAATGTCTTTCCTTCATCTTCGCTAGATAAATATAATTTAACTTTATCAAAAGCATTGAGGACATCTATATCAGTGTATTCGATATATGCTTGTTCAAAATAATTAGGGGAGCGTAAACAGAAATAGAATAATTCCGCATCGACATCGCCACGTAATTGGGCACCATCTAAACCGATAACCTGATCGGAACGTTCATAGATAACTTTTTCCGCCCAGTCGAACGCTTCGTTAATATGACTTTGATCACCATAATTTTGGTTGATATACATCTTGGTCTTATTAACCACTAATCTCTGTAAACTAGTGCTTGGATAAGTACATCCTTCTAATATTTCAATCGCGTACACAGTCGCACCATTATAAGTTTGATAATTGATATCACTAATAGGGAACATAACACCGCGAGACTGCCATTGATTAATCTTCCATTCTCCACTAGCGATGATGTCAGATAAGGGGATAGGTTCACTATTTTTAGAAGTATAAATATTGATATAACTAGGGGCGTTATAGTTAGAGAAATTACTAATTCCGATAGGGGAATCGGAAGCGGAAATGTTTTCATCTAAAACCACGAGATAATTAAAACCACTGCCACCGCTTCTCATCTGCACAGTGAAAGGAAGAGCGGTCACATCACTCGTGGCCTCTACGGAAATAGGAGCCATCTTATGACATAACAAAGATGCCGCCATAAACGTAGTCAATAAGGATAGCATAGTGACAAATTTACGTTTTCTCATACTTACACCTCGTGTTTAAAGGGGACTGGTAGTCCCGTTTTGATCGATAAATCCGCATCGTACACCATTAGGTGGCCAATAATAGAATCATCGATTGTGGTTGTGGAAACACTTGGTTCACCACCAGCTAAATAAGCGATAAAGTCTTGGACAATTCCTTTATCTCCACCGAAGTGACCACCGGTTTCGCCTTGGGTTTCATTAAAGTTAACAACTCTTTCTTTATAACCAGTTGATTCTTTATCGAAGGTTCTAATATAGAGTTTGCCTTCGGAGGCCGCACCTTCAATTTCCCCTTTAGTGCCCATAATATGAATAGTTCTATCCGCTTTCATCGCCCCTAACACTAAAGTGTGACAAGCGGTTGAACCATCTTTAAATTTAATTAAAACTTGCTGATGGTCTAATAAATCACCATCGCATTTATAAATACATCTACCATGAGGATTATAAGTCTTTAAAGATTCAATCTTTTCTTCTAAGGTAACATCTTGATAATTCTTACCGGTACATTGCCAGGGATACCAAGGAAGAAGATCGTTTTTGATATACATATATTCCGCATCATAAATGCATTTATCTTTTATTTCTTTAGGGCAATCCACTAAACATCTTTCTCCACATCCTTTAGGTGCGTTATCTCTATTAAAGAAATTTCTACCGCCTAAAGAAAAAGAAGATATCGGTCTAGTGGAATTATTAAACCAGGCGATTAAATCTAAATCGTGACAGCACTTCGCTAACAAGAGGGAGGAACCGCATTTCGCTTCACTATTCCATTTGCCTCTTAGATAAGAGACAGAGCTATGATAAGCTCCCACTCTTTCTGTGGTGTTGATGTTGATAATGTCACCCACTTCGCCACTTAAAAGAGTCTTCTTAATTTCGCGATAGAAATTAGAGAATCTTAAGACATGGCAAATCATTAATTTGCAATGATGTTCTTTCGCGGTATTCGCAAGTTTTAATAATTCTTCTTCGTTATTAGTAATCGGTTTTTCTAATAGCATATCGTAACCCTGTTCTAAGAAAGGAATTGAGGTCTTAATATGTAAGGAATCCATTGTTCCGTTAATGACTGCATCAGCGATTTTACCTTGTGATAAGACTTTATCGATATCTTTATAACATCTATCTAGAGGAACATTAAAATGCTCATGGACATACACTCTTCTCACTTCATCAGGATCAACCGCAGCGACAATTTCCATCTCTTGGAATTCATGCACTCCAAAATGAGCATAGACACATGCTCGATCACCGCATCCGACTAAAATAACCTTGAGTTTCATAATCAGTAAAAACTTATAGTTTTATAAACTTATTATATATTTTTGCTTTTTAATATTATAAATATATTAATTAAGTCACCATATTTTATGACAATAATATTAAAAAATGAGAATGCAGTATTTTGTGTATTCTACTTTGTAGAATATTTCAAATCATTCTCATTTATCATTTTATAAAAATAAAAAACAATAAATATCAGCACTTTTCTAATAAGTTATTTCGAATCGCTTTAATATCATCGTTTGTTAATCCAATAGTTAGACAATATTTCTCTACGCATTTATAAGCATCTTTACCATCATCACTATTTCCTTTGAAAAAAGATATCAAAGTATCGATACGCTCATAAATAAGATCGATAGATTCTGTATTACAAGCTTTTGAATAGAAAGAACATAAATGATCCATATAGATTTGCTTCATATCTATCTTTAATAAGAGATATAAAACTGTTGCTAATGTGCCGGTTCTATCTCTACCAATCGCACAGTGGAAGGCTAATGGGAAATTATCTTTATTAGTGAACATCTTGAGATTATCTCTCATCGGTTCAAAATAATCAGGACTATTAACACCACTATCATAGGAAACGTAAAGAGGAGAGCCATAAATACCCTGTCCGTTATTTACATAATGGACACCATCTCCTAATGGACTTTTAGTGGGTCCTTGTTCTCTTAAATCTAAATCGGTTTTAATCCCATATTTATTTATCGCTTGTTGAACACCTAATTGTGTCACACTATCAAAGTTAGCAGTCCTATATACTAGTCCCTGCTTGATTTTCATCTTGCCATCTTTAGTCTTCTTATTACCAATATCTCTAGCGTTATAGACTCCATCAATATCAATAATTCTCATGAAGTCGATAGTCTTAAAATCAAATCTTTTAGAAACGATGGTTTTATCATCATATTTCGCTTGAATTTGATAAAAATAATGGGTTCCTGCAAATAAATCTTGTAATTCTAAGTATTTATTCTCGCCTGCAATAAATGAGGTTGATTGTTCCATTTTCTTGTTTGTAGATAACACTACTTCATAATTAGAGCAACCTAATTCATGAGTCCATCTTAAAATCGGATATCGGGGTTTAGTATTCTCCACACCGCTTTGATAGTAATTCTTAATATCTAATAAATCATTTGCATGATAATAATCTACCCATTCAGAAGGAAGGATTGATATCTCCATTCCATCCTTAATTGTGGCATCTATAGTCTCAGCAACAGTCTCTTGTTTTCCATCAGAATAAATAACGTGTTCTTTAGATAAATGATCAGGACCTAAATGACATGATGCCCCGATAATAGCGAAAACACAAATTAGAAAATGCTGATATTTAAATCTCATAATTTTATTGTAACTAATGCCTTTTTAAATACAATAAAAATAAATAATATGTTTATTAAATGAAAAATAAATAATAAGAATTGAGATATTGACATATTCTATTAATAGAATAAGAAGAAAATATTTTTGTCACATTTTAAAATAATATTTATTTTTGCGATTAGATTATATAATAAGTATAGATATGATTATTGAATACGAATCGATTGCAGACGCTAACTTTTATTGCTACTTTGTGAAAAGTGGTACTGTCTTTTCTGAGACCCAGTTATACACGATTAAAGCTACTCCGCACTTCCATAGAAATATCGAATTTCTTTTCATCACTAGAGGTGTTCAAACAGTCACCGTGGATGGAGAAACTCACGAATTAAAAGAAGGAGAAATTCTCTTTGTCGATTCCTATCAACCCCATAGTTATGATGACTGTGATGCAGAGGCATATATCTTAGTTCTTTCCTCTACTTATTTCGAACCATTCCACTGGTTCTTTGATAAAAAAGTTTTTCCGCAAATAATGTCAGATGTAGAAAAGAACAAAGACCTTTTTGCCTTCATTGAAAAATGGTATGAAGAACATCTAGATAATAATGATAGATATGGAATATTCATGAAATGCAATGAATTATTCCGTTTAATTACACAGAAATATGAAATTAAAGAGCCGGTTATCAGTAAGCAAAACGAATTAGTAATCGCCGCACTTAAGTATATTAAAGACCACTATACCGATGAGAATCTAAGTCTCAAATCATGCTCCGATGCTATCGGGTATTCCAAAGAATATGTCTCCAAACAATTCAACAGTGTCATGGGTACATCTTTTAAAGGTTATGTCAATTCTTTGAGAATCCAAAAGTTCCAAGAATTAGAGCAAGCAAAAAAAGGAACCAAACAAGAACTTGCAGTCATGTGTGGTTTCAAATCTTTAGCGACGTTCTATCGGGCTCTTAAAAATATCGATGAATGATTATCTAATATAATCCTTTAATAAATCTTTATAATATTCCAATCTAGCTTTTAACATCTTGCGGGTCTTCCCGCGTTTTTTCTCTCCATACACCATCATATTTAAATATGATTTATTACCTTGAGTGGATTGCACCAAAGAAATAGAGATTTCAAATCCGGCATACCAATAATATATTTCATAGAAACCTTTATTAGTTTTAAGACCATAAAGATCTTTTTCTTCTGCGTCTTTAACGATAATTTGAAATAGTCTTTCGCATGAAGAAACGAACTCAAGTGGTTTTACAGGAGCTTTTTTCTCTTCACTAGTGGTTGAACAATTTTCAAATAAGGCAATCATTGAATTCTATTTGTGGTTTCTTTATCGAAGAAATGAATACGATCTAAATCTAAACAATACTCTTTTTCTTCTCCATTTTTAATTTCATCAATCGCCGTAGTCTTCACCACAATGCGATTATCACTTAAATAATTGTAAATAATTAATTCATGACCTAATAATTCAGATAAATCACAAGTCATATTAAAGCCATTACTTAAATGTGCTCTAGTTTTATCATCAGTAAAGACGATATTCTCAGGTCTTACACCTAACACTAATTCTTTATCAACATAATCTTTCAATAAATCAATATGATTCTTATCTAATTTAATCTTGATATCAGTGCCTTCAAAAACAAAGTTTTTACCATCAAAGACACCATTGATAAAGTTCATCGCAGGTGATCCGATAAATCCCGCGACAAATAAGTTACTGGGAGTATTGAATAATTCTTTTGGAGAACCGATTTGTTGTATACGACCATCTTTCATACAGACGATCTTCGTGGCCATGGTCATAGCTTCTGTTTGGTCATGAGTAACATAGATAACAGTGACACCTAATTGTTGATAGATTTTAGAAATCTCCGTTCTCATCTGCACACGAAGTTTAGCATCTAAGTTTGATAATGGTTCATCCATCAAGAAGACTTTGGGATTACGAACAATCGCTCTACCTAAGGCAACACGTTGTCTTTGACCACCGGATAATGCTCCAGGTTTTCTCTTTAAATATTGTTCTAGACCAATTGTCTCAGCCACCTTCACTACTTTTTCGGTAATTTCGTTTTTGGTGTAGTGTCTATATTCAAAGGCGGGCATGTTTAAATTTGCTCTAACTTTTTCAATTTCTTCGTAAATCTTGGCTTTTTCTTCTTCATTTTGCGCTTTTTTAATCTGCTCATGAAGTTCTTCTACCTTATCGTGGTCATAAGTCATGACACGAACTTTGTATTTTTCTTTCGCTTGTTCAACCGCATATTGTTTCGCTAATTTGTTGCGGTAGACAAAATCTTTTATTTCTTCTTTAATAGCTTTCTTGGCCTTTAATGCAGAAACGCCTTCTGATTCTTTTTGCTTATAGTCTTCTTCAATACTTTGAATCTCTTTATTTAATTCTTCAACATTCTCAATCTTATAAACCGGGAATAAATCTTTTCTCATTTGAAGGGAAAACGCCATATTGTCAAAGACGGTCATATGCGGATATAAAGCATAGTTTTGGAAGACCATCGCAATATTTCTATCTTTCGGTGGAACATCATTAATCAATACATCATCGATATAAATCTCACCAGAAGAGATCTCCTCTAAACCCGCAACCATTCTTAAAGTGGTAGATTTACCACATCCTGAAGGTCCGACAAAAACGACAAATTCTTTGTCTTCGATATCTAAATTAAAATCGAAAACAGCTTGCACATTATTAGCGTAAATTTTATTAACGTTGCGAAAATGAAGAACGGCCATAACAAAATACCTTAAATACTATTTTACTATAACAAATATTATTTAGATTTAATGAAAATAATAAATAATGATTATTTTTTATAAGAAGAAACTTAAAAAATGATAAAAATAGTTATCAAAAACTAGAAATCTTTAGGCTGGCAACTATTATCTATGTTCTATCGATTTTTGATATCTATTATAAGTACTAGTGACAACAGTAATTATTAGAATTTCATCCAACATTCTTTCAAGAATGACTTAATAGAAGTTAAATCCTTATCCTCATAATAATTAACTAGATGCTTTTTAAAAATGTCTACTTTGCTATAGTCGATAACTAAGAGCCCTTGACCTTTAGAGATAAGATAATGATTCGCATACACTACCGCGGTTCTTTTGTTACCGTCATTATAGATTTGAGTCTTCATGACATATAAACAGAGCTCAATAGCTTTATCAATATCATCCAAACTTGAGGCTAACAAGTCTTTGATATCTTGTTTAACTTTATCTTCAAAAGGAATCGGGGGAATGTATGATGAACCTCCAATGGTGACTGGTACCCCTCTAATTCTTCCTCCATCTTGAATAGCTAATAATCCTTCATTAACTAATCTAGCAATATAAGAGGCTAAATAATAATCGCTTGGTGCTTGGATGACATCTTTATCTAAGATGAATTGCCATGCGTGTTTTAAATTGATGATTTTTTGAACATCTTCCGCTTTTACATTTTTAACAATTCCATTATCAATAATTGCTTCTGTATCGGGAAAAGTGGTTCCAACCCCTTCTAACACAGCTTGATCATAAATAATCTTCTTCATATTAGCGCGAGCAAAATCTAGATTAAGAGCAACTCTATCTGATAATTCGTCTTCCTTATAACCAAGAAACGCTAATTGTTTTTCAAGCTGCCTAATTTCCTTGCGAAGAGATTTAGCTTCAACATTGTTTCTTAATAAAGTTTTATATAGTTCTTCGCTATATTCGCCAACATATGTAGATTTAACTTTATCTAATTCTCTTTTACGGACATATAGGTATTTCTTTTCTGATATAGTTTTTATTTCTGGAGTTCCATCGTATGGCAAAAGATTTAAACGGGCTTGTAATTCCGCGCGCCTATTTAATAATTCTTGGATTTGGATAAATGTATTTTCCATTAAAAATCCTCCTTAGGGAACATTTCGGTTTTATTATAGATATTTTGTTCCCTAAATTCAATTATTACTTTGATTAATAAAGTAAAGGTGATATACCCTTCCAGATATACCACCCTAGATTTCATAGATTTTGGGATGTTTTCAGAGAATCCCACTCTAGAATTAATATAGTCTTATAAATTATTAGAAAACACTTCTAAGTGTAACTGCACATCTAACTGGATTAGAAATACCGAATTTATTTCTATAAGCGTTTGTGGCATCTAATCCCCAAGATTGTGGGTTACCAGTAAACCCTGAGAATGTGACATTTCTAGTCGCACTAAATGTCGCACCGGTAGCTAAATTGGTAAATTCAATAGTTAATGTAGCGGCATTATTGCCTTCATCAATTATTGTACAATGAATGAATAAGGTATCTTTTAATGTTGTTCTCATCTCATTTGATGATGAGAAGGCAGTGCTTCCACCTTCGCTACCTAATGATCCACCAGAAATATAACCATTAAGTTGTTTATTATTGGTGTTATTGATACGTACACGTAATCTTGTAGAGGCATCGATTCCGTCATAAGGGAAGCCAAATGTGAACCAGTTATCATTATTAGTGGAACTTTCAAAATTATAAGTGAAATAGATATCTACTCTATTATTAGTAGATGAGAAATATTTAGAAGAAATTGTTTCGCCACAATCCGCTTCATAAGTACGATCGTTAAGACCAAAGTCACTTAATGTTCTCATCTCACTTTGTGTATCAACAAAGATCGGTCTAATAATTAATTTTGTATTAACTGTTTGACCATCTGTCGCTCTATTACCATCTAAATCAAACCAACCGACAAGAGTCTTATCTTCCACTGCGTAATTAGGTAACGCTAATGTGGTAGCGGATGTTTTACCTACGACATTATTAAAGGCATCTTTATAAACTGTCATCACTTCTTCGCTAGCAGCGTCATTTAAGTTAACAACAGCGTTGCTACTGCAAGAGAAACGAATTTTATTGTGTTTGTTATCATCAAAATAATTAGCACCTAATTCGATATGGTATTTAACAGGTGTATTTTCTGATGCTTCTGCATTTGTATTAGGATACCATTGTTCTCCACCTTTAATACCAGCGGTAAAGGCAATTTCAAATGTGTTAGTTGCGGCGTCAGTTAACACTGCGGAAACATGAATGATAACATCTTGACTAGATTTAATACCACTTCTTCTTGGGAAATAGAACAATGTAGAGGCAGCTGGGAAATCAGTACCGGTATTACCCGTTCCACTATTAGCGTATAAGCGTACCGGGACAATACCATCATCATCTGTTCTATTGACTATAAATCTAAAGACCGCACCATCTTCGTTTTCTTGATTAAATAAATAGAAATAGAAATAATTATCACCGCTAACGACGGAATAATCTAGTTGTAACCATAAATCTATGCCGTTATTAGCAAGGTAATCATAGGACTTAATAATATGAGCGGTATTATCAAGTTGCGTTCCACTTGTAATACCTAAATCACTGATAGTGATAGGATTAATCGCATCAAGAGTAGAAGCTGGTTCAAGATTTAAATCATCAAAACCATGGAATTGAAGATTGCTGACATAGCAATGACCTTGGAATTCATAAATATTAAATAGGAATGAATCCGCGGTTTCGTAGGTATCCTCTCTAACAGGAATTGTCATGGTATGCCAAGCATCATCATTAATCATGCTTAGATAATATCTTTGATAACCATCAGGAGTGTGAATCTCAAAGAATGAATGTTTATTTCCTTCCTTAATATGAGTTTCATTAAAATCTAAATAACGATATTCAAAAGTAATAGAAGTCAAATTAGTGCAATTTTTCAAAAAACGGAATTCCGAATAATGATCATCGCCTAATTCATTACTTCTTGAGAAAAATACCGCATTATGCCCGGCATCAGAAACAAAGACAGCTGTGCCCGGATCTTGACCGAGAGTAGTAGTTTGGTCAAGATATCTAATCTTGGCTTCGGAAACATTAAGAATGGCGTCATCGCTATCGACTGCGCTTCTATCGATAACATTTAATTGAGGAATGGTGATATCTTCTAAACTGACATCTTGTAAGTGTTCAGCGTCACTTGTGCGGTAATTGCCAGGGCAACCTAAATAATAGTGTTTATAGCCGACAGAATTACCAGTAGGAGCAACATAAGCTTTTTCCGTCCAACTATCCGCCGCTTTAACACTAGAAAAAGATTCTAGTTGTTTTGTGGATGTAATCGCAAATGTTGCGCACGTTATCACTGCTGCCATAGAGATAATAGACATAGTGAATAATTTTTTCTTTTGCATAAGAAATCTCCTTTCTTTTTTTAAAAGTTTTTATCTTTTGATGGTGATATTAGTTTTAGTTAATCTTGATTCATCCGCCGCATAAACGCATAAATGCCCGTTGATTGAATCGGATAATTTGGTAATGGTCACCATATCTCTTTTTCCATTAAGAAATTCAATAATAGATTTCATAATTTCATAATCACCACCATTATGACCACCCATATTGTTACCAGAAAATACTTCATCATTAACGTCGATGACTTTGTCTAAAGGTCTTGTAGTACTAAAGATACTCTTCTTTAGATGAATAATACCTTGTTCCATCACTCCTTCGATTTCCCCATCAGTGCCAATAATAGAAATAGTTCTCTTCGCTTCTGGAGATCCTCCTACTAAAGTAAATGAGCCGATGGATTCATTCTTAAATCTGATTGCGACAATTTGTCTATCAACCATATCAGCACCAGGGACTTTATAGACGCATCTACCAAAATCATCGTGCTTCAGAAATTCTAATTTCTCTTCTAAAGTAACATTTTCGTGATTGAGTTTTACGAAAGTCTGCTCACAAGAGAAATTAGCATCGACATACATCTTTAGTGCGGAATAATAGCAGTTCTTTTCATGGGGGCAGTTATAGCAGAATTCTGTCGCACCTTTCTGGGCATTTTGCTCCAGGAAATAGAACCTTCCTCCATAGCTAGAGACATTTTCTGGTTCTGTGTTATTGTTGAGCCAGCACATAATATCAATATCATGGCAAGATTTGGCTAAAAGCGTTGTAGAACCGCACTCTTTTTCACTTTTCCATCTCCCTCTAATAAAGGATCCAGCAAAGTGAGCAAATCCCACATGTTCCGCCATTTCAATAGTACGTATTTCCCCAATTTCTCCTTGAAGGATTAATTCTTTAATCTTTTTGTAGAACGGGGTGTAGCGTAAAACATGTCCCACAAATACCTGCGTGTGATATTGATTAGCTAATTGTTCTAGCTCCAACAATTGGTTTTTATTATTGACGATTGGTTTTTCTGTTAACACAGCCTTACCAGTCGTAATAATCTTTTTTAAAATTTGATAATGTATCTGATCCATCGTCGCGTTGATATATAAATCAACATCGTCTAAAGAAGATAACATCTCATCAACATCGGTGAATAAAGCATCATCATTTAAAGATAGTGTTTTCTTCGCCATTTCTAAACGAAATGGATTTTTATCCACCACTCCGATAACTTTAAATTTTGTAGGTTCTAATAAGGAATATTTGGAATAGATATGACCTCTATCCCCAAAACCGATAATGACCGCTTTTATTTGTTTCATAATCTATTCCTCGCTTTAGAAAACATTTGCAATAGAAGCGCGACAATTAACCGCATTTTGAACAGCAAATCTATTTCTATTTAAAAATTCACTAGTCATACCATAATTAAATGGTTCTGCTCTAAATCCGCTGAATGTCACATCTTTAGTGACCATATAGCTTTGATTATTTACTAAATTAATAAATTCCGCTGATACGACAGCGCTATTATTCCCATTGTCATGAACCGAGAAATGGAGTAATAAAGTTTCATAAGGAGAAGGTCTAAAATTATGTGAAGAATCAAATCTAGTTCCTTCTGCTCCAGCAGCCCCTAAAGAAGCTCCATAGACATAACCGCTCATTCTCGTATCAGTTAAACTATTATTAAGACGAATCATGACCCTATTAGCTTCATCTAAAGTGTCATATGGTAAACCGAAGATAAAATAATTATCCACATCTAAAATATCATTCAATTGATAAGTTAAATAAACGTGATATTCATTGCCATTCTCAAGAGAAATACCATCGAAATAATGTTCACCACAAGAAGGCTCATATGTCGCATCTTCTGTACCAAAATCATCTAATGAGAACATATGTTCTTGGGTATCCACGAAAACGGGTCTAATCACTAATTTAGAGTCAACTTCTTGTCCTTCTCTCACTCTATTACCATTTAAGTCAAACCAACCCACTAGAGTCTTATTTTCAACTTTGAGTTTAGGAAGGCTTAATGTAGATTTATTAGTCTTGCCAACTACATCACCATTATTATTCATATATGTCACTAATGGTTCATTTGATTGATCGGATAATTCTTTTAATGTGACATTAACGGAATTAACTCCATAAAAACGAATGGAATTATGTTTATTATCATCAAAATAATTTGCCCCTAATTCGATAATGAATGTCTTTTTGGTGTTAGTTTTATCTTCCGCATTAGTGGAAGGATAATATAATTGTTGTCCCTTAACACCAATCATATAACATATTTCAAATGTATTATTTTCTTCATTGATACAATTCGCGGTAATATGAATCACATTTGTGGTGGTAGATTTAACGCCGCTAATTCTCGGGAAATATTGCATATTGCCCTCCGGCTTATAAGGGAAAGTGGTTGCGGAGCCATATTGATTATGAGTATAGATATAACAAGGTATAATTCCATCATCTTCAACACGGCTAGTTTGTAATCTAAATACCGCGGCAGATTCATCTAGTTGATTGAATAGATAAATCATGAAATAACTATCGCTATGTTGTAATTCATAATTATATTCCATCCATAAATCTAAAGCTTTATAACGGCTGAATTCATAATTTTTAAAATATTCCACACTACTAGAACCACTATCAGGAGTTATATTAACTTCTTTATCAAAACCAATACTTGTGATGCTAATAGGAGAAACTTTATCCAAATAACTAGCGTCTTGTAATTCATAAATATTAGATAATGTTTCTTGGCAATGTATACATTCCATAGATTCATTAAATTCATGTTCTAATTGAGGGATGATTAATTCCTCTTCGCTATTAAATTTAATAGTCCCGGCTTCGTCTTGATATAAAACGCCAGGTTCATAAGAACAGGTATAATAGCCGTGACGTCCAGCATTATAACAAGTTGCTTCTACCTCAGGATGATATGTCATATCGTGGGCTAGAGGTAATAAGACATCTTGTGCGCTTATTTCGTTAACACCGCCATTATCAGAAAAATAACGATGACATAATTGACATTCCCAATATTCGATATTGCCCTGTTCACTACAGGTTGATGTTTTAGCATCGTAATGAATTAAGGAATGGTTATTAGTTAAAGGTAAAATAATATCTTGTTCATTAATTTCATGATTACCAGAAGCATCATCAAAATAATGACCGCAGACATTACAAGTCCAATATTCAATATTACCTTTTTCACTACAAGTAGATTCATGAGAAGGATGATTAGTTAATTGATGAGGCAATTTACTACCTTGGGCTTCAAAAGTATTCTGACTAGTCTTACCACAATATTCGCAACTTAAATAATAAATAGCGTTTTCTAAACAGGTGGCTTCTTTGACTAAATATTTCGCATCCACCACTTCGACATAATGATGAGCGTTTTCATCATGAACGTTTTTATCGCGATAAGAAGAAAATTCTTGGTCTTGGAAAGTGGCTTTCGCGGTAAATCTAAGGGTTCCATCTTCTTCACATGTGGGATTTTTAATTAATTCACTAGTGACTTTGGCATCGACACTTATTTCATGTCCTTCTTGATCTTCCGTGCATGTAGTGCAATAGAAAATTGCATTAGCTTTATAGCCAGAAGCCGTTTCTTGCCAGAACCATTCAACATTATCTAAATCATAATTATGAGTGTGTTCTTTAGGTGTATCATTTATGTTACATCCTGTAAGTGTGAGGAGAAAAACAGGGATAATTGTTAATAGTTTCTTTTTCATAAAATCCTCCTATCCTAAACCAATCTAATACTCTTTTTCTTGTCAAAAACTTGCATCATATCCGCGTTGATTGACACTTTTATTTTTTGATTAACTTCTACTTCTTCACCTTCTTTTAAAAGGATGAGAAGTTCTTTTTCTTTATATATGCATAATGCGTATTTTTTAGAGTCATAATCTAAGACGTCTTTAACTACTAATTCAAATAGTCCATCTTTATCTAAATAAATATCTTCTGGAGTAAATTTGAATATTAAATCTTGATCGTAGATAGAACGATCGCTAGCGGTAATAAAAGTGCGATACGCTAAATCGTTATAACAAGAGAGTTCCAAATCATCGATTAAATAATCTAAGACTTTGACTTTCTTATGTTCTTCATTCTTTTCTTTATGGTAATAAACCATTCCTTCTAATTCGTTAATGGAATTGAGATGTGAAAATACTAATTCTTTATTTTGATAAAAATCTAATTCCATTAAAGAGATATCTAATCCGACTTTATCTCCTTTATGTAATTCTTCATTACTCAAAGCGAATAAGACTTCTCCGTTTTGGAAAAATTGCACCAGATATTTATCATCGATTTTTTCTACATCATAAATTTCTAATTCTTTATCATTTTTATTAATGGTTAGGGAATTGATGGGGATAACCACATCAAATTCACCATCTTTTAAAGGCATCGCTTTTGGTAAATTCACCTTTTTATTTAAGATGTGCAAGATATTTTGTTTAATTAAACATTTCACGCGTGAATAAGTAGGAAAGCGAGGATTAATGACCATCTCTGTTTCATTATCAAAAATATGAAGATGTTTTAAATCTAATGAGATGGTAATAATATCGTTAACTTTACCTTCATAATCCGCATCTGTTCTAATCGCCAAGGAAGTTTTAATAACTTCATCATTACCAGTATCTAAAGTTAAAACATCTCTATTAATATCAAAATCTGTTAATAATTGAATTTCTGTTCCTAATTCTTCTACACCTACGATTTTAACTTTACATGTATAAGGGAATTCTTTAGGGTCGATAGAAGCATATTCAGAACGTAACGCTAAACTCAAAGAAGTTTGTCCATCAAAATATTGAGGATCAACTTTTAAGAAATATTCTCTCGGTAATAAGAAAGAAGTATCGGTGTTAGTTACATCTAGACGAATCTTATCTTTTTCTTTAGCTAAAGTAACGTTAGAAAAATTCATCTGTGGTGTACCAATAAAATTAGCGACAAATTTATTAATGGGGTAACGATATAAATTCTTCGGAGTATCGATTTGTTGAATGAAACCATCTTTCATGACAACAATACGGTCCCCCATCGTCATCGCTTCTACTTGATCATGAGTAACATAGATAAAAGTAGTTTTTAATTTAGAATGTAATTTCGTTATTTCCCCTCTCATAAATCCTCTTAATTTAGCGTCTAGATTACTAAGAGGTTCATCGAGTAAAAATACTTTGGGTTCTCTGACTAAAGCGCGTCCTAAGGCCACTCTTTGACGTTGCCCGCCACTTAAAGCGCCAGGTTTAGTCTTTAAATAATCAGTTAAGCCGAGCATCTCTGCGGCTTTATGGACTTTTTCATCGATTTCCGCCTTGGGAAGGTGTCTTAACCTTAAACCGAAAGCAATGTTCTCATAAACGTTTAAATGAGGGTATAAAGCGTAGTTTTGGAAGACCATCGCAATATCTCTATTTTTCGGTTCGGTATAATTAACGAATTTATCGTTGATATATAATTCACCTGCGGATATTTCTTCTAATCCAGCAATCATTCGTAAAGTTGTGGATTTACCACATCCAGAAGGACCGACAAAAACGATGAATTCCTCGTCTTGAATTTCCATATTGAAATCGTTAACGGCTTTGACCCCATTAGGATAAACTTTATAAATATGTCGAAGAGTTAAATTGGCCATAGTCCACCTCCTATAACTTCAATCCCGCAGCAAAATCACCACTAGCAAAGAATTTCATAGAAATTGCTGTAGTGATAATTAATGGGAAGGAAGATATCACGTATAACATATACATCGCTCCCATTTGTGTCTGTTGGAAATTTTGTGTGACTGATTGTAATGTCGGCATCATCAAGGTTCCAGGATCCATAATTAAAGATGCCCAGAGATAATCGTTATATATACTCGCGAAAGAACCGATAAAGTGATAGAGGATAATCGGAAACGCTAAAGGAATGGTAATCTTTAAAAACATATGAATATCATTACTGCCTTCCACTTTCGCGGATTCATAAATAGATAATGGTTGTTGGGCAAAGAATGTTTTAAATAAGAATAATGCGGATACTTGTCCACCAGCGAGCATTGGGGATAGATAACCATAAATCGTATTACCCCAACCTAATTTTTGCTGCATAAAAGGCACTAAAATAGGCATACCCATAATAGAAGGTAATAACATGACAGAAATATATAAGGTGAAGATAAATTTCTTAAAGGGGAAGTCTTTATAAGTGAAGATATATCCTAATACTGCACCGACTAGACAATTTAAAAAGGCACCGACAAGAGAGAAGAGAATAGAAGTCCAGAAAGTTTTACTAATCTGGCCCCAAGCCATAGAGAAATTATCAGCGATAATCTTAAAGACATTACCTTCTAATAGACCGAAGATACCATTAGAGATGATATTTTCATTCGTCTTACAAGCATTGAGAATGGTAATAAATAAAGACAATAATGAAAATAACGTACATAAAGTGAGATATACGGTGATAAAGATTTGGAAACCGCGATGGTTATAGGAATATTTAATATGCTTCTTACCCATCATTTTTGTTTAATCCTGTCTTTCAAACTGATATAAGTTAATCCGAATAAAATCACGAACAAAATTGTCGCATAAGCACTTGCAAGGCCGTAATTTCTTTCCGAACCATTCATCAACATATACATTTCCACAATCGGAGTGCTAATCACGTTATTGGTTCTCCCCATGGTGATATAAACACGTGAGAAATTTTGAATAGAAGCAATTACAGTCATGATTAAAACGTATTTAATTTGAGGGAGACATAACGGTATATCAATCTTGATAAATCTCTTAAAGACAGAAATACCATCAAGTTCCGCAGCTTCATAATATGAAGAAGGAATATTCATCATCGCTCCATAGAAAATGAGATAGCTTCCTACAAATGGGAATCCCATTAAAATAAGCCATAACATATTCGTATAATCATCGGGCACGAAAAACATGACGGGATCACCACCGAAGGCTTTCACTATTAAATTGATAAAACCATAATCACCATAAATACCGATCTTCCAAATTAATAAAGAAGCGATGCCAGGAATAATACCAGGAATGAATAATAATGTTCTTAAGATTCCCGATAATTTCTTCGATCGCATAAGAGTTAAAAAGAAAGCGAAAATAAGAGGAGGAATTAACGCTAATAAGACATCACTAAATAAGAAGAGAACCATATTACCAAAATGTCTTAAGGAATTAGGATTAGCGAATATTTGCTGGTAATTTGCAAAATAATTCCACGTTTTTACATCGCTGATACCGGCTTTGTAATCAAAGAAAGAAGTGAATATTGCGGCGATACCAGGATAATAACAAAATAGGGTCAATAAGAAGATAGATGGGAATAAAATAATATAGATAATCCAGTGTTTTCTTAATCCCTTTATCGTGACTAAAACATATGTCATAACTCTCTTAAAGATATAAGATAGCCATGACACTAAAGCGGTTAAGAAAGCAATGGAAGTTAAAACGATAAAGATAATAAGGATTGGCTTCATATAAGAAGCGGATAACATAGTCTTAACGACACAAGAAGATAAATAATTAACACCTGGTTTTTTATTAACAGGATCTTGATAACGATAAATAAGAATATCTTTTTCTTCGTTATAAATAGCTTTGCCAATTCTTAAAGATATATTAGGAGAAGAAATTATTTCTTCTTTTTCTAAATCAAAAATAGAAACGCGAGATGAACTCTCTTCATGAACGACAATCGCTGTCTTACCAAATGCATCATAACTTAAAGCGTTAATGGATAATTCGGTGTTGACATCAGTCTTCACCTTGACGTCATTTAAAACATGTAATTCATCTTCGAGATAATTCACCACCATCGGTTCATCTTCTAATTCCTCAACTAGGTATTTATAAAAGACATTAGAATCACCGACAAAGAAATATTTATCTTGATATTTACTTACCCCATGCATACCAGGTAAGACATAACTACAATAATTAGAAGCTTTGATGTCATCTCTTTTAACCGTTATCGTATGAACATCATAGTTATAATCGACCCAACCATATTTACTAAGACAATTGCTTTTCGCTAATTCCTTTTGCTCAATATCGCTTAAATCGGGATTATCCGTCGTCACTTCTTTTAATTCTTGTTCAAAAATATTACGGAAATCATTATCGAGCATATCGCGATGCATACGTCTAATATATGAACCTGTGGATATATATAAGTAATTATCAATAACATCAAAGGAGAAGAAGAAATTATTTTTAACACAAGTTAAAACGTAATTATCGTTCTTACTAGTTATATCATAAACATAACCACTTGCTTGACTAACATAATTATTATCATCACTATCAAAACGATCGATACGATATTGGCTGCCGATTTGGGTCATGACATATAAATCATTTTCATTACCCGCGACTTTATGAATTCTTCCTCCTAAAGAAGGTGAATAACTAGTTAAGACAAGTTTATTATCATTTAAGCCCGTATAACGGAACAAAATGTCATTGCTCACCACATAAAGAGAATCGTTATCGGGGACAGCATAACATCCTTCAAAAGAAACGAAATCGGTAATGCCATATTCCTCTTCTACTTCTTTAAAAACATTATGTTTATCTAATAATTTATTATTCGCATTATAAATATAGATAACTGTATCATCTAATTTTCCTTCATCATTTTTATGAGTGGAAGAAACTAAAAAACAATTATTATCTAATTTAGAAACACTTTCGAAGACGTTGTCTTCATAGAGTTGGTCAATAGAATGGGTATTAGGATAATTAAGCGCGGAGATTAAAACGCCAACACCAAAACCAACCGTTAAAGCGGAAGAGATAATTCCGACAATAAAGGCTTTCTTTTGGGGTCTAGTTTTTCTTACCTTACGCGCTGAAGCCATAAAGATTATCCAGCAATATAATTTGGATTATCAAAATTGGAATAGTGATAACCGTCTTCTTTCCAGTTGTGCATCGCGGCAACATTAGGCCATTCTGTAATTAATGAATAATGCCAATCTGTAGAGAATTTTTCGATACTAATTTGATTTTGTGTTCTTAAAATGGACTGCCATAATTCGACAGATTTTCTATCGACATTACTGACACCTTGGAAATCTACCACACCTAAACCACAGATGGCATTAGAGTCCGCTAAACCGGTAAATGTCACTTTAGAACTTTGGAAGAATTCTCTCCATTCATTAGGAATTACCACTAAATCATTTTTCACCGTGGTTAATCCTTTAGGAGATAAACCTTTTGCCGATAAAGCTTTGTAATAAATGGTTTGTCCATAAGGAGAAGCAACAAATTTTAAGAAGTCTTTATTTAAATCTTGTTGTTTTTTGTTCGCATAATTAAAGAGGGCTAAATAACCACCATTACCACCGACATCTCTAGTTAAGGTTCCTTCTTCCACATATTCGCTTTCCATAACTGGATAATCAAAGAAATCGATATTTTCTTTTAAAGCAGAGGTATTTAAGAACGCTAAACCAGAACCGGTATAGTCCACCATAACTTGGGGAGCTTCATCACCGTTATTACCGTCTTTTTGGGCCATAAATGAAGCTCTAACATCGTTGAATGATAAGGTATAGGAACTCGGTCTAATAAATTTTGCTAATCTAGATAATTGATTAATAAAATCGCTGAATGTTTCACTACCAGCGCCCATAAAATAGGGGCAGCTTTCGTCAAGCATCATGCATAAACCACGATTATAAGAGAAGGAAAAGGAAGAATATGATTCTTGATTTTCTGCTGTCTTATCATAACTAAATACAGCATCGGTTCCTGTTTTAGGATCAAAGGTTTTCGAAGTATATTTATAACTTTGACGGAAGAAATAATCGCCGTAAATACGTAGTAACCAAGAGAATTGGCTATTGTTAATAGAATCACTATTGAGTGATAAGCCTAAAGGATATTTATATCCTGCATCTTGCAAAGATTGAAGAACATCAATGAATTCATCCCAAGTTTTAGGAGATAAATTAGTGATATTAGCTTTTGCAGCAGCAGATTTATTAATAAACCACGCCGTTGATAAATTTTCTGTATTTAAATAATAGGCATAATCAGTAGAACCGGTAACATCGGTAACATATGCATTTTCTTCCAAAACATCAATCCAAGGTTTATTCCCTGCATAACTATTTTTAGAAGAACGAATGGTATCCATTAAATTGACACAATGGCTACTCGCGGAATTGAGCAAATTACCTTGAATGATGTCCCAATCGGTTTTGGGATTAATTTCTTCATTACGCACTCTTTCAGTATAAGAAGCAGTATCTAAACCAGTGACTAATTTAACAGTGACAAGATTACCGCATAAACGCATATATTCATCTGCAAGAGCTTGCCAAGCCTCTTCTGTACCGTCAAAATCTAACGCTACATCAATTCTCATTTTTGAAGAAACGCCATTAACGATAGAAGGCACCTTATTATTCTCTTTTTTAGGATAATAATCAGCGTTGAATTCTGGGCCCAAATCTAAGGGATCTTGAGGAACAGCTTCTTGCTCTGATTCACTATTTTTCTTTGTTCCACACCCCGTTAATGACATTAAAGACATCAATAATGCAATTGGTAAAATTAGTTTTTTCATTTTAAATTTCTCCTTCATCGATTATTTGTAAACCATCAGGATTGATATCATATCCTGAGATAATAGTAATTATTTTAGTGGCAACATTACCGGTAAAATCGCTCGCGGTAATGGTTAATGTATGAGTTCCCACATTAAATTGCCCTTTATCATTAATAGCATCAGGAGAATAAGAGAGTTCATAGCCCACCTCTCCATCAACTTCATCATAAACACTAAAGACTAATTTATTATAAGAATTGGCCAAAACATAAAGTGTATCGGCGTAGAAATTAATAATTGGTGCATCATTATCTCTATCACCCACGACTAGTTGTAATTCTTTCGTCGATATATTGCCCGATAAATCACTCGCGGTAAATGTCACTACGTGATTACCTTTTGTTAATAAACCAGATTCATCTAAAGCACCGCTCGATAAAACACCGGTAGTCTCTCCTCCAAAGCCATCATATTCGTCATAATAGGAAGCGACAAAATCCATTTTACGACCACATGTCGTATGATATGCTTCTCCATCCCCGTAAGGAATATTAATATTTGGTCCTTCTTCATCCTCTACTTGAGAATAAGAGGCTCCTAAAAAGGCTTTTGCTTCCTCATTAGTGGGGAAGAATGCAAAAGAAGATAAGAGCAAATAACTATCTTGCTCAAATAAAGCTTGATTAGTGATGTTAAAAGAAACACAGGTATAATCGCCTTCCGCCCAAGCGTTATAAATATTTTCTGTCACTCCTCTAGCGTTTTCATAAGACAGTTCAAAAACCGCTGTTTTCCAATTAGAAAATGATTCGATTGTTTCAGAAACATTATTACCGAAATGGAAATCATTATATGTTTGTGAACCTGTGGTCGATAATATACGCATCGCAAATTTAGCATCGTAATTAGCGCGATATCTAATAGCTAAAAATCTATTATCTCTCACCGATACTTCCTTAATATCATTAACACCTTTAAAACGAAGGAAAGCATCTGTTTGAGTATAATTATCAGCATAGGAAACTAAATAACCGTGGTCTGTTTTATTCATCTTTACAGCATTAACGTTATAGGCATCAATCTTTAAATCGGTAAGTTCAAAAATATCAGTGGTATCGTTAACTCTAGCCATACCAAGTAACATAGGGGAGATTAATAAAAGAGGAATAAATCTTTTACTCATATTAAAAGTCCTCCAACATAATATCTTTGATATTATCAATTTCTAATTGTGTAATACCGATATCTAATAGAAAAGCTTCTGTTTTCTCTTGCATATTGTTTCCGGTATAACCACCATAGATGTAGTTATAAATAAGATAAACTTGGCTCACTAATTGTTCGACGAGATCATCATGTATATCTCTAGTAGAAGCGACCGCGAACATACTGATTTCATAATCGATACCAATATCTTTTTTACTAACACCCAAAAGGTTATATAACACCATCGCTAAAGAACCGGTTCTATCTCTTCCAATCGCACAGTGATAATAAATAGGATAGTTATCTCTATTAGCGAATAATCTAATTTCTCTAGCTAAGACTTCTTGACCGGTTTTTTGAGAGACACCATTAGGATAATTATCATAATAGAATCCACCATTATCATCAGCGACGTAATAATTCGTTGCACCTAAAACATTTGTGCCTCTTCTACCTTCGTTTTTATTTCGTAAATCTAATTCCGATTTGATGTTTAAAGTATGAAGCATAAAATCTTTATCTTGTTCATTTACTCCGTCAGCGTTAGCCCCTCTAAATATCATTCCGGATTTTACTCTTTTATTATCGATGGTTTTATAACCACCCATATCGCGGAAATTCTTTACGCTTTCCATATAATAAGATTTGCTAATCGCCATGGTTTCAAAAGAAAATACCTGACTTTTGATGAGTTTTTCGGAATAATAAGCGTTAACTCTCCAATAATAGACATATCCTGGTTTTAAATCATCTAATTCGATGGATTTAATATTTGTCACATAAGTAGTCGCTTGATTTAAAACACTATTTGTGGCCAGTTCCACTAAATAATAAAGAGCGTCCTCTTTAGCGTCCCAAGACAATTCAACTGGTCTAGAAGCATAATGGTCTTCATCGCTAACATAAGAGGCAGATATTGAAAATGTATAATTATTAACCATTTCCGTAATTTCTTCGCTCGCTAAAGAAACAACTTCATTTTTCATAGGCGAAATAGCGTTGATGTTATATTCTTTTTCTTCACTAGATGAAGTTGGTTCCACACTATCAATGGAAGATTTATTGTCTTTATTTGTTTGACAACCTAAAAGAAGCGGAGAAATACAAGAGAATATAATTAAAGCTTTAATCATCTTTTTCATATTCTATTTAAAATCTCCCTATCCCAAATAAACATACTGCTATTATCAATTTCATTATGCTTATAGATGTGTTTAAAACTATTTCTAATAACAGGTAAATAATCAACGCTTAAAGCGTAAGAATATTCGAACGGCAAATAATCGAGCATACAAGTAATAATCTCAGGAGCGGTATAGCAAGTATTTGAGGTATAACAACTTTGGAAAGAATATGTCGCTTCTTTTTTGTTATATCTTAATTTCTCTGTATCACCCATCGGAGAAGAATAAGCATTTTGGTTTTCCCTATAGGAAACATTCGTGGAAGCACTACTTCTACCAGAGGCATAGAAAGAGACATCAGGAATATAAACACCGACACCAAAACCATCGCTATTAAGCCAAGCAAACCAATCTTCTGGATGGTAACTAACGATATCTGCGGATTTTGACCAAGGGCCTAAATTGGATTTATAGATTAAACCACCTTGATCTTCTGTCCAAGGCGATTCGCCTTGATATGTCACATAATTATTTAATGGTTGAACGATATAAGCCGCTGGTAATTCTAATTGAGTTCTGTTACATTTTTCCATTTCGCTAAAACCAGCAAAATTAGTGAATCTATTTTTGACAAAAACACAATTATTTTTGATAGAATACCAGTTTTCCATATAGGAATCAGTGACATAATTGCAATCAGCCCAATCAAGGGGTTTGCATTTAATATAGATAGTATCACTAGTTATACGATAATCGACAATTTGGGAGATATTACAATGGCAATCACCACCTTGAACAGGGTTATAAGGCCAATAATATCCACTACTATTACCTGTATAGCACATCTTTCTAGTGTAGCCATTTTCGCCGTGCGTTGCTTCTGAGTTACCACCCACACCAGCGTAGAAAGATTGTTGGAACTGACGTCCTGCATCATAATAATTAATCAAATTGACATGATGATCCTCGCTTCCTAATAAGCCATCATCATTTTCTACTAAATCAATCGCATTAACACCGATATAAACATCGTTTTCACTAGTTAAAACTTCATCGATGTTATATGTTCCTTTAGAGGTTTTATAATTGAGCCTTTCTAAATAAGTGAAAGTACCTCCACCCATTAAATCAACACCAATTTTTAAATAACCTTTAGAGAGATAAACTTCTTCTTTTGGTAATTGCCTATCAGAGATATATAATCCTTCAATAGCAATAGAACCAGCAACTTCAGAAACATTTTTAATAGTGATTTCGTTTAATTGTTTAGCAAATGCCCCTTGTGCCATCTTGGTTTGCATAGGGATGTTATAAAAAGCATGCACGCCACTAGAAGAATTGCAACCAGTATGGTAATTATATTCTGGACGATATGCATCTAAGAAATGACATAATTCTTGTCTTTCTTCACTAGCGGGAATATAGAATGATTCTTCACCTTTTTCACTCTCGTCAACTAAACCAGAATATTTAAATAAACCATAGACGTTAATTTCACTGGTGGCCACTAATTTGAGATAATTTTTATCACCTAAATCTTTATCGACGATAATGGTTCTTTCTTCTCCAGGTTGTAAGAAGAAACCTTCTTTATGAACAGAATTAACTTTTTCAAAATTAATAACTTCTTCAACGAAAGAACTATCTTCATTTGGTTTAGCGGTTTGACAAGCCACTAAAGCACCAATAGATATAAGAGTGGACATTAATATAATTTTTTTAGAAATTTTATTATTCATAACACCATCTCCTTATATAACCGCAATGCCTCTAATATATAGAGAGATTTCACCCATATCTCTAGACCCTAAGAAGAAATTAGATAAATAATATTTACCATTCTTATAAGCATCTGGAATGGGGATAGCCACTGTAGCCCAAGCATTCTCATCCATATTTTTAGCGATGTTTAAATTGTATTCCGCAATGAAAGGAGCGCTTTCTGAGAAACTCGTTAAATAATCTTTATCAAGATCAGAATTCGTCGCGAATATATTCATATATGGCGAACCATAATTCTTTTGATTTTGATAGATGACATAAATATAGGATTTATTAATTAGAGGAATATTAGGGAATTCTCGTTTACTGGCTTTATATAAGAATCCGAAATAATAGCGAACAGGATTACTTCCGTCATTAAATAGAGTGGCTCTTTTATCTTCTACATAATTACAGGAAATAGCCCAGTCTGATAACATACCTCCATAAACATATGGATCAGATAAATCGCATGATGTTTCGGGATTTAAAACAAATTCTATAGCGGATATATCAATTGAACCTTGACCATTAATAATTAATTGAATACTTTGCAAAATTCCTGTCGTTTCTAGGATTTTTGTATCATTTTTTAATTCATCTGAGATACTAAATTCATCAAAAATATATTCTTTCCAATTATTATTAATTTTTAATTTAATAGATAAGGATGAGATATTATCATCTTTATAAAAATAACGTAACGCTAATTGATGATAAGGCGTGATATCAAATTGATAAGGTAAATCAAATTGTATCGTGCTAAGTGGTAATGAAGAAGTAAATGAAGTAGATGTTAATTGTTTATTATGCGCAAGCGATATTTCTTCATTAGATGTAAATCCCGCGAATTTCTCATCATCAAAATTGAATCCTGGGATTTGGAAACTCTTTGATTTTGATAAAGTAATACTTTGTAGCAATATCGCGTTATCCACGCCGTTATAATTGAAAAGAATTGAGAAGGATTTAATAATACCAATCATATTATCTTTACCATAAAGATTAATGGTAGTTTCATCTAAACCTTTCATTCTTATCGGCATAGAGACATTAGTAATTGTATTTTTAGTCGCTCCACTAGGAGTAATAACTGTCACATAGAATGTAAAAGCGGAAATATAAGAAAGATTTCTGAATTTAATAGATACAAAGGAGAATTTATCAGCCTCGATATTTTGATCGTGAACATCAAAGAAATATCTTCTTACATCTTCACCATATTTAGAATAGAGCAACAAACCATTAGTCTTTTTGTAATAAGTAGTTGAGGTATCTTCAATAAGATTATTATTTTTAGGGAAAATCACACCTCTATTTTGTTCTTGGGCCGCACTAGCGTTATTTAAAGCTTCATCCGTATCATCAAAAAGCATTTCTTTAATTTGCTTAGAATCATTAAAACCTTTATAGGTATCATCGGGAATAGATGTAATAGAAGCAATTCTAATAACATTAGATAAATCTGAAGGATTACGAGAGATATAGCTAAATTGAATTCTTAAATGAACTAGAGTAACAGAATTAGCCCAAGGACTAACACCACTTGCTAAAGTCTTAGATAAATCAAATTCTCTTTCAATCCAAGGATCATCTTCTGTCATATAACATTCATAGGAATTTATTCTAAAGTGAGCAGAATTAGATTCATTATCGACAACTGTATTAGAAGAATAACTTCCATCCGCATATTGACTAACCCAATAAAACGCTACAGAAGTGCAACCACCAAAATTTTTAAATTTTATTTTAATCTTTTGCGAATGAGAAATATCAATTTGAGGATTGGAGATTAGCATATATGGGTCAGCAGATGTCGAATATCCAAAATTGACATCAACGCATTCCACACCACTTTTATCCATTAAGACATTAGAGATATTCCCCGCGCTTGAACCGGATCCACCAGCGGCCACCATTCTAAATCTTCTCTTAATAGAATAAGGGTTCATTGAGAATGTATCGCCTCTATATAAATAAACATCGGTATCTTCATGTAGGGGTTCATCTAAATCAAAAGGCTCAGTACAAGAAGAATCTTTAAAATAGCCATAGAATTCATAGCCATCACATAATTCATCATGTCTTTGTAATGGATTACCATCTAAAGCATCATTTACAACCCAAATAGGAGTTGATGAACCCTTAAGATAATAATTGATAGATATAATGTTGGCCCATTTAGCGTATAAAGTTAAATTAGAATTCACAGGATTATTTTCAAAATCCCATTTCGTTTTATATGATTTCTCTATATACCAACCACTAATTTTAGTCGGAGTATCTAAAGCGTAAGGAAAAACAACAGATGGTTCAATCGCATATTCACCAGGTTTAACTTCTTGGTCTTCAATATAGTTAGTTTCCATTTCCGTACAGGTATCAAAATGTACAGTAAAAACATCTGTTCTTGTCTGATTAGTTTGACAAGCGGTTGTCAAAGCAAAAAATGAGATTAACAACCCAAAAATTATTCTTTTCATAATTACAAAATATATGAATAATAATAAATTTTTAAGTATAGGCAATAAAAAAATCAAAAAATGAGAGTAATATTACAAAATGTTCAATATTACTTTTTGCCATTCAACAAAGTTTTTTTGGCACGGAAATATGTTGCAGGGGAAGAAAACCCGCATTTATAAAGAATTTCCGATTGCGTCAAACCTTGTGGATTATCAGCTTCTAATTCTTGGGCCTTTTTTAATCTTAAAGTGTTGAGATAAGTACGAAAGTTACCACCTGTTGCTTTCTTCAAAACTCGAGAGCAATATTCAATCGTATAACCCAAATCATGTGCAATGCTATTTAATGTAATGCTTTCTTGATAATGAAGGTGTATAAACATCAAAAGATCTTTTAAAACAGTATCACCTTTAAAATCTTGTTTTTTGATTAAAGGATAAGCTTCTATCAGAAGGGAAAATAAGATATCAGTGCATCCCCGATTATATAAAGTGGTACGGTTTTCCTTTTCCATCCACTTTTTCACAAAATCTATAATAGCGACATTCTTCTCTTTATTTTTTAAAAATGGAGATAGAGTATAGTCACTATAAAGTTGTCTAAATCTCTCTGTGTGCTCTCTAGATAAAACTAAAACAATTGCAGAAATTTGCCCAATCATTTCATAGAAATGAGTAGAATAACTATCAACAAAGAAGATGTCGCCAGGCACAATTTCTTCACACTTATCTTCAATGTGGGCAATAGCTTTTCCTGAGGTCATAAAAATGAATTCCATCGAGTCATGGAACTGAGCTCTTTCTTCCAAATATCTATCTTCTTCAAAAAAGATATGAAGGTACTCATCCGCTTCGATATTATATTGAGATTTCATCATAAATTATATTATCTCATTTTTTGATTTCTATACATTCAAATTAAAAACAATTATTTAATTTCTAACATTCACTATTCTAGCGATATTAATTTTAATTTGTTCTTTTAATTCTTCGTTATGAGCGAGTTCTTTTTCTATTTCTTCCACATCACTATTTCTGCCAGGCATTAATAAAGAAGTTCCAGAGTTCGCGATTAAGTGGGGAATAGGTGCGGTATGTTTATCTTTCTTGCTATACATTCCACTAATTATCCAGTCGGTCATCGCAAAACCTTGATAACCATTTTCTTCGAATAAGAAACCATTAATAAGATTTCTATTATCCGAGGAATGAACACCATTAATGAGATTATAAGAAGACATCACTGCCATCGGGTTAGATTTATTAATGCAGATTTCAAATCCTCTTAGATAAATCTCTCTTAAAGCTTTCTCGCTAACTATAGAATTATTAGCGGTTCTATTAGTTTCTTGATTATTGCAAGCAAAGTGTTTAATAGTAACACCTTTGCCTCGATGAGATTGTACACCTTTTGTCAGAGCACTAGCGAATAAACCACTTAAAAGTGGATCTTCTGAGAAATATTCAAAATTTCTTCCGCAGCGGATGTGACGATGGATATTTAAAGCGGGCGCTAACCATAGGTCGATATTAAATCTCTCCATCTCTTTTCCAACAATGTCTCCGCACAATCTAGCAAAATCTAGATTAAAACTCTGAGCAATCGCTGTGCCAATCG
>Ga0256405_10002390_pt1 | contig 43453 bp, 39 predicted proteins | sample RumenRJG_02DNA_FD_189096 | JGI IMG/M metagenome (GOLD analysis project Ga0256405, IMG submission 189096) | Bovine rumen microbial communities from Lethbridge, Alberta, Canada - RJG_02 | ecosystem: Host-associated > Mammals > Digestive system > Stomach > Rumen | place: Canada: Alberta... | reverse complement strand
TTATCTCTGATGTCTTATTATTTTGGCCGTCGTATGTATATGTTGTCGTATATCCTCTGGCATTCGTTACAGTAAGGACATTGCCTCTCTCATCGTATGTATAGACAGTATTGTGGCCCAGCCTGTCCGTCGTGACTTCACGCCTTGCATCCAGATCGTGTGTAAACTCGATCCTGTTTCCGTCAGAATCTATTGTTGCTGTTAAACGGCCTTCGTCATCGTACTCATTTCTTGCGATAGTCGTACCGTCATCTGAGGTTATGCCTGTGATGTAATGTCCGTTATCGTATGCAAACGATGTATCGTATCCGCCGATATCGTTGACACTGATAAGGTCGCCATTGGCATCGTATGTATATGAGACTGTATTGATGCCGTCAGATATGGACGTGATCTTTCCTTCTCCATCTCTATTGAAGGTAACAGAACCGCCTTCTGAATACTCTATTCCGTTGATCGATAATGTTATTGTCCTGCCATATGTATCCTCTACCTTGAAAAGACCAAACTCCTTCGTAAAGTAATACTTCATTCCGTCAGGTCTTGTAAGCAGGAAATACTGGGGATCGAACGCCTGCATATTGGCATAGAACAGGCTGTTCTCGGCATAGATAAGACCTTCATGCGCATCTAATATCTCTAAGGTATCTCCGTTCCCTGTTTTGTTTATAAAGTAAGCAGAGATATCCATCCAGTTATAAGGACTCATGGTCTTTTCCGGATCAAGCACAAGACTGAAGATCTCGGTCTCTCCGTTACCCCAATCGATATATACTTCATGTGGGTGTTCTTCGTGCCAATAGTACAAAGGCACACCGAATGTCTGTCTGAGTTCTGTTCCCCAATTCTTTCCCAATGGATTACTTACGGAGATCTTGGGGCCGCCAATGGTCATGTCCCAGCCGTAGCCGAAATCAGAGAGCTCATTTCTCTGTCTGCTGTCGTATGTCCTGTATACCTCGACAGGCAATCCGGATACGGGAAGAGTCATGTCAAGGAACGTCATGCTGTAATTGCCGATCTTAGCCTGACCTGTTACAAGCACTACTATCTCGTCTACGATATATGCATCCTCAGTATTTCCGGTTAGTACGACTTTATAGTAACCATTCATGAGAAGCGTAGGATCTATGGTTCCCAACGTTCCGTCTTCTATGGCTTCAGTACCGGCTTTACTGTAAACAGCAGTATCACTTCCTACGGGGAACACTTCAAAGGTATAGTCCTGAAGCAGTGTTCCTTTTACTGTTCCCGTGATATCGGTAATGAACGTAATGTCTTTACCGTCCTGGCTGTCATCGATATCTACGAAGAGTTCATCCTCCGTAAAGACTATCGGTGTAGGTGTGGGAGTTACAGTAGGTGTAGTCGTGGGAGTGCCTGTCGGTGTTACGGTAGGTGTCGGTGTTACAACCACAATAACAAGCTGCTTTGATACGCTCTTTATGTATCCGTCTTCAGAAACCGCAACAAGATCTAACAATATTTCAGAATAAGGATAATCTCCGGCATCTAAACTGCCGAGAATACCATCGATCCTATCCTCACTGACAGTCGCTATATTCTCCCAGCTGGTATCAGAATCAATATAATATCTTAATTCATATGTTCCGCTTTCAAGGAAATCCGCTGTTCCATAGATATCGATCTTTCCATCGTGTTTTACAGCTCTGTCAATATCGAGACGGATCTTTTCTGGCTCGAGGTTAAATGTCGCTTCCTTTGTATGTACATTATTGTCTGTATCTGTAACAGATACTTCCAATGTATAGTTACCGGGATTCCAACCTGTAGTATCAATTGTTGCAATCTCGTTATAGTAATCAGAAATATCAATAGATGTCTCGTGAACTTTATTACCGCCATCATCAAATACGGAAATCTTAGAAGAATCGACATCTATATCCGGATTAACCCGGCCAACAACACTTATCTCATCGCCAACTTCGTGACGCTCTTTATCGAAAGCGCCATATATCTCTATATCGTCACTATGTTTAGCATGTATATCCGGATATGGATCGATTTCAACACCATAAAAATATATGTTTGTTGCAGTTGAAAGTGTGTATCCGGTTTCACCGAATGTTTGCAGATATAATCTGTGATTACCCTGAAAATGCTCTTCGAGACTTATATTCAAGAGCAACGTAGGCGTATCAGGTTTTGTAACATTACCATCCGCATCGTATGTAGCAACATAAACGTAAAGGACTTCTGCCTTTCCGTCATATTCCAGCCAAATCTCATGCACCGTATTCTGCTCGAGAAAAGGAAGATATTCCGCCATGGCATAATCGTCCATGCCGTTTCTATCCAGATTGATACCGATCATTGCATCATAAGGTTCAACACCGGTCTGCCACTCTCCTTGACCATAGGCATCCTTCCAGCGATGTCCTCTGCTCTTACTCATGTCGATCTGGATATCTATACTTTTTCCATTACCATTACCAAGACTGAAAATAGCTGTATTACCGGAACAATTAGGGCGGCTGTATGTAAACCTGGCTGCAAATGAATAGTCTGGTGAAAACTCTCTATAGAAATTGGAAGTTGCGGTTCCCTCATACCAAATAACACTTATGGCATGCGCAATGCAGGTGCTCGAAACCGAACTTGCCTCTTTTATTGTCCAATTATCAGGTTCAAAGTATTCCTGATAGTTATATCTGGGGTCTCCCTGAGAGTAAATAGCATACTTTTCTGAAAACGGAACAGGTGTTGCCGTAGGTGTGGGTGATGCTGTAGGTGTAGCAGTTGCCGTCGGCAAAGGAGTTGCGGTCGGCATACTTGTGGGGGTCGAAGTCGGTGATGAAGTAGCCGTAGGTGTAGCTGTCGCAGTCGGAGTTGCTGTAACAGTCGGCGTACTTGTAGCCGTTGGCGTAGGAGTATTAGTTGCTGTAGGTTCTGGTGTTGCGGTTGGCGTACTTGTAGCCGTTGGCGTAGGAGTATTAGTTGCTGTAGGCTCCGGTGTTGCGGTTGGCGTACTTGTAGCCGTTGGCGTAGGAGTATTAGTTGCTGTAGGCTCCGGTGTTGCGGTTGGCGTACTTGTTACCGTCGGAGTAGCTGTAGGTGTGTTGGTAACAGTCGGAACCGGTGTATTAGAAACCGTAGGTACAGGAGTAGATGTAGGAGTACTTGTTGCCGTAGGTGTTGCTGTCGGCTCTTCCGTGGGTGTACATGTCGGTGTCGATGTAGGTTCCGGAACAACGATCGTAATAGTATCGCTGTCTAAGACAAACTCGCCGTAAGGTAACACAACATATGCTTCGAATGTAAATTCACCCGGTTCACTTGTATCAAGGTAATATCTTATTGGCTCGTCTTCGTCATCAGGTATTGTTATGGTGACGTCTGTACCGTTAAGCCTGTAGAGGATCTCATATACGTTATCCTCTGGTATCTCAATGGTGTAATATACTTCATCTCCGATATCAGCTTCTTCGCAGGATGCGGTTACTGTTACATCGGGAAGTTCCATAACAAGCTGCAGGTCAGAAGGATCTGCTGTTACATTGAGGATGGAACCGCTGTAATTGAACCTATCAGCTACTATCCTGCCGTTGATCGTTGTATCGTATGCATTTATTGATACTCTGCCGTTCGGAGCATAGAGTATTCCGTTGATCTCTATTTCTGTTCCGTTTAATGTGATATTTCCTTCTTCTGAATACAGAAGGACTCTTCCCTCGAACTCTTCATCTGAATTCAGGCTGTCAACGTTATATGTGATATCGCCTTTGGCAACGATAACAGCATCTCCTGTAAAGTCGGTACTGCTTATCGTCAGGTCATCTTCGGTATAGTAATAGCCGTTAGCTACAATACTCGTCTGTGATGTAAAACTATCCTCCGGTATTTCAGGCAACATATCTTCTTTTGCATAGATTGATTCTGACCAGTCAGGTATTGATAGCGGAGCTATATGTTCTTCCGCGCCTGTCATGTCAGTTATCCAGCCGGCAGGCTGTACTGAGCCTACTGTTCTGGCATATCCAGCCATATAGAGTTCAGAACCCTGATAAAGGAAGTCTCTTCCTGAATAGATGTCACCAGTGATATTTGACTTCCAGCCCTGGAATGTAAAATCATCTGTTGTACTTGCAGCAAAGATCGCATAAGGGAATACTGTCGGCTCGGCATCTTCTTCAGGCGCTGATGTTACTTCTGCAGCAGGTGTAGGCGTTGCTGTGGGTTTATCTGATGCAAACTGTACAACGTTTACATCTGCCGGAGCTGATGGTGCACTTTCCGTTCCGTCTGCAATAAGTCCAAATGTATAACTCTCACCTGCAGGGATCGATGTACTGGATGTTATGGTGATATTCCCGTCAGAACTATAGTCTGTAATGTCTGCTGCATTCCATATATTGGAAATAACGACATCACCGGAATAATCTATCTCGAGCGTCCATGAAGACACTTCATATTCAGATATATTAGTTACAGTATACTGGCCTTGTGTACTGTATCCCCAAGCGGAGTTCTGATCGTATGTGATCTCGAATGGGTATGCATCGTATTCGCCATGAGTCAAAGCATCTGCGCTAAGTTCACGCCATGGAAGAACACCGACTAACAAGGCCGCAACTAAAATAGCACTAATAAACTTTACTTTTCTCGAAAACAAATACTGCATACAAAATCTCCTTTAACCCACATAAACCGATATATAACAAAATGCACTAACAACCAAAACAGGTGTTAGTCAAGCTTCATGTTAAGAAATACACTGTTACAGTTAGTTGTGTAAAGAAAACCGGATTACACTTTTCTTATTACCCGATCACATTGTAATACCGATCAATTTAAGATTCCATAATACAGTCAGGAACAGCTGACTAATTTTATAGTTTAACAATGAGCAATTCATACAAAAACGAATCACTCATTGTTAATACAAGTGCTAAAAACATTCCTACAAGCAGAAATACACTAAGTTCGATTACTGATAAAGCAGTTGATCATACCATTCATATCAATCAATCGTGTAGTCTGTAATAGTTGCGATTGCATCCTGAAGATCTTTATTGGAGTAGCAGTAGCCACTGTAGATCTCATGTGATACGCCTTCAAGATCGTAGAAAGTAAATGTGTATACAGTGCCGTCGGAAACATCTTCCTTGTAGCCGGCGAACTTGTCTTTTTCAACTGCATCGACGCAAAACTTGTAGAGCTTTGTAAAGTCTTCATCAGACATCATAGGTTCGTAGTCGTCTATCGGATTCGGAATGTGAGCGCGTCCGTCGTAAGATACGGAGATCTCATATATGCTGTCTTCAAACTCTTCGACAGTTCCTTCACCGGCGCTCATTGATGTGATAACGAGCATCGGGCTTTTGTGCTGCTTTAATTCTTCAATGTTGACCTTGTTGTTCCTACATCCTGCAATAGAAAGGGAAAGAACAAACATCATCAAAACAGTAATCAGTTTTATTGAATTCTTCATTGCATTTTTCATTTGGTAAATCTCCTTGTTTATGATTTCTAACACTAATACAATTCGGAGCCCCCAAATGTTGCAACCGGGCTTATGCCAGATCTGCAAGAGCTCTTTTGCACTCTTCGGCAATGATGGTCTTTTCAGTCTTATCAAGTCTCTTGTTCTCAGAAGTGCGCTTCATTATTCTCTTTATTCCCGCTGCGTTTCCGTGAACATAGAAGTCGTTTATGGAATTCACGCGCTTCATTAAATTCTGTGCCAGAAGCGTGTATCTGTTGTCTTCGAGTTTCATCACTGTCGCCTTCTTCTTCTCGAAATGGCGTCTCCACTTATCGACATTGATATCACGGAAAGTGGTATCGGCAGCATATATTCCAAAATCGAAAAACCTGTCCAGCGAAGTCGAAATACTGTTCTCGGATTCTCTTAACATCCTTCTGAATTTTGATTTGACAAGAGATGTGCCCTTCATGAAGACGGCATACTTATCGAACTTGGAAGGATCGTCAAAAAACAGATATGTCCAGATGCCTTCAAGTATGAATTTCTTATCCTTATGTTCTTCAGCATACTCCTGTGCGTACTTAATGAACTCAATGAAAACTTCAGCGTGGTTTGCAAATACGGGTCGTTCATTACGCGAGATATAGTATTTTGAACCTTCTCCTGAGAAGAACGAATAAAGAAGATCACCCATCTTCTTAAGTTCGTTCAAAGTAAAGTGGTCCTTAGCACATACGAGATCATCAAGCTCTACTTTTTCGATCCCATTCCCTTCATATTCTCTTGTAAGATGCGACTTACCTGAACCGGAATAGCCGATCACAAAACAGAGGTTTACTTTACCTTCATCGAAGGCCTGCTTGTTGTAGTAAAGATCAGGTTCCGTTACAAGGAACGTCTCGTTTACAGGGAAAGGCGGATCGATCTTGAAACGGTAACTCATATTGAAAAACATGTTCGGGACATTGCATCCGAACAGCTTTACTGAATAGTAATCAGAATATCTTCTGTTCGGTCTTGAAAGCTTAAGATACCTGGCAAACGTCTCGAGCAGTTCTTCACGCGTACTGACCTCATCGCTTATAACGGCGATCTCAGGATCTTTCTGAAGCGACTCAAAAGTCAGTTCTTTATCAGGTATCAACTCTTTCATATCCTGATTTTAGTCTTCAATCCGGCGTTTATCAACAAGTAAGGTGCCTGAGGCAAAGATAACATCATCATCGGTTGCAACGATAAGGGATCCTCTAAGATCAGTCTCCTGCGCCTGATAAAGAAGAACATTTACCATGCTTTTGTCTTCAGATCTTTCCTGCAGGATGTAATTCCCAACACCATAACTGCTGTCATGAAAGCAGCTATTATCTTTTTCATTCCTTAATGCCCTCTACCGTAAGTCCTGCTACAAACCACTTTTGGAAGAACGGATATATTATGATCAATGGAATAGTAGCAACGATAATTCCCGCAGCCGTGATGGTAGGATAAGATGGAAAACAACCATTATTGCTGTGGGAATAGGGGAAATCATCTAACCTCTTCATCAGTTCAAACATTATTGTCGTGTACTGTTCGTTCATACGGTTATATATCATCGCATCAAGCCAGGCATTCCACTGATATGCAGCCATAAAAAGAGCTGTCGCAGCATAAACAGGTTTGCATAATGGCATGACAATGCTCGTAAATATCTTCATATAACCCGCGCCTTCAATCTGAGCTGATTCCTCAAGTGAATCAGGAATGCTTTTCATGTAAGTTCTTATGACCATTACGTTTAATACACTCACCATGCAAGGGATGATATAAACCCAGAATGTATGATTCAAATAGATCTTTTTATAAAGCACCATGGTCGGAACCAGGCCGGCCTGAGCATACATCGTAATGGTCCAGAAAACAGCAAGGCCCTTTTTGAATATGAACTTCTTACGGCTGAGAATAAACGCAAGCAAAGAACTGCACATCGTGCCTGCAATAGTTCCTATCACCACTCTTAAAACAGAAATAAACAAGCCCCGGCGGTATGCATCATTAACAAAAAAATTACCATAATTATTCAATGTCCACTTGTTAGGTAACAGGATAATATCCGTATACAGCTTGTCAGATTTATCACTAAATGAATATGAGATTATTCTTATCAGCGGATACACGGTTACCACAACAAACAGCAGGAAGAAAGCATAAAGGATCGCGTAAAAGATAATGTCTTTTGCAGACATCTTTTTTCTTCGCCGTATTTTTCTCAGAGATACACTTTCAGAAATCGCCATGATCTTATCCCCACAAGATTTGAACGGTTATTCTTAAAGCCTACTTGTCAACCTGCTTGCTTTTAGGATAACACGCAGGATAGAATCAACAAGCAGACAAAGTCTGACAATATCCCTGATAAACTGCAAACGTTAGACCTCCATAATCAGATATCAGGTGTTCTGCAACAAATCAGCTTACCAAAATGTATTTAAATCAAAGGACAAAATACGGGAGGGAAAAGTATGGAACAGCAGAAAAAGAAGAAAAAGGTTGGAGTGATATTCGCCATATGTTCAGCAGCTTTAGTTTTGGTATTGGGTGCAGCTGTTTATCTTCCCCTTGTCTTTGCAAACGGAAACGCAAATCCACCCCATTTGTTTGAAAAAAAATATGTATCCGAATATGACTTGGATTACGGCGAGACCGCATACAAAGTCTATAAAAACTGGAATGTCAGTAAATATGATGGCCGCAGCGGTACGCAAAATCTCTACGTATGGTACTCCGGTAAAAAGAGCACTGCCCGCGAGCATCTCAGTTTCAGGGTTTTCAATTCATCTTCACAGGCTAAAAAAACTTTCAAGAATATATACGAGAGTTATCAGAACTACAGGGGCGTCGAGGAAGAAGGCGAGAACTGGTTCGCCGGATGGGAACCCGACGTTTTTGATGCATCGATCTACACTATGGTATATATCGAAGACAATGTACTCATCATGGCAGAACTTGAAATAATCAGCGAATGGCCTGAACCTATATCGGATGAAGATAACCCCGTTATCACTCCCGAACCCGCCGGGACAAGTTTTGACAGAAGCACCCTCAAAGACTATGTCGTTAATCACTCTGATGACTTAAAAGACTTCGTATTAAATACAGTTTTGGCTTCTTAAATTTACAGACTTAAAACGAATGCACTTAAGGCTGTATTATCCGACCTTTCCGCCGCATTCCGTGCAGAACTTTTTGCCTGTTACATCAGCGCCGCAATATGAACATCTGGATCCACCGGAAGCATGTTCAGCCGCTTGTCCAGGTGTGACTGAAGGATTGACGCACATTCCGCCCATCAAGTTAATGCCTGAAAAAGCACCCATCGTGAAATTGTTTGCGGTCTGCGCATTAGTATTGACTGCTTCTTCTGTTTTTTCATATTCGCTTTTCGATGCAATCTCGTTTAGAAGTCCCAGTGTCTTATCCGGATTCGTAAATATCCTGTCTTTCTTTTTACCGAATTTGATATAGCCTTCACAGCAGCCGTTCTCAACATACGCTTCAGCAGGCTCACTGCAAAGCTCCCTGACCTTCTCTTTTACCCATGGGATAAGATCTTCAGGAACTTTGCTTATGACGTTTTTGTCATCCTTTCTAATCTGAATGGATGATCCGTTTCTATTCACCTTAAGGCAGCTTATCTTCTTATCCGGATCGAATGACCCGATAACGGAAGCCGGAGTGTTATCAGGCTTATAGTAAATGCCGTGATAGATCTCGCACAGTTCAAAATCCCCCTCCGGAAGAGCCGGATTAGGATAGCAGTAGTTCATTAATTCGCGCTCATTTAAAGGCTCACCTGACTTAGCCTTGAGGTCATCTAACATCTGAAGCAGGAGTTCATCGTCCATATCGTAATAGAACTGGTTTCTGTCCCGCGACATCTCAACAACGGCTGCGGTTTCTTTTCCGTTAAGAGACGGCACCGAAGGAAAGAATCCCGGGTGCTCACCGGTACACTTACTCTTAACGTCTTCAATAAACTTATCACCGTTTTCTTTTGAGACAGCATAGTTCATGTTGTCCTTTGTGAGCAGATAGTATACCCCATCACATATAGCGGTAAATCTATAATCGTTATTGTAAGACGGGCCGCCGCACAAGTTATTCTGCGCGTAGTGATCTTTAAGATTTCTGTATGCGATATAAAGGTACATAAGTGAATCCTTTTTTCTTAACTTTAACCCTAATAAATTTATTATAGCATTTACACATCTTTTCCATTCTTAGCATGGTGTGTTTATCCTCCGGTGTCATAGTTTTCGATGCCGGCTATTCATAACAGTTCAGAATTTAACAGCTTCATACCCTGCCAAAATCAGGCAAAAGTACGGGTGCAGCCATACCGGTAGCCGTATTATCCGTCCGAAAAAGCATAATAATACGGCAGTTAATACGGCTATAGCCGTATCGGTTGCCGTATTTTCCGGGTGCCTGACAAAACGGCCGCCAGCATAAAGCGTGAGGCTTTGAGGTCACCCTTTGAAGTTGATCATTCGCTTGCTCTTAAGCTTCCTTTACGAATGTTATCACGGATGATCTGATCGGTTACTTCGAACAAGAACTCCGAGCCGTCTTTGGTCTTGGACTGTCTGCCGTAAACTGTGGCAGCATCGACGCCGTGTTCTTTCCAATCGCCACCACCATTGCTGTTGTTAAGTATCAGCGGCTGGAAATTATCCATGCTGTGAGCGAACTTCGCTTCCGGGGTCTCGTTTGCTTCAAACTCGTCAAAAAGAGCTGTGAACTCTTTCTGCTGGTCTTCAGGAAGCAGCGCGAAAATCCGTTCTTTGGCAGCGTCTTCCCGTGCCTTCTGCGTTGCCAGAGCTTCGGCATCATAAGCGTAAGTATCACCGGCATCTATCTCGACTACATCATGTATCAGGCACATGATCATTACTCTTGCGATATCGACCGGCTCATTGGCATATTCTTTCAGAAGGTATGCCATTACCGCCATGTGCCATGCGTGCTCGGCATCGTTCTCGTTCCTTCCGTGACCTGAAAGATGAGTCTGCCTGAATACATTTTTCTCTTTGTCCAATTCCAGGGCAAATGCCAGCTGTTTTGTGATCCTGTCTTCCATCTGCATATCCTTTGTTATTCAAGAACTGTTTTGCTCCATGCATGATCTTACCCGGAAATGCACTTGCCGGATCGCATTTTGCGGGAGGATGCATGGAAAAATTATCTATCAACGATTATACATTCTGACTGCTTTTTTTCCATTTTTTTCCAACTGATAAATGCATATATATCATTTGCGAGAAAAGCCGAAAAACAAACGAGCACAGATATATACTTCAGGTTATTCATACTTGCGAGTGTCCAGAGCACGATCAGCACGATGTCATTCAATGCGTATGCGAGTGAAAAATATGGGCTTCTCCGGAACGTCAGGTATACCGCCCAAAAGCTCGTAGTTACCGACAATGTGCTTGGGATCAGATTCGCAGTATTAAAGAACTTAAGTATGAAATAGAATACAACCGTGACGGCTGCGGACAGTGGGATGATAAGCAGCACTTCTTTTACGGACAAGTGATTGACAGACACCTCCGATCTTTTGCCTTTGTAAGGGTGTCTTAACCACGTGACAAGTGCAAATACGGCCATCGGCATAGTCATTCCGAGGTAGGTCGCCATCTCTCCGTAATACGCAACTCTATATGAGATAAAACCGTAGATACAACTGAATATCACCATTAGAAATTGCCCGAGCGGATTGCCTTTTGCGTTAAGGAGGATTGAAGTCACGCCGATCAGGGAAGCTGTTAGTGTTATGTAATTGTTCCTGTCAAAAACCAGAAATGAACCAGTCAAGAGAAATACCGAGATCAGCCATATCGCTATCTCAAGACCTGAAAAATATGAAGTGATCTTCCTGCTCATAAACTCTCCCAAAACAAAAGCATCCGCATTCGCATCTTCTAAGACCTAACGATGCGAAAGCGAATGCCGATGCATTCACTACCCGGTGGCAGTATTCATTTTGAAATAATTATACTATAAAAAGCCGGATCGGAAACCGGACATATAACAAAGAGTATAGCAAAGCCCTCTGATAAAACCGTCACTTGTCACAAGGATTTCGTTGTCCTGCGCGAATGAAAAAGGCGGCAAACGGACAATGCCGTCGCCGCCTCTGTTGATCCCAATCTCTATTAAAACTTCATTACGCTCTTTCTAACTGTTTGCCTGACAGCAGTTCTCTTCTTCTGAGTGGCGACTGCAGCGAAAAGCATGACTGCAGAGCCAACGCATGCAACACCTGTCCAGAGCACAGGAGACATATCTTCACCCGTTTTTACAACGTTTGCTGCGGCCTTAACATTGAGAGATGTAACGGCAGTGCCGTCCTTGAACTCGATCGTTACGGTGTGGCCGCCGACCGCGAGATCTGAAAGAGTCGATCCCTTGATCGTTACGATGACGCTTCCGGGAGCTGCAGTGTAATCTGTGCCGTTTACAAGCAACTTGTCATCGATCTTTACACCTGTAAAGTAATCGGAATAAGTCTTCTCGTCATTCTCGCTGCGCTTGATCTGCATTACGAAATCTGTGCCCTGTGTACATGTTCCGTTTGCGCCGCTTACGACTGTGTAGTAAACCGCAGGAGTTGTTGCATTCTCCTTCCACTTCGCATAGACCGTGACGTCGGAATTAATCGCAGTATTGAAGTCGAACGCCGTGGTGAATGCCGCATCCTTATACCAACCATCGAAAGTGAATCCTTCCTTAGCAGGATCAGCAGGCTTTGTGGCCTTTGCACCGCTTGTTACTGTCTGTGCGGCAACAGCGCTTCCGCCGTCAGTGTTAAATGTAACGGTGTATGTTGAAGGTGTTGCTGCTTTCACACGGAAAAGAACATCGATCTGAACCTTATCTGACAAAGGTGTGTAATCCGCCGGGACAGTGAACTTCGTACTCATGCCTGTCTGAATGCCTATTAAGCCGTCTCCAAAGCTGATTTCTACGATTTCATAGCCGTCTTTCGGTGTAACATTAACTTCGATCGTATCGCCCTTCTTTGTGACAGTCGGAGCGCCTGTTACAGTTCCGCCTACTTCAGAGATACAGTTATTGTCTTTGTCCCATGTTGTAATAACAACCGTTACTGGAAACTTTGCAGGATCACGCTCGATAACCACATGATCAGAAGGTGTCGTTCCGTCTGATTCTGCGATGAACTTGCCGTCGCTGCTGATAATTCCGTCTGCAGGAGTCGTGATGTTAAGGACTTCGCCTATCTCGATTCCTTTATCAGCCGATATTGCTTCGCCGGTACCCTTTGCTTCTACCCTTGACGCACCATTGGCAATGATAACCTTGCCTTCGAGACTGTTTATCGTATACTGCGATGCGCTTGTTGCGGTAACAGTTCCTCCGGAGATTACGATATCACCGCCTCCGGCAGACACAATAGCATATGAAGTAGTAGAAGAAGTGGCAGCATTTACATAACCGCCTGAGATGGTGATATTCTGACCGATTATCGCATTTGATTTCTGCGAATTCAGATTTACTTTTCCGCCTTTGATCTCGATATCCTTGGCAGCTATAGCATCATTAAGAACATCTACATTTATATCTCCGTTTATGGTGATGTTATGTTTATATCCGTCGTCAATGATTCCGAACTGACCACCGGTAATAGTGAGTGTACCCTCAATATTGATGTCCTGTTCGAAATAAACATTGGAGCCATAAAGTCCGTAACTGCTGATAGTAGGATCTTCGAAAACCAATGTCTTCGAGTCAGGATAGTACTTTGCCTTTCCGCCATCGCCAAGGATATCGTCCTTGTTCGCACTGGTTACCTGAGTATTACCTACCCAAACAGGATATGTGGTCGATCCTGTCTGGGGAACGAGCTTTACTGTTTTCGCAGCTTTTCCGTCCGATCCGATGATGTAATTTCCAGCGGTATTTAATATACCGTTTTCAGGACTTTTAATAATCAGCTTGTCACCCAATATGAGATTAAATGGAGTGAACAAACCCATGGCATCACCTGAAAAACTAACACTGGTGATATCATTTCCTATCGTAATACCATCATCGAAGACATATACGCCATAACTTTTAGCTAGATTTGAAGGGCATTTACTTGTAGCTGAAACAGTTCCGCTGTTAATATTCAGTTCACCCCTAAACACAAGTATTCCGGCTCCGTTGTAACTCATAACCGAAACAGTAGCATTGCTGATGCTCATATCACCGTCACTTGAAACAACAGCATCTCCTATTGACAAAGAAACTGTTATCTCTCCCCCGGAAATACTTATTGAATCAGCACATATGGCATTTGAAGCATCTGTTTGTCCTGTGATAGTAGCATTTAAACTTCCCCCGGAAATCTCCAAATGACCATGACATATCAAACCTTCATCACCAGCGCCAATAGTTATTTCACCCGAAGTAATGGTTACATCGTTTCCGAATATTCCAGATGCATCATTACCATATCCTGCCGCCCAGATTTTTCCACCAGTTATTGAAATATCGTTTTTTGCATAAATGGCCCACTCTGTTCCAAAAGCATTCACTTCACCACCGGAGATCGAAATGTTTCCATCAGTTTTTAAACCATATTTACCACTGGTATTGGTGATCTTACCACCGGTAACATTAATTCCATTATCTGCCAACACTGCACTGGCAGTAGAATGAACTTCTTCTATTTTGAAATCACCATCGAGTGTAAGAACACCACCGTTGGTTCCGCTCTTAACAACCTTAATTGCACCCGAAGAAGATGATGAAAAAGTCGCGCTGCCTTCCAGAGTAAGATCTATTCCTTCTGAATAAATCAAGGCATCTTCATGAGATCCGGTAAATGAAGGATCGTTCAAGGTCAATGTGCCTGTATCCGGATCATACTTTGCCTTTCCACCATCGCCGAGGATATCGTCCTTGTTCGCGCTTGTAACCTGAACACCGGCTACCCAAAGAGGATATTCAGTAACAGAAGTTGAGAATATGTATGTTACAGGCTTGTACTTTAATGTAGGATTGGATTTAACATAACTGTCAGTTATAGTTGCTGAAGCAAGCTTTGTAATAGTACCGTCACTGCCAGGTGTCCATTTAACATGAATATCAAAATCGCCAACACCGTCCAAGTTTCCATCACTATCTATTGCAGAACCGGTTATGACCTGCATAACCTCATCAGGAACAGTCGCAGAACCGCTTGTCAGATCAATTGTATAAGGAGTTGCATCTGAGAATTTGAATTCAACCGTAACATCACTGTCCGGCATTGTAAAACTCCACGTGGGTACTACAAATGTTTCCGTCTTCAAGGTAACACTTGCTTCAGGCGTTGAAGTCAAATCGTAATACTTGTCTGCCGGAAGAACCCCTGTATCAAAACGGACAAAGATCGTTTTACCTTCTTCAGCAGAAGTTAACTCATTAAAATCCGTATCGTACGCCTTACCATTCGTAACAGTAATACTGTGTGAACCTGCCGCGTTTACCTTGTCATTTCCCAGAATCTTCGGGAAAAGACCAATGGTGATGGCTGCTACAACGAGCGTTGCGATGATCTTCTGAACCGTGAACTTCATCTTCATACTAATCTCCCTCTTTTAATTTTTATATTCCTATGATTCCTATATCATTCAGTCTGGTCGTTGCCCAACCTGTCGCTGTCGCTGACGACGAGGCCGGTGCTTTTCGCGCTCATGGCAAGATCGAGGCGGCTTTCGAAGCCCGTCTTCTCCATGATGTTCTGGATATGTCTTTTTACGGTGTTAACAGAGATGTGGAGTTTGTCGGCGATCTCTTCGTTGGTTTTGCTCGCCGTGAGCTCCCTGATTATTTCGATCTCGCGGTCGGTCAGGTCATCTCTTGTGATCTTGCCGAAGGGGACCTTGGGGGCGTCTTCAGGATAGACGGATTCGCCATTCATGGTGCGGTCCATGATCTCCATGAGACCGTGCTCATCATACTCCTTGTACCAGAAGCTCTCGATGCCGGCGTCTTTTGCCTTTTGCTCCCAACTGGTCTCAGATGTGGAAGTAGTGAGGATCACTTTTATCTCAGGATGGGATTGTTTTATTTTCGCTGCTGCAGAAAGACCGTCGATGCCTTCCTGCATCATGACATCCATTATCACCAGATCCGCTTCATTCTTGTCGACATAGTCGATCGCGGCCTGAGCAGTGCGGAGTCCTGCTGCCAGCTCGTAATTGGACGATGCACGGACGTACATCTCGAAAAAGCCGCGCGAAATATTCTGATCGTCTGCAACTACGACTCTTGTCTTGCTCATAGCGGGCGCTGCCCTTCCTTTCCGTAAACATGGATGTAAATATTACAATTTAATTACACCCCTATATATTAGTTTAGCGGGTTGGGAATGGGTATCACCCATTTGTACCATTTTTTTGATTTTTTCAGAATCTCATTATTAAATTGAACTCAGGTTCGCTCTCGATCTGAACCGAGCCGCCCAGATTCTCGACGTCTCTTCTAAGCGACAGGAGGCCGCCGCTCTCGGTGATCTCGCCCTTCGGAGGCTTGCCGTTGTTGGTGATCGAGATAAGCGTTCTGCCGTTATCGGCGCTCATATCTACAGTTACGGTGTTGCCTTCAGCATGCTTTATCGTGTTGGCCGCGCACTCGGTGATGGCCTTGGAGAGAATCTTTCTGACGTCATTGTTTTCGGGCGCAGGGCCGTTCATGATGACCTTGATGCCGATACTGCCGGCCATTGAAACTGCCTGGATAATAGAATCTTCCTCGCCCTGATACGGCTCTTTCGCTTCACCGAGAAGGAACTGGTTCATCTGTCTGGTAGCAGCATAGACCATCTTAGGATCGGTAATGTCCTGGTGGTTAATGAAGTAACGGCCCATGAGCAGGACCTGACCGAGCTGGTTGTGGAGTGCGGCTCTGGCATCAGCTTCCTCCTGCGCGATGAACATGTCACCGGACAGGTCGGAAACCTCCTTCATCCTTCGCCTGATGTCCTGAAGGTGTCCGTGCTTTTCTTCGAGTTCCCTGATGATCTTGTAACGCTCGGTAACGTTCATCGAAGTTATCTGATCGTAGTCTGTGCCGTCGATATTGATGTCCTCTTTGGTAAAGAGCCAGACTTCGTTATCCTGAAGATCAACCAGATAAGATCCGCCCTGCTCTTTGCCATTCTTAATAACAGTGTCCCAGAACAGCTCGGCATTCGTTAATACTTTGCCGGTCAGGGCGCGGCTTAATGTGTTGATCTTCAGGTTGGACAAACGGACCAGACCGTCCTTGCTGCTTATCGAGATACCGTCAGGAAGAGCATCAATCGCCTGCTGGATCGAATCGGGAGTCACGTTGTCCGTACGGTATTTCGCGCCTTCTGCAATCATCGCGAAAAGAGCAACGCATGACAGAAGTTCGACCATAAGATATATCTGGTAAGGCACCTCAAACATCACCGTCTGGAAGGCTTTGTAGGCATCAGTGTTTGTGACATGCATGTAGTGTCCGCAGTCCATCAGGACAACGATGACAACACCCGTCATGAGCAAATTCAAGAGCACGATTATCACCGGTGCCACTCTGCGCTTGTCCATCAGAAAACCGAAAAGCACAGCGAGTGATCCGACGAAAAGGATAAGCGCCGCAACGCATATCACATACCAAATCCATGTGCCTGCAATGTTGACCAGCCCGTTCATCCCGCACCACCTTCCGGAACACTCACGGTGAAATACAATATGCCGTCACTTTCCTTGCAGCTTACGGGAAGAGCAGAGTTTGGAAGTTCCTGCTTTTCGCCCGCTTCCATTGCTATGCGGATACCGTTTTCGAGGATCGACACGGTCATACGCTTCATCGACTTCAGATAAGTCTCCAAAACAGTCTCGAAAGTATCGTAAAGATCGTTGACCAGAGCAAGCGGCAGCTTTGAGTACTCTTCACCTACTACCGCCGCATGGATATTGCAGCTGTTAAGAAATCTGCACGACTCTGCAAGCGCCAGGAACAGCTCACGGTTGCTTTTTGCGAGGGCGTCCTCGGACAGAAGCAGCAGATTAGTTTTGCGCTTGGAATATGCATTAAGGACGCACACGGTTCCGAGAGTCTCCGCAAAACTTTCTGAAGATGGGTCAGTCTTTGACAGCAGTTCGTCTATCTTCTTCTGCTTGGGATAGATGGCGGCCGTGATGCGTTCATAGACCTGATTCTGCGCATCGAGATGAGCCTTCTGCTCTTTGAGCCTGTTCTCGACTGCGATAAGATCGTTCTCCTCACTCAGGAGTTCATTGGCACTTGCAAGCCTTTGTCTCTGCTCTCTTAACTCGTGTTCATTCTCTGTCCAGAAAGCATATCCCGCACGGATCTTCATGGAGGAAAGTCTTGTGTCTTCGTCAAGATAAGAAGGAGCATTTTTGGCCTTAATGAGATCTTCTTTAGTTGCATTAACAGGTACGATCGTCTCGTTGACATTCCCGAGTTCTGCATCAGTGATGAGGATAGGCAATTTGAGTTTCTTGAAGAAACCAGGATAGTTCTCGTTATGGGGAATAAGCCTGCTCCTTATACAGCACTCGAAGATCAAAAGCATTCCGAAGCAGTCGATCTCGGGCTTGAAATACGGACGCGGAATGCTGAACCTTTCGAACACCGCCGAATGGACAAACGACAGCAAAAGCCATACCGCAACAGAACTTGCCAGAAGGATGATCGACCTTTTCCCTTTCTTGCCGACAACCTGCAAAAGGAATACCGCACCAAAAAGCAGCGCCTGGATTATCCATCCGTAAATAACATAGAATCCTATCCCCCACGAATATGTGTTGTCGTCCATCTTAAACACGGACATATCAACTTTCGGAACATAAACAAGGCGATGCAGATCATTGGTCAACGCGATCAAAGATACAGCCACGGCAAGAACGACAACGACCTTCTCGATATTATTGCTTATCTTATTGTCACCATACTTCAGATGGATCGCAGTAACGAGCAGAAGCGACGGCATCATGATCAGCGGAATGAAATAGAAATAGCCCAAATATCTGTATGCGATAACGGAGTTTATGAGCAGACGGTACCTGACCACTCTTTGAAGGATATAGAGAATCATGAAAAACGACGACGCAATTATGTACCCTCTGGTCTTGGTCGGCAGGATGCGCTTTATGACATGCTGCACCCAGAAAATGATGAGTCCGATATAGATCATGAAGTTCAGGCAGAACATCAGTGTCGCAACAAACGTCGACTGAACTTTGGTCAGCATATTACATACACCTGCCAACAACAGAAAGCAGATAAATGTGCTTGTGATCTTATGCTGCCTGATAAGTGTCACGTTCCCGCAATTCCTTCCCTTCACTCTTTTGACCAGCTTTAATTATAACAGTTCTGGATTTGGCGGCTTCATGCCCTCACAAAAATACGGCAAAAGTACGGGGGCAGAGTAAGAGCATTTATAGATGATATAATTACACGTGAATTTTGATGCGTAAGGAAGGTTTTTCGATATGGGTAAGAAAGAAAAGAAACCGAAGTCCAAGAAGGCAAAGATCGTAATACTGAGCATAGTAGCGGTTATCACAGCCTTTCTGCTGTCAGCGTTCTTCATCATCGTTCTGCCTTTCATAATAATGAGCAACAAAACCGACTTCCTGACTGAAGATACAGGTGCGAACCTTATCAATGTTGAGATGACGGAACAACAGAGGCTCAAAGACTTTGATTACATGTACGACATCGTCTGCCTTGAAAATCCGGAGAAAGAACGCATCGAGCAGGCATACGGCATCTCTTATGATGACATCTACAACAGATACCGTGATCTGGTAGTTTATGCCGAGACCGACTACGAATACTTCTCTTATCTCGGCGCTTTCCTTGCAGTCCTTCCGGGATGTCATAACATCATGGGCCTTCCCGATTACGAAATCAATGCAGTCCATGCAGAATACATGCTGAATGAAATATACGGCACGCAGGAGTTCAAGGACTACACTTATTCCTGGAAAGAATCATTCCGTGATGATGTGGAAGACCGCCTCGGATACAACCTGGTCGGGTTCACTTATGTCAACGGTTCTTATGTCGTAACAGCTACAGACAATATTCTTCCGAAATACAACGAAGACTATATCGGCGCCGCACTTGTCTCCATTGACGGAAGAGATCCGAAAGACATCTGCTTTGACGTATACGATTGCTACACGCCAAGATACGACGGAATCAATGACTGCTTCTTCCGCAGTTACCTCATCTACAATGACGGCATCGGCGAAAAGCATACAGGAGAACTTCTCCTTAGAGACGGAACCACTTTAACAATTGATCTTTATGATGATCCCGGATTCGATTACGCAGCATTATTATCCCGAAAAGTGTATCCTGAGTTTTTTGCAGATCAGGAAGCTGCGGCAGATACAAGTTCCGGAAGCGATACAACCGTCACTGACGTTATGTCTCCTGACTATATTCCTTCAACATACAGGATCTCAACAGATCCCGACAAAAAGCTCGTCTATGTAAATTCAGTAAGCTGCAACACCTATGAAGGAGAAAGACTTGCGGTCGAACTTACTAATGCTTTGAAAGAAGCGGATGCTGACACCATAATCCTGGACATCCGTTCGAACGGTGGCGGCAGCATTGATTTTGTCACCAAGCAGCTCCTTCCCGTGATCTTCTCCCACGACGTCACCTTTGAAAGCCACGTTTACGGGGGAAAGAACAGCCACACAAGGAAATTCTACGGAAGTGCAATCTACCGTTTCCTTGAAACCACCTTCGACAATCTGTCTGATTTCTCCACCACAGGCAAAAACTACGCCTATACAGAGACTTTCACTGTTCAGGGAAAAGCAGCAAAGGACTATAAGATATACCTTCTGACATCGTACAACACCTTCTCGGCTGCCGATGTCATGACCCGTATCTGCAAAGAATACGATAACTGTGTTGTCGTAGGAACCAACACCTCCGGTGAGGGAATATGCGGCAGTATAATGCAGTGCTATCTTCCGGAATCACACTTCATGTTCGCTTATGCTCCAACGGTAAACATTAATTATCCTGAAGACTCATACTACGGAACGGAACCTGATATCTACATCCCGTACACATTGGATGAATACTATGCCAGACAGGATATCTTCAATAGCGGAACCAACCCCAACTCATATGCAGTCCGCCAGCAGTGGGACCAGACTCTGCTCAGGGTAATCGACATGGCAGAGGAAGATTAACGGAGATCAATTCCCGTTAAACAGCAACATCAGTTTCCAATACGCGCCGGATACGGCAGAACCCATGTGGTCCATTGTGGAACCGACCATCTTATCTCCGTCTCTGTACATAACAGACACGCTTCCGCCCATCATGGGATTATTAATGTTCTCATAGTCCTTCCACTTATCAATACCATATTCTTTGATGATGTTAAGGGCAGTATCGGCAATGTCTTTGGGGAGCAGCTTGTACTTTGATTTTCCGTCATTGAAAATAACGCAAACGAGTTCAGCATCGGAGAATTCATATACAGTCGCGCTTTCATATTTGGGTGGATTACATGTTTGATAAGAAGAACACGAAAAGAGTTCAACCTTCTTTATCTTCTCACCACATTCGTCACAGAATTCCCCTGTCTGGTTTTCTTTGCCGCACCTGGAGCAGGTCCAGCCTATAGCCGGTGCAGTATCAGTCAGAGGTCTGTCGCCCTTGTTAACTGATGATTGGAGCTGCGGACGCGGCGCTCCGCAATTGGTGCAGAAATTACCGGTAACTACAAAACCGCATGTGCACGTAACCGGATCATCTGTCTTTTTTAGTGCTCCGCATTCGGAACAGAAATTACCACTGTTTTGAGTTCCGCATTTGGAACAAAACCACTTATCATTGCTCATATCACTCACACGTCCTTCAACATAATACAAACAACTGACTGAATCAGTTTTTCGCGTTAAAAACGCAGTTGTCTTCTCTTTTCCTAAATCGTTACCTAAATCAACAAAACCAGGAAATGATTTAGGTAAAAAGCCCTTGTTTTTCCTGATTCTTTTCCATAATCATCGAAAACAGGAAAAGGTTCTGACAAAGCCATAATCACCTTCTCTTTTCAACCGCGTTTGCTATCAGATTTATAACGGCTGTGAGAAGGATGAATACTACATTCACTCCAACACACGTTGGTATTAATGATCTCGAAAAATAGTAATTCATAATCTCCTCACTTATTTGGTAAAACATGAGAAATGGCATTTTCCCGCTTGCAAACGGATCATCCGGCTCATCACTTGATCTAGCAAAATAATCGGTTATCTTTAATCTGTCACGTGATACCGGTTGAGCATAAAAGTAATGTTCATGCCAGTCAACCGACATCGTTTCATCTATATAGTCATCAACATTTTCAATATCGGTATCATTTATTTCAAACACCAGCCGGCAGTAACCTTGATATTGAGCGACAATCCACCCTTTTTTAATTGAGTTCAGCGGGAACATATAAGTTTTAGTTGTATGCGCATCGGTAGGCTGCACACAAACCAGGATATCTTCATCATCCGGTACTGTTTTGATCTTAACAGGCACAAAAGACTGAGAGGAGATTCCAATTCTTCCCGGACCTAAATATCCTAAAAAGACAAACAATAAAGAAGACAGTAATGCGAATACAACACATAGGATTATCGATTTTTTCAATCTCGGTTTCATGTCAGTCTCCTTCTGGGCGCCTGAGCAATTTATAAACAAAAGATAGGATGAATATAGAAATAAACAATGCCCGCGATCTTGATCACAGAAAGAATGGAAAAGAACACAGTATTATCTTTGACGTTATATCTATTTTTATACAATGCGATTCCGATTGCAAAAGAGATGCCGGCAAATAACAAGCCGACCATAAAATTTATCAGATGCTCTGCAGGGAAAAAGAACCAAAGTCTTTTCCGCATCATATACTTATCAAATTCTGCTTCACCTTCACGTCTTTTTTCGTCCTGTTCCTGCTTGTAAAGATCGGAGACATTCTCGAATTTTTCCGGATCTTCCAATTCTTCAATACTGATCTCAAATCTGGCATGTGGTTCCTCGGTCCAGGCCGATACAGTTTTTACCTCAGGCTCGGTCCCGCCAACAATGCTTGCATCATCACCATAGAAATGATGAATGTAGACCCTGGTATCCTTGAGAATTGATATTTCATTTCCTTCAGCATCAGTCAAGACCAGATCCTGCCGGGAAAGATAAGCATCATAATTTTCGATGATTCCAATAAAATGGTGCTCACATGTTAAGAACTTCGGCATTCCGAAGAGCAGAAATGATGCGATCACATTGATTGTCAGAACAATTTTGCATAGAACGTAAAGCTTATTGTTCATAAATCTTTGCTCCTGAAACTAAAAGAATATTTACATTTATTAGTGTACTACCTTTTAACAGTTAATGAAACACAGATTCAATAAAACAACAGATCATAATCCTATTGCAAAAAGCAGCAAGCATCATCTTTGTTTTCTTTTTTCGACTGCGTTTGCTATCAGATTTATACCGACGGTGAGAAGAATGAAAACGACATTCAATCCAACGCATGTAGGGATTAATAATCTCGAACAATAGTAATTGTCGATTTCTCCATCTATTTGGTAATGCATGAGCAACGGTATTCTTTCGCTTGCAAACGGATCTTCCGTTTCATCACTCAAGCTCGCTGAATAATCGGTAATCTTTAATCTGTCACGTGATACCGGTTGAACATAAAAGTAATGATTATCTTTGTAAGTCGGCAACATTCCTTCTATATAGTCATCAACATTTTCAATACTGGTATCCTTTATATTGAACACAAGACGGCAGTAGCCTTGATATTGAGCAATGATCCAGCCTTTTTTGATTGAATTCAACGGAACCATATAAGTTTTATCTGAATGAGTTCCTTCTGTAGGTTGCACGCAAAGCAGTATATCTTCATCTTCCGGAACCGTTTTGATCTTAACAGGAACAAAAGTCTGAGTGGGAATACCCGCATGTCCTGTACCTAAATATCCTAATAAGATAAACGCCAAAGAAGAAAGCAACGCAAACACGATACAAAAGATTATCGACATTTTTACTCTTAGTTTCATATCGCTTACCTTCTATGCAACAATTCAAACACTACTATCAAATTATATCTCCACATTATTCTCTTCTTCAAAACGTGCGAGGAATTCTTCCAGGAATGCGTGTCTTGATTCGGCAAGTTCGCGCGCGGTTTTGGTATTCATCTCGTCTTTTAAGAGAAGAAGCTTCTCGTGGAAATGCTCTATTCCGCCATCAAGCGGCCTGCCGTGTTTTCCGCCATATGCAAATGTGCGTGCAATTCCGATCGCACCCATAGCATCTAATCTGTCAGCATCCTGGACGATCTTACCTTCAGGAGAATCAGGCGTTTTACCTCTGTTCTTGCTAAACGAAACTGAGTTGATGATGGTGCATATGAACTCTATCTTGTCGCTGTCAACATCGTTGCTTTCAAGAAACGTTCTCGCATTCTGATTATTCACCGTATCAAAGAGTTTGTGATCGTCGGCATCGTGCAGAAGCGCTGCGAGTGCAACTGCTTCCATATCGCACGGAGGCTCTTTGCGGGCGATAGCAACCGCATTTGAAAACACTCTCATGCTGTGCTCAAGATCATGTCCGTCCGAGTGTCCTTCAAACAGCTTTGCAATGTAGTCTTTAGCATCACTGATCAGTATGTTTTGTTTTTCGTCTGCGAAAAGATCCATGTTAATACTCCTGGTAAGAATCCATATCTATCATATAGATGTCTACTCTGGCTATGTCTTCTGTCGAGGCGTAATCGTATGCGTATGACTTGCGGAGGTAATCGAAGAAATCGGAACAGCCTTTGGGGATATCGATATCAGTCATCCTAACGTGCTTATAGTCCTTATTGGTGTCGTTAACCTCATATAGGACACTTACGTAGATTTATATAATCATGCCCGTCCTCGGCAGTAAACCATCTTTCCATGCAGAAACAGTAGTACTTACCCAAATCGACATGTTCATCGGCATAATGATCATAAGTGTAGTAATTGAACGTACCGAATTCCAGGTTAAACATATCCATATCTTCATCCCTGGTATATTTGCACGATTCATCGAAAACATTGATTATGTCAAGCAAGGACATTTCCTCATTAATGTTTTCTCTGAGGTAAACGACTGATTCGTATTCATCATAAAACTCAGGCGGGTTGGGTGCTTGTGTTTCTGTAGTCTCTTCAGTCGTTGCTTCAGTCGGCACAGCCTCTCCTATACCTTCGAAAAACTCTGCTATAACTTTGTAGTCATTGCAATTAGTAATGATTATAAATTTGTCGGATGGATCCAGGTATACAGCAAGTGTCTCCGGAATTATCATCCACTCCCTTCCCTGTCTTGGATAGGAGATAGAAGCATATCCGTCATTATATTGGAAACCACCGTAACCGTTAGATTCCAGCCATGCATCTCGCTTGTCACTTCTGACTATAAGAAAATTGTAATCCTGATATACGCCTCTGATACTCATATCAGTTGTGTTCTCTATTGTCTGCAATTTGGATTCGGCATACGCCTCAAATTCATTTTCGCTGACGGATAGGTCATTGGAATAGAAAACATATTCTCCGGGAATCCTGTACTTACTGACATCGTATTCCGTGTTCTTGGGTTCTCCCATATAACCTAACGGATACATCTCATTTTTCGCAAGTTTCCCGGCAGAACTGGAGACTCCAATAAAAAAACCAAAAACAGGAATGAGAATTATGGCGATTGCAGTCATGACAAGACTCGGCAGTACAACTCCTGCTATACCAAATCCCTTGCCCATCTTGCCTTTTCTACCGGCAGTTATGAGTCCTACTATTGATACGATTAAACCGGTAAGCGGCATCAATAATATAATGGCCAAAGCTGCCACGACTCCATATTCCCTAGGGAAGATTAAACATAATGGCAACAATAGCACAGGCATGATCGTGAGAATAAAACCTGCCAGACACAATTTGCTGTATTCTTTGCCTGATCCGCCTATCGACTTCTCCATTTGTTTTTTCTCCCAACAGGATAATTATATCACTTGGATTAATCAGCAATTCAATGCCGGTACCACATGCGCTTATTTCAGCTGTTTACCTCTTCAACGAACTTCTTTATCTTGTCACCATTAAGTCCGTAATCCTGATGCTTCCTGTCGAGAAGCGAGACCTGATATTTCAGATTCGGGATCCTGTCTTTTAATGCCTTCACGCATTTATCTATATCTCCGCCACCGGATGTGATTATCAGGCCTGTAACTTTTCTGCTTATATTCTCATCCTTCAAAAGAGCATTGATCGCAGGGACTCCCTTGCTGTTCCAGATCGGCGTTCCAATGAAGATCTCATCGTATACGCCAAGTTGTTTATCTATCGGTTTAAGCTTCGGTATTTTATTAAATGCAACCTGACCTCCACCGACAATCATTCGTGCTGCAAAAGATTTCGGCATCTGCTTTTCTGTATCGATCCTTAAAGTATCGCAGCCCAACTGTTCAGCTATTAACTTAACTGCGTCTTCCGTATTGCCTGACAGTGAATAGTAAATAATTATCCTTTTCATCTTTTGCTCCTCACGATCTTCTTTCCTGAAAGAATCTTTCTCGCATACCCGCACCAGCGAAGATATGCTTCGTATGTCTCTATGCCGAATGTGACTGTTAGATAGAAAAAGACATGATCTCTCTCGTCCAATACTTTGCTGAGATTGTCCTTATATGTCTTGAGCACCGCGAGATCTGCTTCAACCGCTTTCTCGAATTCAGTTATCGTCGCAATCGAAACTTCATTATCTGCAACGCCCCCGAAATAAAGTTTTAAGAGAGTCTCATACTTAAGACTGTTGGATGACTTCGATTCCGACAGCCATGCGAGAAGATTTTTGCGACCGGCAGCAGTGATCTTATAAACGATCTTTTCACGTCCGGTGCTGCTGCTTTTGCCCTTAACTTTTTTGATCAGCCCATTCTCTTCAAGTGAAGACAGTGCAGGGTAAATACTGCCAAAACTTCCCTTCCAGAAATAGCACAGACTGCCGTCGATCCTCTTCTTAATATCGTATCCGGTCAGGTCTTCATGATCGAGCAACCCTAAGATAACCAGATTCATTTTGTTATCACTTGCCATGGCAAATCTCCATATATCATTTTGATATATCAATCATATATCAAGTTGATACATGTTTCAACAACAAATCAACATCCGGAATTGCGAATATAAAAAGACTTCCAAAGGCTTTTGCAATTATCTGCCTTTATAATCACTTGATACTTCAGTAAATGAACGCTTCCCGAAGATATAATCTTCATAGGCTGCTTCGGGATCTCTTCCATGAAAGATCTTACACAGACCACACATATCGCAATCCGCAATACATGGAAATCTATTTTTTATATACTCTCTCCGTTCTTCTTCAGTTGAACTTATAATGTCAGGTTCATTATTCACTAACTGTTATCCTCAGGTAATCTGCCTGTTCTGGCGGTATTCTTCCATATATCCCATGTTGATCTCTTTGATCTCGCGTTTGCCATCGATATAGTCCTGGTAAATGTCCCATGGTGATCCGCCGCCCAGCCAGCAGGATGAACAATTCTCGCAACCGCCGCCGCAATCGAGAGATGCTCTTACGATTGCTTCACGTTCTTCGCGGGTCGTATCTTTGATCAAGATCGATTTCATAAATACATCATCTCCCTTTCACGATAGTCTTCGCTCAGCATATAAACAACCTTGTTCTCCGTATATTCATGTGATCAAGTCACAGAGAGCCTTGCATTCAATTCATCTTCAGTATCTGCCATCGCCTGCAAAGTCATGGTAAGGAGCTTATCAAGTTCCCAGCCCAACTGAACGGCCCCGCGTTCGATTACTTCCCTGGAACATCCCGCGGCAAAACCTTTGCTCTTGTATTTTTTCTTCAACGATTTGAGTTCCATGTCCTTCGTGCTTTTCGAAGGTCTCATAAGGGCTGCAGCACCGATCAGGCCGGTAAGTTCATCAGCTGCAAACAACACCTTCTCCATCTCATGAACAGGCTCAACATCAATTGTCTCTCCGCATCCTACGGTAATTCCATATCCGTGTGAGCAAACCGCATGAATGATATCTTCACCAACACCGCCGTCTCTTAATAACGTGGGAGCCTTAAGACAATGTTCATCAGGATAAATCTCGAAATCTATATCGTGAAGGAGTCCTACGATTCCCCAATACTCTGCATCTTCGGCATAACCTAACTCCTTTGCATACCACTGCATAACCAGCTCAACTGTAAGAGCATGCTGGATATGAAAAGGATCCTTATTATATTTCTTAAGCAATTCAAATGCTTCATCTCTTGTGATCATGGATCTACTCCTTGAGTTTATTCATTTCTCAATTTTCTTGAAACCTATCGCATAAATATGTTTATATCCAAGTAGGACAGACATGTCAAGCATAGCAACACTATTAAGCAATAAAGGGCATTCCGTTATGAAGTAAACCCCGGAAGTTGGACAAACTTCAGGGGTTTAATATGAAACATAGTCTTGAATTAAAAAGAAAATCTACGAGAAAAAGGCATTACAGATATGTTTCTCCAGCATTGGATATGTCCTCCTACTCAACACTTAGAGTGATTGTAACATCTCCATTTCCCAGAAGTTCTGTCAGTTCATCTTCCGACATGTTTATCTTTCCAAGTCTTGTATACTCCCAGGAATTTGAACCATAGAACACAACGATCTGGTCTCCGGAATAAAGGACGATATCACCGGGAGCAGTCGCTATCTGCTCGTCATCTCTTGCAATGCTCTGTCCTATCGGTCCCACCTGTTCAAAACCGCCGTACATAGACATCTTTATAGTCAGCCCTGACGCTGCAAGCTTCTTCAGGTCATCAACTGAATCATTATCTTCCCAAGTGACCTGAACTTCCCTTTCTCCAATCTTTAATGTCATTGATATTTCTGCCTCCGTGACGGTAGTCGTCTCTTCTGTCTGAGCAGTCGTTTCAGACGTTTCAGATATTGCAGTTGCGGTAATGTTTTCTGTTGTCATTTCGGACGTTTCTTCAGCCGAAGTCGTAATCTGCGTTGCAGAAGTTGTTGCAGATTCAGGAGCCGCAGAACAACCTGCCAGACTTACCAGGATCGTGCCTGCGGTCAAAGCGGCTGCAATGTTCATTCTCATATAAGTTTACCCCGTTAATACCAGTCGTGCTTTTCATTCCGGTCGAGAGCATTTATCCTTGCCATCTCTTCATCCGAAAGTTCAAAACCGAATAGATCAAGATTCTCTTTTATATGATCCGGATTGCTTGAACCCGGGATCACAACTATTCCTCTTTGCAGATCCCAACGCAGGATCACCTGTGCCGAAGACACTCCGTGTGCCTCTGCGATCGAACTGATCGTCTCGTCATTGAGGAGTTCTGAAGTATGACCTCTTCCTCCGAGAGGATACCAGCACTGGACAACGATTCCTTTTTCCTGAATGAATGGGACCACATCCTGTTCCTGATAGTAAGGGTGTATTTCGTTCTGTACAAGCGCCGGAGTTATGGATACCTCAGGAAGAAAATCCGTAAGTTCCTTCACATACCAGTTTGAAAGTCCCAAAGAGTGGATCTTTCCCTGAGCAACATACTTTTCCATCGCCTTGTAAGCATCGATATCTCCTGTTCCCGGATGGTGGAGGAGCATCATGTCTATATAACCTATATCAAGCTTTTCAAGAGCCATATCTATCGCTTCTTCCGGTTCGTTATACTGGCTTGGATATATCTTTGTGATGACGAATATCTCTTCACGGGGAATGTTATACTCTTCCATCGCCTGTCTGACGCCTTCACCTACAGCGTCCTCATTGCCGTACATATATGCCGTATCGATCAGTCTTCCGCCGTTCCCGAGCAATGCTTTTACGGAATTGACACAGGTATCGTAATCAAGCGAATAAGTACCGAGTCCCATTATAGGCATGTCATATCCGCTGTTGAGCCTGACTTTTTTGTTTACCATGTCAAAGGCACCGGCTTTGGCTTCAATGCTCTGTTCTGTTGTTGCTGTCGTCTGCTCACTCATGGATGTCTCCTCAGAAGCCGTACTTGTCTCCGTTGTCTGCACAGTAGCAGCAACTGAAGCAGTGCTCTGCTGCGTGCTGCAGGCTGTTGCCGCCAACACGACCGATACCAGAACAATGAGTGAAAAGGCTCTTCTTATCTTCATATGTATTTCCTTATGAATTCTTCGATATGATCAAACGGAATCACATTGAGATTATCGTACAGATCCGTATGAACAGCTCCGGAAATTATCATGAGTTCCTTGTTATCTGTATACTTGCTGTCCTTTGTCATATTCGCATATGCGTCTTTCGAGAAATAGCAGGAATGTGCTTTTTCGCCGTGGATAATGAGCACTGCGCTTCTTATCTCATCCGAGTACTTAAGAATCGGCTGATTCATGAAAGACTGACAACCGGTTACGTTCCATCCATCATTGGAGTTAAGGGACCTTGCGTGATATGCCCTGCCCTTGTAGTATTCGCTGTAATCCTTTACAAAGAACGGAGCATCCTCAGGGACAGGAAGAGGCAGACAGCCTCCTGCACGCTTATAAGTACCGTTCTTAAGGTCTTCGAGGCGCTGTGCTGCCATCGCCTTCTTTTTCTCATAACGCTGTTCTTCCGAATCTTCAGAATCGAAATAACCGTTGGCGTTGACTCTGGTCATGTCATACATGGTCGAAGCGACCGTAACCTTGATGCGGGGATCTAATGCCGCCGTGTTAAGTGCCATGCCTCCCCAGCCGCAGATTCCTATGATGCTGATACGCTCCGGATCCACCTTTTCGCATAACGAAAGGAAGTCAACAGCTGCCATGAAATCTTCGGTATTGATGTCAGGAGATGCCATGTATCTCGGCTCACCGGAACTCTCTCCGGTAAAGGAAGGATCAAAAGCAATAGTAATAAATCCCCTCTCAGCCATAGTCTGGGCATAGAGCCCGGAGCACTGTTCCTTAACTGCGCCAAAGGGACCGCTTACAGCGATCGCAGGAAGCCTTCCTTCTGCATCCTTAGGCACATACATATCTGCCGCTAACGTAATCCCGTAACGGTTAATAAATGTCACTTTGCTGTGATCAACTTTATCACTTTCCGGAAATGTCTTATCCCATTCTGTTACAAGCTTCAGTTCTTCTGCTTTCATGATCTCTTTAAACCTCCCTCGGCATTATGATATTTCCTTCTCGGCTTTACGGATCAGATAATCTATCCGGTCCACCTTTTTCTGACTCTCATGCATCTCATCTACCAAACCGCACCGGCACTTCTTAAGATATCTGATCAATTCCGTATTCTGTCCCGAACCATAGAGGATCTTAGCCGTATTCTGCTGTTCAGCGCTTAACCCTATGTCAGACAGACTGCCGATCATCGCTTCCAAATCCATAACCGGGTCTCCTTGCAAATGCATAGTTTTTGTTCATCTGAGATCAGTATATGGGATTGCCAAAAGATTCGCTAATGAATAAAATGAATATCGTGATATGCCATATTGGAATATCACAGAAAGGGGAGCATATGGAGATAAAGAACCTCAGATACTTTCTTGCAGTAGCCAGAGAAGAGAACATGTCCCATGCGGCAGAGATACTGCATGTTACACAGCCGACATTATCCAAGGCATTGAAAGCACTCGAAGATGAACTCGGTAAGAAACTCTTTACGCGCCACAGTTTCTCCATCAAACTGACCGACGAAGGCATGCTGCTCCGTGACCGCGCTGAAGATCTTATCGCAATGGCTGATAAGATCGAGCAGGAATTTATCTCCCTTGATGACATCACCGGAGGTGATATTTATTTCGGGCTCGGTGAATCGTATCAGATCGCATTGCTCGCGCGTGAGATAAAGAAGTTGAAAGACAGATATCCCTCATTCACCTACCATATTACCAGCGGCGATACGGAACAGGTCACGGAAAAGCTTGATAAAGGCCTTCTTGATTTTGGTGTGATCTGCGAGCTTCCAAACAGAGAAAAATACGAATATCTCCCGTTTCCGGCCACTGACCGCTGGGGCGCCGTTATGCTGAACAGCCATCCTCTTTCAAAGAAAAAGAGCATCAAAGCTAAAGACCTGATCGGTCAGCCTCTCTTCTGCTCTGAACAAAGCTGGAATCTCGAGATACGGGAATGGGCAGGCGATCTGTATTCCAAACTCCGCCTTGAAGGTTCTTTCCGTCTTTCTTATAATGCATCGATGTTTGCCAAGGAAGGTCTTGGAATACTTCTGACCTTCGAACATCTTATAAATTGTTCCGGAGAAAGCGAACTCGTATTCCGCCCGCTCTCCCCGAAGCAGGAAACCCAACTCTATCTGATCTGGAATAAATACCAGACCTTTACACCTATTGCCGAGAAGTTTCTAAAGCAGGTGAAAGAGTCGTTCTGACACATGTCATCTGATATGCGGGCCATTCTACAGATTTCGCTTTGAACATCTCTTAGCTGGTCATACTTCATATAGTCAGGCCTGACATCAGGATTCCTGAGAAAAACTCTGTTCTCTCTTTTTGTTTCTTTTATTAATTCATCAAAGTCAGCCATAAATAATGCAGTCTCAATCCCATTAAGATTACACCATTATACAATATGCGATTTGCTCAGTTCGGTTATATCCTTGATCTGATATGTAGCAAATCCGTTGTCATCAGGTTTATCATTCCGGTTGATCCACACCGTCCTGAGGCTGGCATTGTGAGCTCCTGCAATATCCGTTTCATATGTATCGCCGATAAACAATATATCTTCTCTGGTTGCATCATGATATTGGCTAAGCACCTCGCCAATGGCCATATTAAAGAAATCAGCTGATGGTTTGACCTTTCCAAAATCAGCACTTGACCATACCTTTTTAAAGTATTTGCCTATCCCGTGAGAATCGAGCATCAGCCGCAGCGCATCTGCTCTAAAACCGCTGTTAGATAGTACATACATCGGTATTTCTTTTTTCGCGAAAAGATCCAGCATCTCAAGAAGTCCGTCATAGACTCTCTCTTCGTTGCACCTGCTTAAAAACGCTGCCTCTTCTTCTATGCTCATGCTAATAACATCGCCGCCGAATCTCTCAGCATACAACGGCAGCTCATCTTTTACGAAAGGAAATTCAAATCCCTGTTTATGAAGGCCCTGCATATGAAGGAATAACTCTTCACCATAAGCCCTGATCTCATCAAAAGAACACTTATCTTTATAATGCTCATTCCAAAATGGCTTTAATCCGAGATTAAAATCCATCCTGACGACTTCAACAAGCGTTTGGAAAAGGTCAAATATTAATATCATTCCGATTTGCTTTCCTGATTCGATATTCACTTTAATAAATTATAGCATTCACACCCAATGACAAATTGAAAAACAAATATGCCCGAAGCAAATCGCTCCGGGCATATCTTATAACTTAATACTTGTATAATTAAGCCTTACTCAATTGTTAACCATGGGCCCAATCTGCGGTCCTTTAATACAGGTATTTCTCGCGATTTTCAAAGCATTGTTCCTGCTGATCATTTCACCTTGATAGTAATAACAGTTACAGTTCATATAGCTGGTTACGCAAGTAATTCCGACCTTTGCCCATCCGTCTTCGACAAATGAAGTGGCTTCTCCCCAGTGAAAAAGAGTATAAATGTCTGAGACAGTATCATAGAGTAAACCCAGCTTATTAAGATATATACTGTCAAGTACTACTTCACCGGAAAGACCTCCGGCAACTTCATTCAGATCATCAGGGCTTAATTCCTTAATGGCCTTCTTCTCAATATTCATATTGCAAGTCTTCATGGTTATGTCCTCCTGTTTAAATCTTCTGTTTGATGAGTTCATTATTACCGTTCCAACAACGCAATCCAATGGTTAATGTCAGCCCTAAATGTTGCATAAGCAACATATCCGAACACATGTGTCGGCTTACTTGAGAATTCTTTGAATTTAAAGGCAAAATGAAAGCTCCGGATTAATCATCCGAAGCTTATTTGCATTCACAATCGATCTTCAGGTTACTATTTCCTGATATCAGAAAGCCTGATGATACAGACTCAGGATATCTTCCGTGGTTGTTTTTCTCGGGTTGACTGCTATATTGCCGCTCTTCATAGCATCTTCAGCCATTGCTTCGAATCTGCTGCTGTCGACTCCGACTTCTTTCAGTGAACCCGGTATGCCGAGTGATGTGTTCAGGAAGCGTAATTCATTAGCAAGATACTCGGATCTGAATTCTGTTTTTGCAACAGGATCTGTTGCAACACGGCAGTATATCTCGTAGTATTTTCCGGTGTCAGTTTGCGCGTTGAACTCAACGACTACCGGGAGCAATACTGCATTTGCAAGTCCGTGTGCCACATCGAAATATGCACTGACCGGATGGCTCATTGCGTGAACGTCACCGAGTCTCGCGTGAGAGAAAGCGATGCCGGCAAAGAGCGAGCCTAGCAGCATTCCTTCAGCAGCGTTACGGTCCTTCCGGTCTGCAACGTAGTCTCTGATATTAGAACCGATTAACTCTAATGCCTGAAGCGCCATCATATCTGAGAAAGGAGACGAAGCCAGTGACAGATATGCTTCCAATGCGTGCACCAGAGCATCCACTCCGCAATAAGCAGATGTCTTTAGCGGAACTGTGGTAATGAGTTCAGGATCAAGTATCACATAAGAAGGCAAAAGATAAGTGCTTCCTACCGTGAGCTTATAATCCCTTGAATGGTCGGTTATTACAGAGAAGGATGTAACCTCCGAACCTGTTCCTGCGGTGGTGGGGATTGCGATCATCGGAACTATCGGACCGGGCACTTTGCCAACGCCCTCGTAATCTGTAATCTTTCCGCCGTAGCTTCCTAATAACGCAACTGCCTTTGCAACATCAAGAGGCGAACCTCCGCCGAATGCGACGATCAGATCTGCCCCGCTGACCTTGAACTTAGAAGCTGCCTTTTCGACTGTATCTGTTGACGGATTCCCCTCTGTCTCCGTAAAAGCTTCGCTGGCAATACCTGCTTGTGCTAATTTTCCCGCACACATGTCAACATAACCGGCCTTCATAAGATGCGGACCTGAGACTATGAATGCTTTCGTTGCACCGGTCTTATCTGCTATGGAAGTAAGATCATTAAGGCACCCCCAGCCGAAATACACATTTTGTGGAATCGAAAAAGAAAAATGCTTCATATGTAAACGCCTCCTTAACCAAGAGACTCCACAGAAGCCTTGATGATGTCATATGCCTTATCACAATCTTCCTCTGTAATGATGAGCGGAGGTACCATACGGATAATGTGACCGCCTATTGCCGTGATAAGAAGATGTCTGTGGAGACATTCGTGTTTAACATCAACGGCATTGATGGAATCATCGAACTCAACACCAACAAGTAAGCCCTGGCCTCTTACATCCTTAACATGAGGAAGAGTTTTAAGTTTTTCCATAAAGTAATTGCCGACTTTTTCTGCGTTGCCTGCGAGATCCCTGTCTAACAATTCATTTACCTGTGCAAGAGCTGCAGCGCAGCTTACCGGATGTCCTCCGAATGTTGTTCCGTGCGAGCCTGCCGAGAATGCTTTTGCAACTTCCGCCTTCGCGCAGATAGCACCGATCGGCATACCACCGCCAAGGGCCTTTGCCATTGAAACGATATCGGGTTTGATTCCATAATGCATGAAGCTCATAACCTTACCGGTTCTGCACCAGCCTGTCTGAACCTCATCGATCAGGAGAAGCATTCCCTTCTCGTCACAGAATTCACGGAGTCCTTTCATGAATTCCATTGTGGCGGGATGGACTCCGCCTTCGCCCTGTACAGGTTCGATCATGACAGCTATCGTGTTCTCGGTGCATGCATCCTTGAATGCCTGCAGATCGTTATACGGAGCGTATGAGAAGCCGTATGCCATAGGACCGAAACCTATCTGGCACCCGTTGCCAGGCTGGCCGGTTGCTGACATCGCACCGAATGTTCTGCCGTGGAATCCCATCTTGGCTGTTACGATGTGATAGCGGTTTGGGCCATACTTTTCGATACCGTATTTACGCGCCATCTTGATCATGGCCTCATTAGCTTCAGTACCTGAATTCTGGTAGAAGATCTTGTCCATTCCGATCGTTTCACAGACCTTCTCAGCAAGCAGCGCCTGGGGGATCGTGTACGGATAATTGAATGTATGCATCAAAGTCTTGGTCTGCTCTACCGCTGCGGCTACTACCTTTTCGTTGCAGCTGCCTGCGGAGTTGACTGCAATGCCTGCATAAAAATCGAGATAAGCTTCGCCGTTCTCATCGTAGATGTACTGGTCCTTTGCGGTCTCTGCGAGAAAATCGAATCTCTCGTATGTCTCTATCATATATTTACTGACTTTGTCTTTTATGTCCTGTGATGTAAGTCCTGTATCTGCAAGTTTCATATTAATTGCCCCCTGTTATTTCTTTTCATTCTTAACTTTTTTGCCGATCTCATCTTCAGTTATATAGCCCTTAAGGATAAGAAACTGTTCGATGATCTTTACGCAATCCTGGATTCCTACCTTCTCGCTGTTAAGCGTCATGTCGTAGTTAACGGGATTGGTCCAGTAGTTGCCATGAGTGTAGTATGCATAATAATCTGCCCGGTACTTATCTGTTTGTGTAATGGTCGCATCAGCGACTTCCGGTGTAACACCCAAGTGCTCGATTACTCTCTGTCTGCAAAATGCTCTGGGCGCCTCGATGTAGATACTCACCACGTTTTCTCTGCTCCTCAGCACGTAATCGGCACACTTACCTACGATCACACAAGATTCCTGATCGGCAAGGTTGTTGATGATCTCGCATTGGTACTCAAAGAGCTTGTCATCGGAAACGAATTTCTCGTTCTTCGCGATGTAATTTCTCGATCTCGGCAGTCCGCGCATCATGCTTCTGAAACCGCCGTTGGATCTTATCTTTTCGTTGACCTCATTAAAGAGTTTTTCGTCAAGTCCGCTTAGCTGGCTTGCGAGAGTGAGGATACGGTTCTCGTAGCAGTGAATGCCCAGATCGTGGGCCAGGATCGAAGCAATCTCCTTACCGCCCGAACCGAATCCTCTTGCAAATGTAACAACAAATCTTTTCATATATCTGCCTCCTTTTATCCCGCCAGATATCTGCTCAAGAATTCTCTTGTACGCGGGTTCTTCGGATTGCTGAACAGTTCCGAAGGAGGCGCGTCCTCAGCTACATAACCTCTGTCCATGAATATCGTTCTCGTTGAGACATCCCTTGCGAAAGCCATCTCGTGTGTAACGATTATCATGGTAAGACCGGTCGTAGCCAAATCCTTCATAACATTTAATACTTCGCCTACCATCTCAGGATCTAATGCCGATGTAGGCTCGTCGAAAAGGAGCACTTCAGGGTTCATACACAGGGCCCTGGCGATCGCGACTCTCTGCTTCTGCCCACCGGATAACTGATCAGGTTTTGCGTTGATGAACGGTGCCATTCCGACTTCTTTTAAATGAGCTATGGCACGGTCGAATGCTTCCTCTTTTGAAAGGTGCAAAACCTTCCTTGTACACAGCATGCAGTTCTGAAGAACAGTCATGTTATTGAAGAGGTTGAACGACTGGAAAACCATGCCGACCTTAGCCCGGTATTCATTTACTTCACGCTGCACATCTCTTACTTCCTTGCCGCGGAAAAAGATGTTGCCGGAAGTCTGTTTTTCGAGCTTGTTAATGCATCTTAAAAGTGTTGATTTGCCCGAACCGGATGATCCTACTATGCAGATGATCTCGCCTTCTTTGACTTCCATATCGATCTTTCTTAAAACTTCATGTTTGCCGAAAGACTTACTGAGATCTTTAATGCTGATAACTGTAGCACCCATAACTTCTCCTCCTTACTGATTGTCCATATACTCGACAGACAGTGCGTAATCCTTCTTGCCTTTGAGCTTCTTCTCCATGAAATTGAAGATCTTATTGAATACGAAGCACAGAACGAAATATATGACTGCAATGACAAGGTAACTCTCGAAATATTTGTAGTAGTTGCCGCCTACGGTCTTTGCCGCCATGAACAATTCCTGAACCGCAATTACGTTGAGGACAGATGTCATCTTGAGATTGGTAAGGAATGTATTTGCCATCTCAGGAATAATGTTCTTGAATGCCTGCGGAAGAACGATGTAGATCATGGTCTTCATGGGTGACATACCCATTGCCCATGCACCTTCTCTCTGCCCGAGATCGATCGATCCGATACCGCCTCTTACTGTCTCTGCCATGTATGCACCTGTATTAAGAAGAGTTACGAGAATTCCTGCAAATACAGGAGCCATATTTACGCCCAGCTGTCTGATGCCGTAGTAGATGATCATGGCCTGAACGATCATAGGAGTATCACGGAAGACTTCCACATAAGCCGCTGCGATCATTTTTAAGCTCCTTACAAGAGTTTTCTTTACCGGGTTATCACCAAGTCCGGTCTTCATATCCTGAACGATACCTACGATATATCCGAGAATGAAACCGAAGATCGTACCTAATACCGCGATATAAAGTGTCAGCCATGTTCCATCCAGGAACATCTTTAAGTATTTACTTGTTAAGTAGATCATCCACTCAATGGATGTCTGAGGATTAGTTAAGTCATAATTTAAAAGTCCCATAGTCATCATCCTTTTCAGATTACCCGCCGGGAAGGATCTTCTTCCCGGCAGGTGAATTAAAACTTAGTATGTGACTGCTGCTATTCCGCTATCGGTGTTTACGCGATGAAATAATCTTCTTTGCCGAAAATGGCAATGTCGATCATCAATTCTGCTTCAGCAGGTGCATTGCTCGCTGCCGGCTGCTGACCGATCACCTTTGCCATAAGATCATCCATCTTAGCCTTGTCGCTCCAGCCCAATGCATCCATTGCACCCTGGATCTTATCTCTCAATGCCGTATCGCTCTTTCTTGTTGCGATGCAGACATTTACCATCTCTTCATCACCTGAGAAACTGTCATTCTCATCAAATGTAATTATCTTAAGATCCTTATTAGTAAGAAGTGCTGACTGAGCTGTAGGAAGATCTACGATACAAATATCTGCAACACCGTTTGAAACTGCCATGAAGCACTCTGAGGTTGTCTCGTAATTGGAACCTGTTACAGCACCGTCGATCTGGTCAAGAAGCGGTATCCAGCCTGTTCCGAGCTGTGTTGTTACTTTACAACCTGTACCGGCAAGCTGTGAGAGACCTGTGACGTCTTTATATGCTCCGTCTGCCTTAACTACGATGCAGTTATCTCTGTAGTAGTAAGGTGTTGTGAATGAGTAGGACATCTCTCTTTCTTTTGTACGGCCCATACCTGCAATGATGCAATCGTAATCGCCTGCGTCAAGTGAGATACCGATCGAAGACCATTCTACTTTGTGTATCTCAAGTTCCATACCGAGCTGGTCTGCGATCATCTGTGATACCGCTACGTCATATCCATATGCATAAAACGTTGAATCATAGATCTTAACAGCCTTGCTGCCGTCAGGAGTGGTCTCCTCATCCTGCGTCCAGTTGAAAGGAGCATATGCACACTCCATTCCAACTTTTAAGACCTCCTTGCCTGATGCGGATCCACCGGTCTCGCCTGCCGTTGTTGCTGCAGTTCCCGTACTGCATCCTGCCAAAGCAAACAATCCCATGGATGATACGATTGCCGTTGTCAAAACGCTCTTTCCGAATCTGTTCTTTTTCATTGTTACTCCTCCTTGTCACAATAAAATGCCTTCCATTAAGGAAAGGCTCCCTCGAAACTATCGTTTCACTGTGCCTTTTCTTGTGACGAATTTTAGGAAAGTAACCGTGCGTTTACAACGTGCGAACCGCACACTCATACTGAACACTATGCACAGTCTGATATCACAAAAACATCAGTCTTTTCACGAGTATACAGTTCAATAAATCAAGGTATTCAACGTAGTCTGAGATCTCGATTTCCAAGAGTTCTTCGATCTTTTTCAAGCGGTTGATAAGAGAATTTCTGTGTATGAAAAGTGCCTCAGCTGTCTTCGCACTGTTAAAGCCGTTCATGTAATATGCAAGCAGAGTTTCCTGCAGAAAAGTACCATTCGCATGATCATATTCTTCGAGTTTGTTTAACTTGTTATTGCAGTACGCAAGTATCTCCCTCTGGTCGTTACCTCGGAACATATACTTGTAAATTCCCATTGCACTCGCACTTAAGACCTTCTTTTTCCTGGGATTCGGAAGATAATCTTTTTTGGGGATAAGACTTTTCGCTTCCTGATAACTCTGACCGAATTTACTGGGGTCTGTGTAAGGAGTACCGAGTATGCATGTGCTGCTGATAATACCTTTGAACTCGGGTTTGTCATCAAGTTTTCTGAGCATTCTCTCGATCTCATGTTCTATCTCTTTATTCTCTTTGGCTTCGAAAAGAAGAACGAATTTATTGAGAAACTTCATGAACATCGGACGGCCTTCCATCTTCATGACTTCGGAATTAAGACAGTTCGCATAGTACTCATAAAGATGTTCATCCTGTTCAAGATTGATGCCGTAAGTTCTGTCCACGGCAATGATGCCTACTCTGTACGGCTTGTTGAAATCAAATCCGAACTGACCTGAGATCTTCTCAACATATCTGTCGTTAACGTTGTATCCGAAAAGGAGATTATAAAGATAATCGCCGGTGCGTTTGTTCATGATATTAGTCTCAAGAATAAGGTTTCCGATACTCTGCGAAATATCGACAAAAGATGCGCCTTTCCATCTGACATTGAAAAGCGGAAGACACAATTCATTTGCTCTTTTTATTATCGATTTCGGGATGGGTTCCTTGTCGTCAACAACCGATACTGCGAGCCCCGAGATGCCTAGATCATTCAGTTCATCCATGCTCTTCCTGACCTCTTTGAAATCAAAGCGGATATAATCTACGACTATCAGGGCAAAATTGCCTCTGTTCATGTGATCCTCATAAGGCCTGGTCTGAACAAGATAAGTCCACGAAACCATTCGTTTCAGTCCGCTCTCGCCTGCGACGAGTTCCATCCCGTCCAGTTTCAGATTGTTTACGTCCATGCATGTAACCATAAAAACTCCAAATTCATCAACACGTAATCACCAGATGTTCATTTGCAATGTCGTTATAGACCTTACAGTTTATTCCTGACACATCGTAAACGTGGACTATATCAGAAAGATTTTCCGCACCGTCAAAATCACTTATAACATCCGGACAGTTTTGAAGTTTATCAGGATGAAAGTGAATTGTTTTCGCATTATTAAACACTGCAGTATAAAGGATCTCAGCCTCGACAAGGTCCTGAAAAATATGACTGCCGTATGACAGTTCGGGATTATAACCGGCCTTGGTCTCTTCGGTCTCGCAAATGATCTCAAAAGCGCTTATATCAGCAAAAGATGTGGGGACTCCGAGCTCGGGAGATGTTGTTCCGACACGGCCCGGAACGATAAGCATCATGTGCTTATTTAACTCTCGATAATGCCAGTTGATCTTACCTATAAGCCTTGCTACGGCAGGCTTGTCCCTGTACGGCATATTGTAGTAATTCACGGGATCGACATAGACAATTATGTCCAGCTCAGATGCCTTTGAAAGACCCATTGAAGAGCTCATATTCTCAAGCAGAATATTGTCTTCCGGGATGCCTTCCGGTATGACTGTTCCGCCTGAGGATCTCTGCACCTGAAGAGGTCTGCATTGAAGAAGATCGACAGAATAATCTCCATTATCCGAGATATTAATGGTGAACTCCGTGTCAACAGGATAATCGTATTCTTCCTGGATACAGTGAAGCATCCTCTTCATTTGATCCATTAGTTTTTTGTTGACAACAAGACCTTTACATGAGATGAACTTGACCTGCCTCGGTCTTCCCATCTCACGAAGTCTTGATTCTGCATCGTAATCGTGCTCAAGCAAAATGTTTTCGAGATATTTTGGGATGACAGGTTCTAACATATCGTATGACATTTTCTCAAGCTGATGTGTCGTCATATTGATAACTTCGGCTTTGCCCTGAGAGAACTTGTGCTTATCAGCTGAAGATGAATAAGAGGATTTCTCCGGCATATCAAGATTTACTATTCTGGGATAAGACCCTTCTGTCCTGTCAACAGCTGAAGTACCAAGACCCATTACAAGTCTTAACATTCCGCATGTGGGATCAGAATCCTTCATTACCCTGTATGGACTATATGAGTATCCGACTCCTGCAGCACAAGGCATATAGCAGTTGCCATAATAAGAACCTGATACACGTTGAATGAGAAGTGCCATCTGCTCATCTCTTTTATCGAGGCCCCTTCTCTTTCTGTAATCCAAAGCAGAAAGGCTCATGGAACTTGCATATACTGTCTTTATCGCATTCTCGAACTCTTCTAAGCGTTCTTCAAGCGAACCTCTGTTTGCACAGAAAACCGATTCATATTTACCGGCAAAAGCATTCCCGAAACCATCCTCCAGGATACTGCTTGACCTGATGATATAAGGGTCCTGTCCATAGTATTCAATGATCCGCAGAAACTGCTCACGCATCGCATCGGAGAATCTGCCTTCCATGAGCTTCCTGGCAAAATCATCAGCGAGCGTGAAATAACCGTCTTCCGTACGTTGCTTTATGCGCAGAGCCCATAGATCATTATCGACGATATAAGTGTAGTAAAGATCCGATCCGACATAGAAGGAATCATGCGGCTCTAAGTACTCTGCTATGTCAGGTTCTTTATTCCTGATTATTGCCCTTGCAAGCAGCATACCGCACGCCTTACCGCCGATCATTCCGGTTCCTATCATGTGATCTCTGATTGCAAAATAATCTTCAGGCGTGAAATTCTTCTTCACCATCTCACGCATCTTTTCATCTCTGGTCATCATGATATTGCACATTCTGCTGCACTCTTCCGCAATATCCGCCTGACTTTCATGAAGGATCCTTGCGCGGTTGAAAAACCTGTCCCATGAATCCTGATATTGATCTTCCGAAGATCGTTGGGCCTGACCTAATGTCTGATAGAATCTGCTGGATTTAACACCGTCTAATATCGGTTGAAACTTGCCCGTCTCAGGCTCATACGTGTGAGGAAGAAACATCGTATCGGAATTTCTGTTCCACACTTTTTCAGGACGGACGTAAATGTTTTTGCTGTCAGAATAAACATCAAAGAAGAGCTGTGTTGTATTTAGGATCTTATTGATCGCATCAACCGAATGCTTTCCCCTGATAATAGGGAAAAACGCAACCGTATCAAGGACAAACAAAAACGGACAGGTTACTTTAAAGAAATTGCCCATCATGAGATCTGTCGCCCATGCCGCTTGAAGCTCTGAAAGGCAATCGAAAACATAAAATGCATCAAAGCCTTCCTGTTCGATAACATAATGGATATCAACCGTAAAAGTCTCAAACCTGTGAGACAACGGGATAACGACAGTTTTAATTTCAGGGCGGTCCTCTATCAGCGGCTCATGGCTCGCAAACCTGAAATATATGATCTTGCGCTGATCTTTTATGGCTTGTTCAACATATGGTCTCATGAACAGTTTGAACTGATCCAAATCAGAGACACGCCAGACGACATTGTCGCCAAGTCTTATATTATCGATTGCGGTATCCATTTCAGGGATGCCGCTTCTGACTCTGTCAAACGCTGCCATAGTATTTTCTCCTTTACAATTTGAGTATAAATGCAAAAGAGACAGGTCTGATATACTTTCTCGGCATTGGAATAATGCGCTTTGAGAATATATGACCAAGAGAAAGGGACTGTCTCAGAATGGATGAGATGGTCCCTGTTTAGTACCATAGAAAGTGTAATTGTTAGAGAGTAATTAACTCCGACAGTTGCACTTTTTCTTATAATACGGGGAGTAATTGGCCTGACGTAT
>Ga0256405_10002389_pt1 | contig 43454 bp, 34 predicted proteins | sample RumenRJG_02DNA_FD_189096 | JGI IMG/M metagenome (GOLD analysis project Ga0256405, IMG submission 189096) | Bovine rumen microbial communities from Lethbridge, Alberta, Canada - RJG_02 | ecosystem: Host-associated > Mammals > Digestive system > Stomach > Rumen | place: Canada: Alberta... | reverse complement strand
AATTATAGGCGTTGATTACTTGACCGTCTTCGGCAAGACGGAGATGAACATCGGGACTGCCGGCTTTTTCAAGTTCCAGCTCGTAATAGGAACCGCTGTCCTTTGTCTCAATCCAGTCTGCATCGTCGATACTATAACCGGGATAATGTGTTTCAACGGCTGTTGTAACCACTTTTGGCAGGGCGTTAAGCAGCAAATCCACTTCGGTACGCAGCCAGGTGCCGTCGGCAGAGAACCACGATTCCACTTCTTGTCCGTCTTGCAGGAACTCGGCCTTGAGCGTATTTCCCACTTCGGTCTCCCATTTGGCCGTTGCTCCGGGGAAACGGGCGTTAAAGGCATCCATCACTACTCGTCATCTTCTATAATCAATATTTTCATCGGCACTTGGTATTAATATCTATATGATTAGATGAATACAAAAGTATAATAATGATTACACTACTTATCGGCTCCGCTATCCTTAAAAAAACAAAAGAACTGTCAGATTTCTATCAGTCACAATACTTAATTTGCAGTATTTTTTGCCTTTTTCCTACGGCTGGGCCACGGGAAAACAAAGAATTTCGTATTTTCGTAACCTAAAACGCATTATTCTGTAACGCCTATGCCCAACAATTACCAGGCCACCGACCGCATGGTCGACCTTATAGACGACAACTACCGGCTCTTGCAAGTATTGAGCCGTTTCGGCATGTCGCTCGGTTTCGGCAACAAGACCGTGGCCGAGGTGTGCCAGATGCATGGGGTCGACGCCACCACTTTTTTGGCTGTCATCAACTTCATGCACAGCGGCTACACCCAGGTGAGCGAAGACTTCGACCGTCTCTCCATCCCTGCCCTCATCGACTACCTGCGGCAGTCACACATCTACTTTCTCGACTTTCTCTTTCCGCGCATCCGCCGCGACCTCAGCACAGCCCTCGGAGGAGAAAGAAAAGACGCCATCACCCGTCTCATCTTCAAACAGCTCGACAGCTACATCGGCGAGGTAAGCCGCCACATGCGTTTTGAGGACATGCACCTCTTTCCCTACGTCGAAGGCCTGCTACACGGCCAGTTGCAGGAAGGCTTCGAACTGTCCACCTTCTCGAAGAAGCATCACGCCGTTGACCACGAACTCCACGAGCTCAAACAGATACTCATAAAGTACATTCCCGAAAGCACGACGCGCAACGAGCTCAACGCCGTGCTCTACCAAATCTACGGCTGCGAGGACGAACTCGACGCGCACGGCAAAGCCGAGGACTACATCTTCGTACCCGCCGTTTACAACCTTGAAAAACGGGTTAAACATGAAAACAAACGCTAACCGACCTCTCCATGTACTCGTCGCCGAGCCCCTGCCACTGGTGCGCGAGGGCCTGCTCGCCATGCTCGAACATATCACGTCGGTCCATATCCATCCCGTATCGGTCAACAACCGGCAGTCGCTCGACAGTCTGCTCGCCGTCCGCCAGATTGACCTGCTGCTGGTCTCGTCCCACTTCGACGGCGCGTTCGATTTCCAGCAATTCCGCCAGCAACACCCGCAGATACCCTGCGCGGCCATCGTCACCGACCTCGTCACACTCGCAAAGACCGACAAAAGCCTGCCTTACCTTACCATAACGACCTCAAGCGACCAGTTGGCACTGCTCATAGAGCAACTTGTACGCGAGAAGTCTGCCACCCCAGCCTCACCCGCCGACGAGCGCGACATGCTCAGCGGCCGCGAGCGTGAAATACTCGTGTTGCTGGCCCAGGGGCTATCAAACAAGGAAATTGCCGACCGCCTGTTCCTCTCGGTCTATACCGTGATGACCCACCGCCGCAACATCTGCCAAAAGCTCAACATCCACTCCGTCAGCGGTCTCACCATCTACGCCATCGCCAATAAACTGATGGAGCTGTAAACAAAGTCCGTCATTTTTTTGAGTCCCCTTGATGACAGGGGGGGAACTTTTTGTCACCCTAATCAGACTTGGTTTTGTCTAAATCGGATATAGTTTTCACCATATCCGTTTTAGTATTCGAAAAGGAGGAAGCGTGTCTTCGGCTCCCATTCCGCGCTTCCACAAAATCATTCCTTCTTCCAGACACATCGGGCCCTACACCTGCTTCATTGCCGCCGCTGCCGCACGGCTGTCCGCCTGCTGTATGACGACACAAAGAGGCAGGCTCTGGGCACGCGCATACATGTCGGGATATTGTTCGCGCGACACCTCATAGAAACCCATGTGCCACCAGATGGCCATGATTTCGTCACGCCGGAGTTCCAGACCCAAATCTTCCAATATCTTTACCGAGCGCAGGCCATGGCCTTTACGGTAATTCTCCGGATTGCTGTAGGGCCGCCCCGTCGTCGGGCTGAAGCGATAGACATCCGTCTTACACACATCGTGCAGCAAGGCGCAAAGGGCCACACTGTCGGCCGGCAAGGCTTGGTCACCCAACAATTCATTCTGACGCAGGGCTTCCTGATAGACTTCCCACGAGTGTTTGGCCAGTCCGCCGGGGAAATTGTTGTGAAACTTCACCGAAGCGGGAACCTCATAGAAACGGTTGCGGTCGAGCCATGCCATCACGTGCTCCACGCCCCGACGTCCGGTGGCGCGAAGCGTCTGTTCTATGTTTTCTTTATAACTCATTTTAACTGGTACGGTTTGTCAAACAATGTTTTGCTGTCGGCTGTGTACATACGGGAGCACAGGGCGTAGCTGCCCTGGACGGGATGGCGGAAGACACAGCGCACGAAGAAGGCCTTGTAACCGCTCTGGGGCAATGTAGCCGAGAGACGGAAGCGTTTTTTGCCGGACGTCATCTGTACGACACGCTCAAACCGCTGTTTACGGAAATCCAGCGTGGGGGAAACGGCTTCCCACAGTTCAGCCTGCAGCAGTTTGGCCTTAGAGGCTTTCAGGGCGAAGTGGACGTGCGCCCCTTCCTGCTGCACCTCACAGGCCAGTTTCGTGTAGTGCCCGCCATGCAAGGTTTGCCAGAAGAATGTTTCGAGAGCCGGCACGGCATCTCTTCCATGGTCGAGGGAATGGCCGGCATTCGGGGTGTACTGAATAAGGGTGTGCCCGCCGATGCTGTCGACATAGTTTTTCACGGCATCGGCCGTCCAATATTCGTCGTTTGAACCGAAGCACAGCAGTTTCGGCAGACTGAGCCCTCGACGGTAAGAATAGGGGTCAACCATGTCCACCAACTGTTTGCCGGGCCCGCTGCCCACGGCCTCGGTGAGCCCGAGATTGACGTAATCCTGTATTTCCAGGCTATAGGCACCGAACATGTGACGCTGATAGGGAACGTTCACCGGCATATTGAGGATGTCGATAACCATAGGGGCAAAGGCCACTACACGCGGATCGCTGGCCGCCGTCAGCCACGTGGTCCAGCCGCGCTTAGAGATGCCGCTCACAACAAAACGGTTGACGTCGCGCTTTGCCTGTCGCGAACGCGCCAACTGGCTCACGGCATCCATGGCACGGACTGCGCTTTTGGTCATAGGAAACAGCAGAGGCCAAGTGACATCGCGCGTTTCTTGGAACTGGTGGAAGGTATAGGAAACAAGTACATCCTCTGCCATTCCGCCGAAAAGCGGTTGGCGAGGTACCTGCCACAAAACAGCCGTCACAGCTTGACAGTTGTGGGCCATATGCCCTATATGTTGAACTAACTGATCGTCCCATGAACGGTAATTCGGTTCACCCGTCTGTTCATTGGCTGTGCCACCGCTCACGAAGAGCAGCCCTTCGTTGTGTTTCACACGCTGGGGCACCATGACCACCAACTCGTGTATCCAGGGAATGTCCCGCCACGTTTGCGAAACAAGGCGCAAGCGGTAGGCACGGACATCGGCCACCTGCGTACTGTCTAACACCCGCCAGGCGAAGGAGGTGTCTCCATTGTGAATATATTGCTGCAACGCCGTTTCTGCCGCAGCAATTTGCCACGAAAGGAACAGCAAGACGAAAGTCACCATAAATGGCAACTTATGCTTTGTTCTGTGTTTTTTAAGTTTCATACGTTTGTTCTCTCTTTTATCTGTTATCAAAAATTGTATTATGCTTCATTCTCCAAATGATAAGAATTGAAAGAGCCAGTCCCAACACGACAGAGAACACCGAGGCCTCAGCACCTCGCCATTCTCGAACTCGAACTGGAACTTCTTGCGATTGAACGTCGGATTGTTCTTGTGGATAATCCGGTGGTAGTTCGGACTGATAATAATGATGTTCGTAGAGTCGTTGTTCTGCGAATGGGTGAAATAGTCGATGTGGTGGGATGTGAACAGCGAGCACACCGACACAGGAAAGGTCATCCCGTCATTGAGCAACGACCAGTCCACCGTCTTCTGCAATATGAATCCATTGTCGTAATCCATTAGAGTTATATTTCGTTTTTATTCTTGTTTACTTCTATTAGTATTCTTGGGTATCTTCCTTCAAAGACTATGGTGCTATTATTTCCCAGCGTCCACCTTTATCTGGCCCAATGCGACGGATAACACCTTGTTCTTTCAATTTGGTCATGATACGCTGTACTTGTCTTTCAGAAAGAGAATACATCGCAGCCAGTTTTTTTGTGGATATGGTTGAATTCTTAGATATGCTTGCAAGAATGTTTTCTACGACATTTTTTTTATTTTCTACGACATTATCTACGACATCAGAAGGCTTTTCTACGTCATTAAGATCTTTTCCCACGACATTTTCTACGATATCACCGCCAACCTTACCGCCATTCTCGTTGGCATAACTCTGTGAGACTTTTACATCAACCTTGAATGCCGTGATAAGATTAACGTTGAACTCTGCGGGTTGGTTGCCATTCTCCTTCAAGTCAGTCTGGACTTGCCCTACACCTCGGTTGAACATATTGACATAGCCCAGCGTCTTCATGGCACTGGCTACAAGAGGATTGCGATAATCGTTCACACTTGGGAAATTCTCAGGGCGGGCATTGCCATACAAGCCGCCCGCATTTAGGATCTCCAGATGACTAGCAAACTCATAAAAGCGAAGCGGTGTATTACTCTGCATATCGCGGTGCATACAGGCGTTAAGAAGAAGCTCTCGGATAGCCTGATAGGGGTAGTTGCTGACCATCTCCTCGCGTAGGATAGAAACGAAAACGGGTTTCTTCTTGATGACAGACAACTCCAAAAGCGATTCTAGACGTGGCAGCAGTTCGCAATAATTGCCTTCCAACTGCATTTCGTTCTCCACCTCACTGGTCACGTCCTCGCCCTTGAAGCATACATACTGCACATACAGACCTGGCATAAAACGGCGCGGTTTGTAGCCAAACAGTACGACTGCTGCGTATGTGGGGCATTGGTGCTCAGTGTCATACATACCCACAGCAGCCATCTGTTCCTCGACAGGACGAGTGTCAGACTCAACCAATTCATTACCTAATAGCGGTATCAGATACTTTGTGCGCAGCAATTCTGTGTTCACGTCAGAGAGTTTTGCTGCCAAACAAGGTATTGTGTCGAAGGTGGCCATGAAAGACATTCGACGCTCTGCCAATATGCGCTCTTCCGCTTCCGTAGCTATGTCACGACGAGGACCGATACGAATAAAAGTTCGTCCACGATAGCGCACAGGCGGCAGGTTAGACGGACTAACCTCAGCCACCAGCAAATCACCCTCGGGGAACTGGAAACGGTCAACGCTCATAACAGGTATAGGCAGGATGTTTCCGTTGCTGCGTATGGCTGCAATCTTCTTCAGCAAGTCATCAGTTACCTTCAGACCTGACAACTCACCATTGTCGAAAGCACCCAATATCAGGTAGCCATTCTTGCGCGAATTGGGCAGGTCGTTAGCAAAGGCACAGATGGCCTCTTGGAACTTATCCATGTCACCTGTTGACGTGGTTCGCTCCACACGATAGGTTTCCGTGCTATGCAGCAGCTCTTGTATTTCGCCTTTTGTTATCATTCGACTTATTTCTGTTGATTGAATTCTTCTTGCCTTACCAACTCCTGCACAGGCACTTCAAGCGCATTTGCTATTGCAATGAGAGCTTCAAGGCTGGGTTGGGTGGTATTGGTGACCCACTTTGACACTGTAGCAGGATCCTTGCCAAGCTTGTCGGACAGCCACTTATTGTTCAGGTCGCGTTCTGCGAGAACAACTCTTATACGATTTAACTTTGCCATGATAGATTTCTGTTGTTTGACGGCAAAGTTACAAAAAATAATCGAGACAAATGCTGATATGCTCAAAAAACTCCATAAATAAGCCAAAATTTGATTAAAAGACCAATCTTTTGATGAAGACATGACAATATTCATGCTTATTATTATATATAATGTGTATTTGAAATATCTTTTGAAATAACTGACTGCAATTTGAGGTTCGTCGTAACAATTCCCATCCATATGGGAGCAATGAAGGTTCGGAGAAAAGTTCGGAGAGGAAACAGTTTTAGTTCGGAGAGAAGTTCGGAGACAACCGCAATAAGTTCGGGAACTCACCCTCACAAGTTCTTGAACAAGCCAAGCAGCAAAAACGAGCATGGGAACATCCATACAATAGGAATCAAGCGAGATTTTTTCTCTTCTTACATTAATTCGTAAAAGCAAGCATGCGATTCTTGCCATTTTTGTCACATAGGACTATTGTTTCGGTAGATAAATGTTAAAAACAACGATAACAAGACTATTTATAAACCCAAAAGCTTTGTAGATTCAATTTTTATCGTTAATTTTGCAGCAATTCTACAAAAACAAGTGCGTAATGATACTAAAAATCGAATTTGAGAATTTCTTTTCTATTAGAGATAGAATAAGAATCGACTTCAGAGCAGGAAACATCAATACAGCTCTTGCACGGGAGTTAAGCCACAATGTGATGGAGTGGAAAGGTGTACCTATCCTAAAAACTGTTGGGTTGTTTGGTCCGAATGCTTCAGGTAAATCAAACATTCTTAAAGCCATTACATTTTGCTGTAGAATGATTTTGGAGTCACACCTTCATAACGAAGGGGTGACATTCAACTTTGAACCTTTCAAATTTGATGGTTGGCAGAAAAAGCCCAGCAAATTCCTTATTGATTTTGTCTGTGAGGATGTGGAGTATGAATACGCTTTTGAGTTGACTCGTGAACGAATCATAAGCGAAAGTCTTTATCATTATCCCGTTGGGAGACGAGCAAAGATATTTGTTCGCGATGCTGATGGAAAGTATAGCTTTGGTACAGGCGTGATGGTCAAGCCTTCAGATGTAGTAATCAATACTAGTGAAAAGAATCTGTTCCTGAGCCGAGCCAGTTCCATGAATCGTGATATTGCTCAAAAGCTATATCGTTATTTCATGAATCAATTCCTACTGGGGCTTGTAAATGTGAATGACATGATGGTGTTGGATAGTTTCAATGCCTACAAGAAGGTGATACTCAAAGCACTTGAAATATGTGATACGGATATTACTGATATTGAAGCAAGGAAAGAGCAAATGCCGGCTCCTGTGGTTGTGCCTGGACAAACAGAACTGTCATACAAGCTGGTGGATGTGCTTCGCTTCAAGACCTTCCATCGCAACCAAAAGGACATCATGTTCGACATGGACATGGAAGAATCTAATGGTACAAGAAAACTGTTCCAGATTCTGATACGACTCTTGGATGTGGTAAAGAACAAGAAGAGCATTATGATGGATGAGTTTGACATGGGACTTCACACTCGTCTGGCAGATTTCATTCTCGACTTGATTCATGCTTCAGAAAGCAGTCAGTTATTGTTCACATCCCACAACACGAATCTTATCGATGTCAAACGACTGAGACGTGACCAAATTGTTTTCGTCAACAAGTCGGAACAAGGTGCAACGGAAGTGTATTCTTTGTATGACTTCAAGGATTTCCGTGAAAATATGGATGCCGAAAAGGGATATATACAAGGACGCTTTGATGCTGTGCCTTATGTTGATTCATCGGTGTCAAGTATCAAACAATTATTGGAAGATTGATTATGGCAAGCAAAAGAGAACCATCTCCATCCCTGCGGATGCGAAAGATCGCTCTCGTCATTTGTGAGGGCGAGACAGAGGTCTGCTATATCAATCTTCTGAAAACGTGGTACAAGTCACCTATCAGAATCGTATCACATATAGAAGGAACGAAGATTACTCCATCGTTGGTTGAGAAACGTACAAAGGAACTCAAAATCTCACAATGGGATAAGGTGCATACATTCCTCATGTATGATATGGATGTGCAGGCTATCAATGAGAAATTGCAGAAATGTAAGGCTGAAATGCTGCTCAGTAATCCTTGTTTTGAAATATGGTTGCTGCTTCATGCCAAAGACCAAAAAGCTGCCATTGAAACAGACGCCCTCATCAAAGAGTTGAAGAAAAGTGCTCCAGTGTGGAAAAACTATTCTAAGTCAGCTTTCACTGATACTCAAAAGGCATTTCTGAACAACAACACGGATGTTGCTGTGACAAGAGCAAAAGAACTGCGTGAATTCCAGAATCCATCAACAGGCATCTACAAATTGATTGAAATGTTGAAAGATAATATACGATAGCTGCCTAAAAGCGTAGGTTACCTTCAATGATGGTTTCATTGCAGACTTGGAATAATTACGGAAATTATAGGTTAATTCAATGGAAATAAATAACAATATTGATATTTCTGCAAAAGAATTACTTTCTTTACTGAAGCAACAAATAGACTTTCTTGAAAACCAAATGGCGGAAAGATGCGGTATGAAGCTATACAAATCGGTCGATGGTTTTACTCAAGAGAAAATATATGAATATGCTGGTGCAAAGGATTGTGTTGCAACATTGACTTTGAGCCAAGAATCTGCGGAAGTATATGGGGAGTCGTTGACGGTAGTGTTTGTGTATTATCAGAAAGAGAGAATGGCACTTGAAAAAGACAGAATGGCTCTTAATGATATATCCAATGTTAAAGCAAAAGAACTTTTGGGAGAGTTAGATGAAACGCTATATGCTCAATTGCTTAAAGATGGTATTCCGACAAAGGATATAGTTGAAATGCTAGTTGGACCAGCATCAGAAGAAAATAACACTTATGGAAGTTCACTTTTGCGTAATCCTAAGGTACTGGAGATTCCCTTTCAGAGTGAAGGCAATGGTGACGATATTTTTTTTATGTATGGAGCCTTGTGTCATTTTATTGCAGATGGAATAGAATTGACTCCAGAAGAACATAATGAGTACCTAGCCTATAAGATGGTGCTGGAACGCGAGAAACTAACAGAAAAAGAAAGAAAGGAAATTTTTGATGAGAACGGAGCAATTGTAAATCAAGAAGTCGGGTATTTCTGGCTATTATGGAAAAAAGATACAGGTAAGCTGACAGAAAAGAACAAAACAGACCTGATGCAGTTGTCCCAAAATAGATTAGCTAATCGTTTTGGCATAGCTGATAAAGAACTGCAAAGTATGGGATTAAGTTTTGAAAAGTTGGTAAAGTCTTATCCGGAGAAAGCAGCTCTGTTATTTTCAAAGATTATAAGCTTTCATGAACATCGTTATAATGTGGTTGGTAAACATCTGCTGTATATGAGTTTTGAATCGTTTCTACACATCTACCTTCGCCATGTAAAAGAGCTTGCTGTTGAGAATCAGTTTGGTGAAAGAAGTAAATTTCAATTAGCCGAAAAAGATTTGAAAGCTACCATGGATATTGTTTTGGGTGCTCTGAATGATGAGTATCAAACATATAAAGACGAACATCCAGACAACAGATTCTTCCGGAAAGGGAATATGGCATATTATTACAATGGAGACTATTATGATGTTGACATTTTACCAGATGGCCAAATCGGTAGTTTCTATAAACGTATTGACAAATAAAACTCAAACGCATGAAATACAAACAAAAGTATCGATGAAGCATATTGTAGATTAAAGACTATCGGTGGTTATAGTGCTGTGGCTCCACCTCTTCCCATTCCGAACAGAGAAGTTAAGCACAGTTGCGCCAATGGTACTGAGAAATCGGGAGAGTAGGTGACTGCCCAATATAGTCTTCGTCCAAAAAAGCGGATCAATGACGTTAAACTTAAGTGATGCTTATTAAAAATAATATTTATACTATGAAAGTTTTTGATATCAAGAAAACCGGAGTGTAGATTTGCCTTTTTAATAAGAAGGCAAGTTCTACCAAGACCATCCACATCGCGTGGAATGTTATTGTTAATGTAGTAATCTTAATTGCGGACGTTGCGTAGTTTCTTGCAACTCCTACACCCTTTGGGGCAATTTCAGTGGTAACGGATATTGTCGGTTTGATACCCGATATAAGGAACCTCATTAATCAATAAGGTCTTCAAAAAAATCCTTGGGAGCGTTGGTAAACTCCCAAGGTGCTTTTTAAAAAAAGTATATATGCAATGAAGTAGGGCTTGATATTATTCCAATGTAAAAATCAGGAACAATTATAGGAAGAGCTATGTGGCATGTCTTTCTCCATTTACCATTTCATTGTAATTTTCGCATTCCATAACCAATCCAAAACAAGAAAATGTGGCAGGTTTGTGATTTTTTCTGTGTTTTCTTTTGGTTGTTTGGGGAGAATTCTGTACCTTTGCAGCGATTTTGTAACATGTTGATTATCAATGGTTATTTCCGTTTTTGCGACATGTGTGCAACATCCGGTGCTAACGCATTGATAGTCAGTTAAAGTCGTTTTCGAGGAGGTGAAATAAGCCGAATAGTTAGCAAATAGCGAAAGCGTAACAGACTATATATTAAACGGCGTGTGACCGATGAGTCGCACGCCGTTTTTTTGTGCGTTCACCTCAGCGTCGGCGCACGATGGCGGAGACTTGGAAGTCTAATTCGCATAGATCACAAATCGGAGCCATAACAAACGATAGAATAGCAATAACCACTCATATCCGTCAGATTAAGTCGTGGTCAGGAAACGCGGGCAGCACCACGGGTTTGGCAAGATGAGGTAATTCTCTTAACTCGCCTTTTATTTCATACTATTCAAAAGCCCAAGAATACAGATTCTCTCCAAAATTACGTTCTATAATTACAGCGAAAATCTGACATTAGGAAAATAGATGAAAAAGGACCATGAACTTTCGCAAAAGCGGGGCTGCTCTGGCTGACGCGCCGCCGCTTCCCCAACTCTGGGAAGTTTTAGCCCACACCCATGGTCATGGTGCCGTTCAGGATGAAGGGGCGCTTCGTGCTCTACATCGTCGGCATCAGCCTTTGCGCCTTCGGGCGCGGGACTACTTGCTGAAGAGCCTGATGATGTCGGCCACGCAGGGCTTGGGCTGGTAGTTGCGGTCGAAGAGCAGGCCGTAATTGGTGCGTCCCTTGATGGGCCAGTCGTTGAGCCACGAACTGCCGTCGGTGAGGCCCCAGAGAGTGACGCGCGATATCTGGGCGCGGTGGCGATAATAGATGCGGAAGAAGTCCATCCAGCGGCTGTTGACGCGGGTGCTCACGCTGTCGGGCAGCCCGTCGGCATAGGGATTCATGACCTTGTCATACTGATAGTTTTGCTCTATGCCGGCGCCGCCAAAGTTCCACGGATTGGGCAGGATGTTCATGTCGAGCTCAGTCACCATGACCTTCACGCCCGTAGCGGCCACGCTGTCCATGCTCGTCTCATATTCGTGGAGGTCGGGATAGTTCAGCCCGTTGTGGCTCTGAAATCCCACAGCATCAATGCGCAGGCCCTTGGCTTTGAGGTGCCTCACCAGCCGGCACACAGCGGCGCGCTTGCCCGGCATCGACATGGAGTAGTCGTTGTAATAGAGCTCCACTTTGGGGTCGGCCTTGTGAGCTTCCTCAAAGGCGATGTCGATAAATTCCGGACCAATGATATTATAATAAGGTGACTTGCGAAATGAGCCGTCGTCCTCGATGGCCTCATTTACCACGTCCCAGCCGTGCACCTTGCCCTTAAAGTGGGTCACGACAGTGCGCACATGACGGCGCAGGCGGCTGATGAGCACCTTGCGACCCACGGGCTGGCCGTTTCGGTCGGTGAACATCCAGCGGGGAGCCTGCGAGTGCCACACCAGGCAATGGCCTATCACGGTGAGATGGTTGCTCCGCGCATAGTCTATCAGGCGGTCGGCGGACGAAAAGTCAAACTTCCCCTCCTCGGGCTGCAAGGCCTCACCCTTGAAGCAGTTCTCGGCCACGATAGAATTGAAGTGCTGCCTCACTATCTGTGTGGCCCGAGGATCTTTGCCATCGCTCTGATAGGTGTTGAGGGCCACACCCACGAGGAAGTATTTGCCCAGCGCATCCTTTAGACCCTGTTGGGCGCAGGCCGGGCCAACGGTCATAAGCAGCAGAAGAATAGAAGTCAGGAGTTTCTCCATTTCCTTTATGTTTTTAATTTTGGTACTATCAGATTTAGAGTTAATTTCTCATCAGAAATCTCCACGAAGAGCAAGTCTCGGAATCCGTGCCGTACGTGACAGGTCCTTCGTCATGCCGCAAAGGTACAAAATTGACTTTAACAAGTGGCATTATCAATGTTAACTCATACTAAATCCCGCTGGCCCGCTGTTTCTCGTCGAGCGGCATGGCGGGAAACTACCGCGCATGAAGCACGAGATATGAGGGTATCAGTAATTAATAATGCCCGTAGCATGTATATTATTACTGCTTTCCGGTACAGCTCAGCACGGAGAAAAAGTACCGCTCAATCGCCGATTTTATGGCTAATGAGTTTGATATTACTACTGTCCGGTAAACATAGTACCCCCTTCTTCAATCCATTTATTGATGCGGATTGGGGTTCTTTTATTGTTGGACAAGCCCCTGCTCTTCAAAAATCATCTCTTCCGGCGGCGATTCTGACGCTTCAAAAAGCATATTCATGAGGTCCTCGTCCGGTTTTTCAAAGAAAGTGTCCAGGTCAATGTAATACATCAGCACAATTCTCACCATTGTAGCCAGCCCGGAGAAGCTCCATGGCCTCTTCAGCTTCCCTCAAAAACCCTTCCGCATATCACAAAAACTACATTTGAGATGAGGAAAAACATGTTTGAGATGTTTTTCCTCATCTCAAACATAATTTTGGTCCTCTGCGGGGCGCTGATCCTTACGTAGTTACGCAGGGTTCTATTATCCGCATCTATAAGCTGTAGAAGGGGCACTATGTTTATCGGACAGTAATATCTATTTTTATGCCATTCGAAGATAATCGTAGGGCTGACACCTCATGCGGGAGGGTCAGCCCTATTTTTTGCTCCAGACTATTACTTCGGTAAGCTATAAGGAACTATTGCTGCTCTTGGCTTTCCATTTTCTCCTTAATACATCTGAAACGCTCATGTACATCCAGAATGCATTTCACCTTTAGCTCCGTCCGATGATAGTCTAATATATCTTCTTTCACATCATCATACGAGCCGAATACATCCTCTGCAACGCGTCCGGTGTCGTACATTTCTTTGAGATAAGGAATGAGTTCGATGCTCTTGACATCTACGGCTGTACATGCTATCATTCCGGCAGTGATACCGTTTATGCATTCATACTCCGGCAATTTCTCCGCAGCAAGCCGCAATACTTTCTTATACCATTCTACTACATCCGGCTTCCGCTCCGGTTCAAACCATACAATCCTCATCACGGCATAGGCCACCAAAGCTTTGCATAAGAAGAAGACTTCATCTTCCTCCATGTAGCTGTAGAGTGTGTCCAGCTTGTTGTGCCCGAGCTTATACAGAGCCGGTATCAGAATCTCGATTGCTGCATCTGAAAAATGATGATAGTAGTATTCATCCGGCTGGCGGAGCACTTCCAGCAGCAGCTCCAGACTGGATGTATCATTGCCTACCTCGGTGAGCAACGTCATAGCGTTAGCCACCATGCCGCCATATCGGATGTCGATGTAATATATGTCATGGATCTCCTTATCCTTCGTACACGCAATGGAGAATCGGATAATAGTCTCCAAGTCCTCCCGCAGCTCTTCATGAGGCAGGGCAAGCAGGCGGTCAATGAGGCTGTCGTTCAGGCAGTAGGCGTTTTCGGGCTTGCAAAGTTCGTCCATCAGCCACGGATATATGAGCATCGGCCGGGGGACAGGCTTGAGCGGCGGGACGGATGCGGGCTCACTCTGTTGGTCGGGATAGGGCTCATCCTCGTCTGCCCAGTCGTAGTCATCGCTGTCTTCCACGCCTATCACGTATTTGAAATTATCGCCGAGAGCAGCCTGTAGTTTAGGCAGATATCGGTCGGCATCCCGCCTGTCGGCAGCACAGAGAAAATGCTGACCGTCCTTGCCAAAGGGGTAATCTATCTGCGGTATGTCATCCGTGTCTTCCTCCAGCATATACTGCGTCAGGGCGAAGCTCTTGTCGGGCTCAATGCCTCCCTCCTCAGCAAAAGCCACCGCGCCCCAAACAATGTTGTGCGCCTCTGCGTAACTGCATTTTTTCACCCTTAATTCAGAATCGATGTTGTTCATTAATTCTTCCAACTCTTCAGGGTCTTGTCTGAGTTCGTAGTTCGAGGCCTTGACACCGAGGCAGAACGTATCCACGATATAGACAGCATAGCTTATTCGCCCGCCTGTGTGCAAACGGGAAACTATCACAAACCCTATCCCTGAGCCAAAGATGGACATAGAGTAGTAACACTGACCTATCGGCAATGTGCGTATGCGTTGCTTCATGTATTGCTCGGGAGACAGAAACTGCTGTCCGGATGAATGTTTTGCTTTCTTCTTGGCCATAACAATGATTTGATACTACAAATATAGCACATTTACTCTATTCTTAGGCAAATGCTCTTCATAATTCAGCTCTTCCGGAGGCGATTATGACATCGGATATTGGCGAAGTCAGCTGGGAGGGCAACGGTCCTCCCGGCTATTTCACGCGCAAAATTGATATTTCCCTTCTCAAAGACTTTACCGGTCAATAATAATAAAAAACGGGGAAATATTGCGGACAAAATCATATTTTTCCTCCGGACAACAGGTTTATTTCGTGAAATTGTGTAATTTCGCACCCGAAATAGCTCAGGTTCTGATCAATAGATAATCAACTGTTATTCGTCGAAACAGAACTTGTCGAAAAAATTGAGAATTCAAAGTCCACAACCTCATACAGGCGACAGACTTAAGACATACAACATAAAAAGAATGGGAATAATGAAGAGAATGAAGATCATGAAATTAATTCTGCCGGCGCTGCTGCTAATGCTGGCGCCCGGCAAACTGCTGGCCTACACCGACGGGCAAATCGTCAAGTTTGACGGCAACACCTATAAGGTGGTGTCGGCCACCGGCTACACCCTGAGCTTTCTGGGGTGCGACGACTCGAAGAAGGGCGTGCTCGACATTCCTCAAACGGTAAACGACGGTCACGACGTCACCTTTACAGTAACCGAAGTGGGGGGGGGCAGGTTCCTCTTACAGATGTAACAACATTACATCGATAAAGCTGCCTGAGACCATCACGAATATCAAAGCGCAGTGTTTCAACTTCGCAAGCCTTACATCGCTTACCGTCCCCAAGAGCGTTACAAGGATCGAGAATTCGTCATTCACTTACCTTAATAAACTACCCAAATTCACCGTCGAGGACGGCAACCCCACCTATTTTAACGATGCCGAAGGCGCACTCTACGCCAAGGATAAAGACGGCAGCATCACGCTTTACGCCGTGCCGTCTAACGCGACGCTGACCGACGGCACCTACACCATCAGCGATAATGTAAACGCTATCCGGCTGAATGCCATTAAAGGCATGACAGGGCTCAAAAAAGTGGTATTCCCCAAGAATCTGAAGTCCATCGAGACCGGCTGGCCCACCATTGTGAACAATAACGGCGCGTTGGAATACGCCATAGCCGATGGCGGCACAACGACGTTCAAGGTGATCGACGGTGTGCTCTTCGACGGCTCTGAGCTTGTGCTCTACCCCAGTGGCAAGACCACCACGGCCTACACTATGCCCGACGGCATCACTTCCATAGCACCATACGCTATCTCCAACGTCGACAAGATGACCAGCATAGACCTGAACCAGGTGAGCACGTTGGCTATCTCGGCCCTTTTCCATGTTAATCAGCTGAAGACGATCACCCTGCCCAAAGACATGACAAATGAAGGAATGTCTCAGGGCTGCTTCGAGAATTGCACCAGCGTAGCCGAATACATAGTGCCCGAAGAGAATGCCTACTTAAAGTCGAGCGACGGCATCGTGTTCTCTAAAGACATGACGACGCTCTACTTCTACCCGCCGGCCAAAGCGGGCACAAGCTACACCATTCCCTCCACAGTGACCACCGTGGGCAAGCGCGCATTTCAGAGTGCCAAGAAGCTTACTGAGATCACCGTGCCCAAGAGCGTAACCACGGTGAACGATGAAGGCTTCCGGGAGATGACGAATCTGACAAAGGTAACGTTCGAGGAGCCGTCAAGCCTTACAACGTTTGGATCAGGAGTCTTCTGGACGTGCACCGCCCTAAAGGAGATAACGCTGCCCACAGCGCTCACAGAGATAGGCGAAGGGCTGTTTCAGGATTGCAAGGTCCTGGAAACAATTCACATTCCCGACGGCTCGAATCTGCAAACCATCGCGGCGAATGCCTTCACGACCAACGCAAATCTTTCCTCAATCGACTTCCAGGGCAGCTGCGCCCTCACCACCATCGGCAGTAATGCGTTTGCCAACCTGAAGAAGATCACTTCCTTCAGCTTCCCCAAGTCGGTGACCACTATCGAGAACAACGCCTTCATCGGCTGCTCTAATATGACCACGGCCACCTTTGCCGACAATGCAGAAATCAGCACACTGGGCAGCGGCGCCTTTGCCGACTGCGGCCTCACGTCCGTAAGCCTGCCCGCAAGCCTGAAGGAAATAGACAAGGAAGCCTTCCGCAACTGCAAGGTGCTCACCACGGTTAATGTGCCGGCCACCACGACTAAGATCAGCCCCGAGGCATTCAAATACTGCGAGAAGCTGACCGACATACACGTGGACAGGAATAACACCGCCTACTCCAGCTCAGACGGTATCCTGCTCACCAAGGACAAGAAAACCCTTGTGCTTTTCCCCGAGGGCAAGGCCAACAAGAATTTCACCCTGCTGCCTCCCTCCATCACCAAGATTGGCGACTATGCCTTCTACGACTGCGCCGAACTGGAGAACGTCACCATTCCCAACAAGGTGACCTCCATCGGCAAGCGCGCCTTCGGCCTTTGCACAAAACTGACGACCATCACCTTCCTCTGCGACGAGATGATAGACCCCAAAAATATTAATCAGGAGAAAAACGATATGAGCATCGACGACGGCACGAACGTAGCAGACAAAAACAACATGTTCAAGAACATAAATATCTACGTCAGGAAGGACCTCAAGGACCAATACGAGGCGCAGGACTACTATAATAAGTTTAAGAGCATCGGCACCTCTTTCACCGATGGCACGGGGGAGTACATTCCCGTATCGGACAATGCCGTAGACCTGCTTTCCACCACGACTACCGACTACACCTACGTTGTGCCCGCCACGGCCAGCGACGGCAAGAACAGCTACACCGTATCGCTCGTGGGCGACTACGCATTCCAGAACGTGGGCAACACCGTGCACGAGGTGGTAGTGCACAAAGGCGTGGGTTATCTGGGCGCCAAGGCCTTCATGACCAATATTAAAGACAACACGAGCTCCATAGAGAACGTGTTCTTCCTCGAGAGCAAGCCCACCAAGGAGATGCTTAGCACCACGCGCTTCGCTCTGGACGAGACGGGCGACAACTACAACGAGTTTGCCTCCACGACAAAGATCTACGTCAAGAAGTCCGCCCTCGAGACATATCAGAATACATGGCCCAAGTTCACCTCCCAGCTCGGCTACAAGATCCCGGGCGTGACCATCAGCCACCGTTACGGCACCTTCGCCCGCGAGTTCGACGCCGACTTCTCCGAGTATGCAAACGATCATCAGGGCAAGAGCCCCGTGGCCGCCTTTGTGGCCGGCTCCGGCATCCTTGAGGGCACGGGCGACTACGGCACCACCACCTACCACGTGCACATGACGAGCGTCGACGAGAACGGCGGCTACAGTTCCTACAGCTATGTGCCCGCCTACACCGGTGTGCTGCTCAAGGTGCTCGACGGCGATAAGACCGGCGATGACTTCTACTACACCATCGGCGAGCATGATGATCAGACCTACACCATCAAGAACAACATCATGCACGGTGTCACCGTGAACGCCGAGAAGGTGGAAGCCTCGGCCGCCAGCCCCGTCTACGTGATGCAGGGCGGCATCTTCCGCAAGGCCACGGTTGAAATCCCCGCGTTCACCGTTCACAAGGCATACATGAAGACGCCCGAAAAGGCCTCAAAAGCCAAACTGGTATTCGACGTCGACGACAGCCAGATTACCGGCATCGACACTATCAACACCGACGCTCAGCCCGCTGAGGACGACGCATATTACAGCGTAGACGGTGTGCGCGTGGACAAGCCTTCGAAGGGTATCTTCATCCATCAGGGCAAGAAAGTTCTCTTCAAATAAAACAGCATAGACATGGAAAAGAGACATTACATCACCCCGGAGATCAAAGAGATTAAGATAGAGAGCGCCAACCTGATGCTCACGACAAGCCCGGGTGTAAGCGACACTGGCTTCGACCCCAATGGGCCCTTTGAATCCAGGCAGCGCACATACACAGATATAGACGACGGCAACGATTCTGAGCCGTGGGGCCATTCGCCCTGGGGCAACTGACCTCCGCTTGTGCAGCCGGAGCAGCGCCATGAAGGCCGCTCCGCCGCCGGCGCTATACCGGCACAACAGCCGTGTCTGCACCACATCCATAATGCGCATTCTGCGCGCTGACCGAAAAGGCCGTTTCCTTCGCATGGGAGACGGCCTTTTCGCTTTATAGGTCTATCGCGGGCAGGCAATTTCTGAGGCGGACTATTCCCGGCAGCAAAATCACAATTACTACTGTCCGGTAAACTTTCAGGAGAAGGGGAAATTATCTCGCAGTAGAATTTCCCCTCTGCGGGGCGCAGATCATTACTCTCTGACACGGGCTCCGGAATGCCTTCTGGCCGTCAGCGTTCGGCCTCAGTACACTACCTTTGTGCACGCAAACGATGAATATTCCTTACTCCGGAATACTCATTTCCCCACACTTCAAAAAAGCCTTCCGCACACGCCGAAAACTACATTTGAGATGAGAAAAACTACATTTGAGATGTTTTAAACTATCTCAAATGTAGTTTTGGGCCTTCTGTAGACGCTGATTTTCTGGCACTTACAAAGGGGTCTAAAAGCACCTTTTAGGCTCCCGGAATGCGGCCGATGAGATTGCTGTGCGCGGGAAATAGCTGGGATGGATGCATCAAAAAATATTCGGTTCAAGGTTGAGTAAATCCATTTTCGCCTGTATATGATAGTGTATGAACGCAAATGAAATAGGCAAGCAGTTGTTTCTGCATTACTATCGCGAACTCGTCGCCACGGCATTCTTCCTTCTCCCCGATAAGGAGTAGAGCAAAGTTTCTATCAGCCATCATGGGAAGTGGACTTCTCCAAGCACTACTTCAACACCCTAAATATTGCTGTTCAAAGGACTTGCAGGACACGTCGGCAACCTTCCGGCTCATCAACCGCTTCGTAGTTAGCAAGGATTGCTCCTTGTCCGTCAACTACCGTTACTCCACGGAAGCATGCAACGGCTTTCAGAAGGCAAAGGACTCATCTTCGGTCAACTTGCTCTTCAGCTACAGTCTCCTGCACGATGCGCTCCGCTTCAACGCCTTTGCCAACGACATCTTCAAGAGCCGTCCGGAGTGCTGGACGATGTACGGCGACGGCATAGAGGGCACCAAGCACTGCTACGACTACTCTCGCAACGTCAGCCTTACCGTTACTTATAAGTTCAACACCTCGAAGAGCCATTACAAGGGCACCGGTACCGGCAACGAGGAGAATAAGAAAATGTGATACTGCAACCTCGTTGGAGGAAATGCAAAACGATCTTTTGCCCATAACTTAGCGACTGCCATTATTAGCCTCAGGAAAAAGCAGATAATAGGCCAAGAGGCAATATCTATTCAAAAATACGACAATTCCAGTTTGTCGCGTTTTGGGTGGATATCGTCCGTACTTCAACGAGACTTTGCTTTTTCTATAAACTTCCAATAACCTTTTCGGTTACTGCCGACACGCTCTATTAATCCCATGGCCTTCAGGGCCTGCAAATATTTTTTGATCATCCTGTCTGAAGTTTGAGATTCCTCTGCCAGTTGCTTTACTGTTGCGCCTGGAAATTCCCGGAGTTTTGCTACAAATGAGCGGATGTTATCAGGCAGTTTAACTGCTGATTGGGGAACTTTGGGGAACTTTGAGGAACTGGTCGGTGCAATTCTGTAATAATACCCTCTGATTTTGTATTACCTTTATTATTTAAGTTATACAGTGTCAGCACGAAGTCATGCTCATCGGAATAGAATTTTGGCTTGAGCTCTTCTCGGTAATTCTGCTGAAAGGAATAGTCGTTGCAAATCTTCTTGAACCCACTGCCTCTGCGCTCCATATAATGCAAACGGCTAAAGATGTCGGCAAGGATTGGGTTACGCCGCCTTGGCACTCTTGTTCAGAAAATCTATCCAGTTGTTCTTGAGCACGCCGTTGCTTATCACCTGGTACAGTCCGCCGGCCAGCTCGTCCTTCGCCAATGGTATCTCCGTCGATAGCTCTTTTACTCTCTCTGTCAGTGCCTCCAGGCCTTCTCCGTTCAGCCCCGCCATAGTGTTCACGGCCCTCATCCCCTTGTCAAAGCCGTCATACTCCTCTGCCAGGCCGTTTATCATGTCGCACGTCTGCCCCAGTACGTCATTAAATGAACTTACGACTATCGACATCTCCGAAAAACTGCCGAACATACTGTGAAGCTTATCCGCCTCCGTCGTCACCGACTTTACGGCCTCCCGCACGTCATCCATGCGCATCCGCAGGTCGTACATCGCCTTTTCGCCGTTCGTCTCCAGCTCTATCTTGAATTTTATCGTCTTATCCATTGACTTGTAATATAATAATTGTATATTTGAAGCGCGTTCACAAATTCATCACCACCATGGTATATTTTATTTTAATCCTTGGCTTTATAATTGAAGTCGGTATTATTCTGGCCGTTGCTAAGGACATCTACGACCGTCATAAGAGAGATTAATTCTTTCTTCCCCGTCCTACTTCAGCCCCGCGGCCTCGCGGGCAGCCTTGTAACGCCGCATTATCTCCTCTCTGTCTACTGAAGGCTTGTCTTTCTCCCGCGGCTCTTCCTCCCACGGGAAGCGAAGCACATCCCGAGCCTCCAGACGACTCTCCGTCCACGGCTGAAGCATACACAGACACAGCATACGCGTACGCTCCCATGCCGCTCTTTCCACTCGCTCCTCCCGCTCTCTCCACGATTTCCATATCTTCTCATACTCCGATGGGGTGCACCGGCAAGAGTCTGCCAGACTCTTGCCCATGCACCCCATCCATATCGCAAGCAGTTCCTCTATTCCTTCGTCTCCGCCGGCCTCTCCGGCTTCGGCACTGTTTTTTTTTGCTCCTTCGTGCTCTGTGCCGCCCAGTCGTTTACCTGCTTAGGCGTAATGCTGTTGCAGAAAGTCTCAAAATCCAGCGGAAACTCTATCCCGTGTGCCTGACTGGCGCATACTACACAGCACCACATCAGCATCAGCACACTCTCCATGTCCTCCGTCTTTATCTCACCCGCATCTACACCCGTCTCTCGCTTGTAGCGCAGCAGAGCGCCCATCGTGACGTACAGAGGATACTCCTTTTCATTGATTCGTATCTTCATCGCTCACGCCCTCCTTATGCGCCCGCTGAGGCCGTGCCGCTCAGACCGTTCTGCAGCTTCTCTACCTTGCCCGAGTTCTCCAGCTGTATGCTGTATTTCGCATCGTCCCCGGCCTGACCGTCAAGCTCCAGAGATGTGATGATATACTTTCCGCTGTAGCCGCCTGCCGTCTTGCCCCAGAACTGCGGAGCGCCGAAGAGGAAGAGCCCGTTGAGGCCGACGCGCAGTTGGTTCTTCTGGTAATAGACGGAAGCCATGGTCTTGCGCTCATTGGAGCTCAGATAATTGCCGTCGGGCCACATGTACTTCTTCATCCATAGGATCATGGCGCCCCAGCAGTTTTTGCGAAACTCGGCGCTCACCTCCATCGGCATCGCCCAATGGGTGAGCACGCCCATGATGGGGCTCTTCTGATTGTCATACTTTGCGGCGGTGTAGAGGCTGATGGTGAGCAGATTGCTCCTGAAGGGCTTCAGCTGTCCATCCAGATAGGTCAGCCAGCCGATGCTGCGGTCGTTGTTCATGGGCTGCGAAGTCATGACGCGGCGGGAGTGGAGACTCTGCCAGGAGTAATAGTTGCTGATGCTGTTGCTCTCGTAGTCCAGCTGCGTGCCGCCCTTCATATCGAAGCAGGGCGTCCGGAGCGAATAGGAGAGATCCACCTTAAAGTCGTTGCCGCTCTTCAGGTACGGGTTGCCCAGAGCGTAGAGACCCGGTATAAAGACGACGGTGTTGTTGCTGAGCTGCGAGATGGCAGGCAGCTGCGGGTCGGACTTGAGCTCCAGCCGCAGCATACCGCGCCCCAGAGAGTAGGAGAGCCGCATCTGAGGGGTGAAGTAGAGCTTGTTGTAATGCGTGTCGTTGTTGCTGGTGTGCACATAGATGCCGCCCAGGCTGAGGCGATAGCCCAGTTTGCCGGCATTGCCCGAGAGCTCGGCGTAGGCGTAGTGGTGGTCGTCGCGCGCGGTGTAGTCGTAGTTGGCATAGCCGGAGAGGACATTGCTGATGGTAAAGTCCGACTTGGCGAGCGTGGCCTTGTAGCCCATCGAGAGACTCACCCTGCCCCACTCCCTCGTGTAGGCCGCCTCACCGATGACGGAGTATTTCTGATTGTGCTGGCGCATGCGGTCGTTCAGGAGCTCCGCGCCGGCGTCGCTGTACTGCCGGTTGTCCACGTTCTGATGATTGTTGAAGTAGGTGCCCACGACATCGAGGGAGAGATTCTGGCGGTGAGCAAACTTTTTCTGAAAATAGATGTCAAGCGATGGGGAGAAATAACGGCGGAGCCGCTCATTGCGGGCTGTGCCGTCGGTCCAGTCGAGATTGTTGGTCACAGAGATGTCCCAGTTGGTGCGCCAGAACCAGCGGAAAAGATGCGGCGTAAACCGGACCTGGAAATTGAGGCTGTCTTCCAGGCTGTAGAGATACTTCAGGCTGAAATTCTGATCTGCAAAGCCGAAGTGATATTTGCCGTCGTAGCGGTATTCCGCATTGTCAGCCTCGTCTGTAAAACGGTAGATATTGGTCTGATCGCAATCGCCGTGATTGCGATATTCGAGACGGTAGTCGAGAGAGAGCTGCGAGTGGCCCGTGTTATAGCGGGCGTAGGCGCAGGTATTGCAGAATCCCGAATTGATGCTCTGCATCTCGTCCGCTCCGAGGGCGTAACCGTTCTCCATGCTGCGGGTGTGGATGTTGATGAGCGTCCCCACGTCGTGATAGCGGGCCGGCGGCACCACATAGTAGTCTACGCTGCGCACCTTCCCGCCCTCGAGGCTCTTGAGGTCGTTGGTGGTGGCCTCGATGCCGTTGATGAGCACCTTGACCGCCTTGCCCGAGAGCGACTTGAGCTGCTCCGACATCGGGTCGATGGTCATGCCGGGGAGCGTGGCGACGAGATCCTGCGCATGGCGGGCCGCCCGCACCTGCTCTGGGGAAAATGTGCATGTGTCGTGGTCCGTGTGCACCGCCGTCCAGGTACGTCGCGACAAATACCCCGAAACGCCCCATGACGAGGCCATGAACCGCGGCGAGCAAGCGCTGAAGTCCGACAAAAAGGGCTTCTTCCGCTTCAACTCCGGCATCGCCCGCAAGACCTTCCCCGACTACAACCCCTACACCATCCGACGCTGCCGCGACTGCGACATCGCCAAGGGCAAAGCGTCCCTCGCTTTCGTTCCGGAAAATGAACTCTGCGATGCGTGCAGACTAATTAGACAAGCTCAAAACGCAAGGAAAACCAAAAGGCTCTCACCACAAGAATTTAGAGAAGCATATAAAAAAGCCGTTCAATGGGCAGATGAAAACCTTACATCCACTGTAATCAATAATAAACCAGCCAAAAGAACTATTATCCAGACTACGGATATGCATACTGTCAGCGTCGGAAAGAAGTTCTTTTCCGAGACGGCTGCTAAATCCAAGGACGATCCCTATGTGATACATTTGCTCAAAACAGCTACAGAATTCCATAAATGGATGCCTGATGCAAAATTGGTAAGGATGGAGCAAGGACGACACCATAAATGTATGTTCAGCGTCTACCACGTAACCTACCAAGGACAAAATATAGAATTCAAATGTAAAGTAACTGACGGAGAATTAGCCTATATAATGAAGTTTATATAAACAAAAAAGAGAGGCAAATGGTCATTCCGAAGCCTGCACATCTTGCGATGCCGACATGTGAAATGCCTCCTACATTACCTCTCTTTGCTGCAAATATCAATATTTATTTCTTATCTACCAAATATTTTGGAGATTATTTTTAGATTTTTCTGATTTCTCCGCTTATTCCGCTTCCTCCGACTATTTTGCTCCCCACTTCAGAGGAGGCGGACAAGGCCGACAATGGTGCTGAGGGAGCGGATGTCGTCCTTTGGGAGGGGAAAGGGCTTGTAACGCTTGTTTTCCGATACGCAGAGGATGCAGTCGTCGTCCTCATCACACTCCTCGACGTACTTCACCAGTGCCCCCTGGCAGGTATCGAGTACGTATATGCAGCCCCACTGAAAGAAGGTTATCTCCGTCACTTTGCGACAGGCTATGATATCGCCGTTGTTATAGATAGGGGTCATGGAGTCTCCCGAAACGCGAATGAGGAAGTTGGCTCCCTTGGCTTCAAACTCCGGGATGGAGTAGCGCTGGCAATCTTCCATGTACACTCCTTCGTTGTCATCGGCGGGCAAACCGGCTATGGCCTCCACTGGTATCAGCGGTATCCCCTTGTGTCTTGAACTCGTTTTTTTCGCTTCTGCCACCCGCTCCTCCTTACCCTTCAACATTGAGCCTTTGCCTGTAAGGAAAGAGCTTAGAGATGCCTATGGTGTGATAGGCTTCAGGACAGGTAAGCTCTTCTTCTTGCTGAACAGGTCATCCCTGTGCTCCGTCGCAAAGCTCTGAAGCACATCAAAGGCCTCCGCGTGTATATGCAAGAAAGATATGCCCTATTTATTGCATCGTTCAACTTATTTTTCATTACTTTTGTCAACAAGAACAGAAAAAGCAACTATATGAGAAAGTATTTACTACTCTTGTTGATCCTGACAGGCGCCGCCCAGGACATTGCGGCACAGTCAGGAATCTATGCATGCGGGCACTTCCGCAGAAACAGGCCCACAACCGTGAGGAATATTAAGAACTCCGGATACACCAATGTGATTCTCTTTAACATCGACATTCAGAGCGACGGCACCCTCACCACCGATTACGACTGGGCCAAAAAGGCCAAGGCGGAAGCCGGAGGCATCATCTGCCAGAACGGCGTCTACACCTTCGCTTCCTATCAGCCCTACTTTGCCAACGATGTCAAGAGCCTGCTGAGGGAACCGACAAGCGTGGAGCGCATTGAGATCTGCATCGGCGGATGGGGCAACGGATCCTACGGCAACCTGAAGACCTACATCGCGCAGTACGGGACTGGGCCCACCACGACCCTCTACAAAAACTTTCAGGCCCTCAAAAAGGCCATCCCCGAGATCACAGCCGTCAACAACGACCAGGAGCAGGACTACGACGAGCCCACCGCGCTGAAGTTTCACACCATGCTCTACGACCTCGGCTACAAGACCACAATAGCCCCGTACATGAACCGCTCCTATGGGTGAAGCTCGTGGATGACCTCAACAAGGCCCGCAAGGGATGCGTGGACTGGGTCTACCTGCAGACTTACGGGGGCGGCTCTGGCAACAATCCCGCTGACTGGAACTTCGGCGACATACCTATGTGGGTAGGGTTCGACTGCGAATCGAGCTCCGATATCGACGCCATGGAAAGGAATTTCAAAAACTGGAAGGCGTCCAGCAAGGCATCGGGAGGATTCTTGTGGAACTATAACAGCGAGAGCCGGGACCTCAACCAGTGGGCCTCGGCCATCAACCGGATATTCAGCAGCAGGAAGGTAGACCCCGCCAAACTGGGCGCCAAAGCCTACAGCGAGACCGCATTCGGCGGCTATTGCGTGGAGCTGGAGGAAGGCAAATACTACATGGCCGACCTTGCGGCGCTCGGACTCAAAGCCACTGACCTCTCATCGCTGGAGGTTACCAATGGCTACAAGGTCACGATCTACCGCTCAACAAACCCTTCGGGCGTCGGAAAGTCGTTCACCGAGTCGGCCTCTACCATGCCCACCGGATGGGACAACTCCACACGGGCCATAAAGGTGGAGAATCTCCTCACCGGCATCGACAAGGTCCGCTTAGACAATAACATTCAGAAGGATGGCCCGACCTATAATACGGCGGGGCAAAGGGTGAACGCCAAGGAGAAGGGTGTCATCATCCGGAACGGCAAGGCATACCTGAACCAATAATATCCCATAGCATGCGCGGCTTGGCGGTATTGCCCCGGCGGTATCGTCCTTTGCCGCTGAATTGGCGCATTAGGAAGTGTCTTCTGAATGCGCCAATTTCTCGTTCTTGAGGACTATCGTGCGCCATGGAGCGGCATATGAGGCGGCGCAGGCCTCACTGGCAGCGCTGCGCGCCGGAATCTGCCGGCAAAAAGGCGCATCGCGGAAGCATATAATTCGCAGGAAATGTTTACCTTCGCATATGATGAGCCCCGGACAGGGCACATCGCGCCGCGCCGGCATCGGAAGAAGGCCGGCGGCGAATGAGAGAATAAGAATAATAAGGAATATTTTCCGCAGGAGGGACAGGCCGGCGCCCGTCTCCAATGGTAAAACAAGGCAGAGTTATGACATACGATGAAAGATGGCTGCAAACGTGGCAGAAATACATGGATTTCATGGCGGAGCACAAGCGGCGGCCATCAAAATACAAAAAGGAGGATATGAGTCTCGTAAACTGGGACAAGCGCAACAGGAAACTATTCAACAAGGGGCTGTTTCCGCAGAGCCGCATGGAGAAATACATGGAGCTCAGGCGCGAGGCCGCGAAATGCCACCACATCAACCAGTTCGACTGACGGACACTTGCGGCTAATTCTGCGAGGCACATTAAGCCGCGCACGCTTCTTCGCGGCGAGCGGGCCGCGCTGCAAGCGGCTAACCCAGCTATAATTCGCGCATTACGGAGAAAGATTTCCACGTATAGAAGTCCTCATTCCCCTGCACCGCCGATATAAATTCGCCACACGAAACAAGTGCGCTTTTCCCCTTTATTTGAAAAAGGCATCCCGGTAATCCGGAACGTCATTCCACTACATCTCAAAAAACCTTCCGCATACGATGTTTCTCACATAGGACCTGAGGGAAAATACATTTGAGATGTTTTTCCTCATCTCAAACATAGTTTTGGCCTTTTGGGGACTTTGAAAATCACGTAGTTACAAAGGGCGGAAAATCGTCTCTGGAGACGCCTCGATTGCGAGCAAGGAGAATCAATAAGCGCGGCGCTAACTGGGAGGGCCGCTGCCCTCAGCGGCCAAGAGCGAGTCGGTAAATCTTACGTGCTGTAAGCGGCGAGAAATTAGTATCGCGCGCTCCTTCGCGCACTTTCTTATGCGGCAGCCGGGCCGCGCTGCAGCGGCCCTCCCAGTTATTTCTCGCGCTTTGCATAATCGCGCGCTCCTTCGCGCACTTTCTTTTGCGGCGGCTGGCGGCCGCTGAGACAGCGGCCCTCCCAGCTATTTCTCGTGCAAAGCCTTGACGCACTTCTCGTATTCCCAGCTAAAGCGGCGGCCCGCCCAGTTAGCCTTCGCGCATCACTGAAAAAGACGGCTCATCCGACATTTGAGCTGATACGGCAATCGCGAAGAGCTTAATCGGACTATTAAAAATTCCCCGAAACACGGGACGGGGGAACAGCAAAGTGCTGGCGCGGAACGGCGAAGTGCTGGCGCGCTGAACAGCAAAGTGGGCTCGCGGAGGACAACTATTATCGTTTATATTTGGTGATAGTTTTCAAATCATGTAACTTTGCTGATGGCTTCTCTCCTCGTTTGTGAGACACGACTGCCGTCGCATTCCCCTCCTGAGGTCATGACCATAGGGGTGATAAGCCATGACCGGGTTTGTGCAGCGCCCCATCGCGCACGTCATACCGGGGTCATAAACGGACAAGCATATATATAAGGTGTCATCCTACTCTGAAAATAACAAACGCATAGCCAGGAATACAATCGCTCTGTACATCAGAATGATTGTCATTCTCGTCATTACGCTCTACACCTCGAGGGTGATACTCAGCGCGCTGGGCGCCTCGGACTACGGCATATACAACATCGTCGGGGGCATCGTGGTGCTCTTCTCGTTTATCAACACGGCGCTGGCGAGCTCCACGCAGCGGTTTCTCAACTACGAGATAGGCCGGGGCGACGAGAGCGCGCTAAAAAGTGTTTTCAACGCGAGCATCCATGTCCACGTGCTCATCATCATAGCGATAGCCCTGCTGGCCGAGACGGTGGGCCTGTGGTTTCTCTACGCCAAGATCAGTATCCCGCCGGGGAGGATGACGGCCGCCGTATGGGTCTACCATCTCTCGGTGCTCACGTTCTGTGTCAATGTGTTCCGCGCGCCCTTCAACGCGGCCATCATCGCCAAGGAGAAGATGCAGTTTTTCGCCTACGTGAGCATCGTGGAGGTCGTGCTGAAGCTCCTGATAGTCTACATGCTGCTGCTCTCACCCATCGACCGGCTGGTCTACTACGGCTGCCTCACGCTGGGTGTCAACATCGTTATCACGCTGGCATACATCTTCTACTGCCGCAGGCGCTTCAGCTTCATCGTCATCCGCAGGCGCTGCACATGGGAATCGATGAAGCCGCTGCTGGGCTTCTCGGTATGGTCCTGCTTCGGCAATATCTCCAATCTCGTCTCCTCGCAGGGCCTCAACATAGTGCTCAACCTGTTCTTCGGTGTCACGGTGAACGCCGCCATGGGCATAGCAAACCAGGTATCGAGCGCGGTGTTCGGGTTCGTGGGCAACTTTCAGACTGCCTTTACGCCGCAGATTGTGCAGCTCTACGCCCGCGACGAGGCGATCCTCTTCCGCAAGCTCATCTACCGCGCCTCGAAGGTGTCGTTTTTCCTCTACTGGATCATGCTGCTCCCCATGCTGCTCAACAGCAGTTACATCCTGCAGCTGTGGCTGAAGGATGTGCCCGACTATACCAACGCCTTCGTGCAGGTCATCCTCATCGACCAGATATGCTTCGCGCTCGCCGGTCCGCTGTGGACGGCGGCGCAGGCCACGGGCCGGATAAGAAACTATATGCTGGTCGTGGGCACGCTCAACATCATGACGCTGCCCTTCGCCTACATAGGGCTCAGGGCGGGCCTTCCGCCGACGTCGGTGATCCTGGTAAAGATCGCCTTCGACATCTCCACCTATGTCTACCGGCTGTTCTTCCTCAGGCGCGAGACAGCGTTCGCCATCAGGGCTTACCTCGGCAACGCGTTGTTGCCCATCTGCCTCGTGTGCCTCACCACCATTCCCCTGCCCCTCCTGCTCTGCCACTATGTCGGACAGGGCGCCCTGCGGCTCTGCACCACCACGGCCCTCACCACCGTGACCATCATTCTGGCGTCATATTATATAGGTATGGACCGCAGCGAGCGGACCCAGATAGTCAACTTTGTAAAGGCAAAACTTAAGAGATGAGCGGTACACAATGTCATCAGGCCATTTGCGCGAACTCTTCATGCACTGGATGTATGGCGTGTGTCAACTCCTGCCGCCACGGCGGGCTCATCGCCGGAAGCAATGACAAGGGATTTTACCGCCCCGTGCCGGTAGAGGAGCAGTGCATCGACTGCGGCGCGTGCGCCGGTGTTTGCCCCGTGCTCCATCCCCTCTCTCCCGCCCCGCAGGCCGCGGGCGACGGCGCGAAGGCTTATTACGGCTTCGTCCGGGATGCGGATGTCCGGCGGCAGAGCTCGTCCGGCGGGCTCTTCTCTGCGCTGGCGGAGCATGTCATCTCGCAGGGCGGCGTGGTCTACGGGGCTCTGTTCGGCGGCGACATGGTGTGCGTGGTCAGCGACACGGAGACGGCTGGCGGCATAGCGCCCCTGCGCGGCTCCAAGTACGTCCAGGCCCGCATCGGCGGGGATCTGATGCGCCGCATCAGGCAGCGCCTCGTCCGTGGACAGCAGGTCATGTTCACCGGCACGCCCTGCCAGATAGCGGGGCTCAGGGGATTTCTCAGGAAGGACTATCCCAATCTGCTGACGGTCGATTTCCTCTGCCACGGTGTGCCTTCGCCGCTCATCCTCAAGGAATATGTCAGCTATCTGGAGGCGCTGCGCGGAGCGAAGGTTACGGGCCTCAGGCACCGCGACAAGTTCCGCAGCTGGCACGTCTTTAACATCCGCATCGATTACGCCGACGGCGGGCGGCAGAACATCTTCCGCAGCCGCGACCCCTACTACCTGCTGTTCCTGCGCGACCTCTCCGTCCAGGAGACATGCTTCCACTGCCGCTACACACGCCCCGACCGCGTCAGCGACCTGACGCTGGGGGACTATTGGACCGACGTCGATCACCACCGCATCAAGGACGACGACACTGGGCTCTCGCTCATCCTCGCCAGCACGCCCAGAGGTGAGGCCGCGCTGAGCGCCGTTGACGGCAAGCTCTGCCTGAGGGAGGTGAGCTTCGAAGCCGTCCACCGCGCCTACTACTACCTGCAGCATCCCACGCAGAGACCCTCGCAGTGGGACGCATTCTGGCGCGACGCCGCCGCTATGCCGTTCTCTGCGATCGTCAGCCGCTACGGCCGGCCCGCACATGTCTGCCTCGCCGACCGTATCATCATGGCCTTCGGAAGGAAACGCTGGAACGCGGGACTGATAAAACTGCTATACATCCTCGACTACGAATACAGAAAACATATTGCGAAAAACCTGTGAATATGGTAAAGAAGACAATAGGCATCATGACCTTCACCACATCTCTGAGAAACTACGGCCAGATACTGCAGGCCTACGCCCTGCAGTCGTACCTCAGGGACAAGGGGCACAATGCCGTTATCATAAACTATGACATGCGGGCGCGGCTGGAGCTCAATAGGGAGGCGCGCCTGGCCCGCCTGAAATACTTCATCAAGAACATCCCGCCCGTGCGCCGGCGGCTCATGCGGGGCCACATGGAGCAGCCCGACCTCTGCCATTTCCGCCGCTTCAAGGAGCAGCACATGACCTTCTCCCCCATCACCTACCACACACTCCGCGACCTGCAGCGGAGGCCCTTCGAGGCCGACGTCTACATGACGGGCAGCGACCAGGTGTGGGGTGTGCACATCCCCAACATCGAGCCCTACCTGCTCAACTTCGGCCGGCCGGACACTCCGCGCGTGGCCTACGCGGCCAGTTTCGGACGCGTCAAATTCTCCCGGCATGAACTGCGGTACATTCCCCCATTGCTCCGGCGCTACAAGGCGGTCGGTGTGAGGGAGACATCGGGCATCGAGGCCTGCCAGACGCTCCGCTACCCCGACGCAGTCCTCACGCCCGACCCGACCATCCTCAGGACGCGCGAGCAGTGGGACAGCCTGAGCGGCGGCTGCAACCCGTTCCGCACCGACAAGACGCGCGTGTTCGTCTACTCGTGCTACCTGCCCAAGGGGACGCTCCCCGCCATCGCCTCCTCTCTCAGCGGCGATAAGGAGATCATCACGGCCGACATCGTGAACGACGATCCCGCCTACTCCCACCTCTCGATAGAGGAATGGATAGGCGCCGTCAAAAACGCCGACTATGTCGTGACCAACTCGTTCCACTGCACCATGTTCTCGCTCTACTTCAACAAGCCGTTCGTCGTCTTCAAGTACCGCCCCGGCTACTGCGGGAGCATGAACACACGCCTCGACTCCATTCTCTCGCAGCTCCGCCTGACCGACCGGTTCATCGCCTTCGACGATCAGGACAAGACGGAGCAGGTCTTAAGGAAGCCGATAGACTGGAGCGAGGTGAATGAGCGTCTGGAGGACATGCGCCGCATCGGAGCGGACTTTCTGGAGACCAATATATAGGCGCTCTTTCCGCCACACTGTTTCCCAATAGCATATCAGGCACCCGGCCGCGGCTGTGAGCCGTAGTCCTCGCCGCCGCACCCCTCGCGGGGCGGGCCGACGCATATAATAAAGGCCGGAAGTGAAGGAAATCAGCTACGATTGCCATCACTCCCGACCTTAAGATTGAAAAGTATTTCCTAATTTAGCAGTCACGGCAACCCGCAGCGGCGTACGTCCGCTTTTGGACCGTTGCCGCGGAACTTTTAAACCGGAAAATCATTATGAGAATCGACCACGTAGCGCTCTACTGCATAGACCTCGAGGCTATGCGCAGCTTTTTTGTCAGCCACTTCGGCTGCAAGTCAAATGCACTCTATCACAATCCGCGCACAGGCCTGCGCACATACATCCTCACGCTTCCCGACGGCGAAGCGCGCATCGAGATCATGGCGCGCCCGGAGGTGACGGAACCCGCCGCAGAGCAGATGCGCGCAGGGTACATTCACCTGTCCATAGCCGTCGGCTCCAGGCAGGCAGTCGAGGGCAAGACCCGTGAACTGGGCGCCGCCGGATACGCCTGCATCAGCGGGCCGCGCGTAACGGGCGACGGATATTACGAGAGCTGCATCGTCGGGCCCGAGGGAATACTCATAGAGATAACGGTATAAAAGGGAATAAGCAGAACACAGTACCTACGCGACGCAAAGGCAGTACAGAGCGCCGCGCGTGAGGCGGCAGGCCATGCCGCCCCGCGACGCATATATATAATGAGTGGTGCGGCCTTCAGGGCGGCTTTCAGAACTCTGGGCGGCATGACATTGCGCATCCGCTCCGGATGCCCGCTGCCACCGGTTTCGCGGCCAAAAGTACAATAAAATTCGTCCTGCGCGGAGGCCGTGCAATCATATTTCTGTTTTCTTAAACGTTAGTAACGCTGCCCCGCGCCCCATTCTGCGGCCCCTGAACCGGCGCACAGCGGGCCGGCGCATCATCCGGGCGAAGGCGCAGAGCGTGGGGAGAGCCGGGCGAACCGATGTCCTCAGCGGGCGGGTAGGGACGGGTATATTGCCCCGCGTCAGGGCGCTCTCCGGAATGTCCAAAAGCCGCGTTATACACTTCCCGAAAGCCCCCATTTCCGCACATCCCGAAAAACGTTCCGCATAACCCGAAAACTACATAGGACCTGAGGAAAACTACATTTGAGGTAGTTTAAAACGTCTCAAATGTAGTTTTGCCCCTCTGAGGGATGCTGAAAATCACATCGTTACAGAGGCTCAAAAATCGGCTTTATGTCGTCAGCGCAAGGCCCGCGGAAATACCTTGGTACGCGTAAACGATGCTCATTCGCTTCCCGAAAGCCCTCGTTTCCGCACATCCCGAAAAACGTTCCGCATAACCCGAAAACTACATAGGACCTGAGGAAAACTACATTTGAGGTAGTTTAAAACGTCTCAAATGTAATTTTACCCCTCCACGGGGCACTGAATATCACATCGTTACAGAGGCTCAAAAAGCGGCTTTATGTCGTCAGCTACAGGCCTCCGGAATTAACCGGGAAGCGCATGAACGCCGGCCGTCCCCATCTCAGGAATCCCGCTTATGCACATCGGGAAAGTTTCCCCGCTTGTCAGAAAATTACCGTGGGAGGAGAAAAAATTCTACTCGCAGATAAAAAAATTTATCTCGTAGTAGACGATCATTCTACTCGTAGATAAAATAATTTATCTCGTAGTAGAATTTCGCCCTCTCGCAGGCGCTGAAAATCACATAGTAGAAAAGGAGTGTTATGAGCGGAAAATAACTGGGAGGGCCGCTGCAGCGCGGCCCGGGAGCGAGCCAGGAAAATCTAATGAGCGGCCTGGCGGCGAAAGTAAGTATAGCGCGTGCGCCTCGCATTTGCTTTCGCGGCGGCTGTCGGCCGCAGAGGCAGCGGCCCTCCCAGCCAGACTTCGCGCATTAGTCGGAGGCGCTTTCGGGAGAGGTTCGTCCGCCCGGTAGCGCGGGGCATTCCAAGCCCCGCGCGGCCGCTAAGGCACATTATTGACCGCAGAGGGAGCGCCGGATTATTCAAATTGTTTACCTTTGTAATGCCATAAAAATCAGAATACCCGACAGCGGCCGCTGCGCCACGGCATTCTCCTTCTGAAAAAGGGAACGGGAGCGCGGGCCGCCGGCATTAAATCGAATAACATGAACAAGTCAGCCAATCACACATCGGTAAAGTGGATCATCCTCATCACGCTACTGCTCGCGCCGCTCTGTCTGAGCGCCGGAGAGCACGTCATCCCGCTCGACGGGCAGTGGAAACTCACCTTCTGGAAGCAGCCCGCGCGGCCCGTGCGGACGCCAGAGGGCATGCAGAAGGTCAGCGCGGAGAGCATCGCGGCGACGGTGCCCGGCAATGTGGAGCTCGACCTGCTGCGCGCGGGCCGGATAGAGGACCCCGAGAAGGGCAGCAATGTCTACCTGCTGCGCCCGTGGGAGGGCTATCAGTGGTGCTACAGCCGGGAGTTCACCGCCCCGGCCCTGCAGGAGGGGCAGACGCTGGAGCTCCGTTTCGGCGGCATCGACTGCCTGGCGGACGTGTTCGTCAACGGCCGGCTCGTCGGTTCGCCGGAGAATATGCTCATCCCGCACAGCTTCGACATTACGGACTGTGTGCACGAGGGCGCGGGCAACAGCGTGCAGGTCATCCTGAGGTCGGTGGTGCTGGAGAGCCAGCGGTACGTCAACGGCGAGTTCAGCATCGGCATGTTCGCCTCGGAGGAGGCCAACTTCATACGCAAGGCGCCCAGCATGTACGGCTGGGACATCATGCCGCGCCTGGTGAGCGCCGGACTGTGGCGGAGCGTGGAACTCAGGGTGGAGGACGCCGTGCATTACCGCGACGTAAACTATTTCACCGTCTCCGTGGACACCGCCGCGCGGCGCGCCCGGCTGCAGGTGCAGACACAGCTCAGCGCGCCGATAGACATGCTCGACAAGATGCGGCAGCGCATCACCCTCAGCCGCGGAGGCCGTGTGGCGGCCACGGCGGAGTGCGTGGTCAACACGCAGGCTCTCAAGCAGGACATCTGGATAGACAAGGCCGACCTCTGGTGGCCGTGCGGCTATGGCGAACCGGCGCTCTACAAGGCGCGGGCCGAACTGATAGACACTGACGGGAATGTGCTGGCCGCGGACAACCGGCGCATCGGACTGCGCACCGTAAGGCTCGACCGTACGGACACAAGCACGCGGGAGAACAGGGGGCGGTTCTGCTTCTATGTCAACGGCGAACCGATATTCATCCACGGCACCAACTGGGTGCCGCTCGACGCGCTCCATAGCCGCGACACCATGCATGTAGACCGCATGATGGAGATGGCGGCCGACCTTAATGTCAACATGATACGCTGCTGGGGCGGCAATGTCTACGAGGACTCTCACTTCTTCGACCGCTGCGACGAGCTCGGCATACTGGTGTGGCAGGACTTCGCGATGGGGTGCAATTTCTACCCGCAGGACGACGACTTCGCGCGTCGCATCGCGGAGGAGGTGAAGAGCGTGGTGCTCCGGCTGCGCTCCCATCCGTCGCTGGCCCTGTGGGCCGGCAACAACGAGGACGACCAGTGCTCCATGTGGGGCGTGACGCTGCCCTTCGACCCTACGCGCGACCGCATCAGCCGCGAGGTGATCCCGAGGGTGCTCTACGAATTCGACCTCTCGCGGCCTTATCTCCCCAGTTCGCCCTACGTAAGCCCCGAGGTCTATGCGCATCGCGACAATGCCTCGGCCTATCAGCCCGAAGACCATCTCTGGGGCCCGCGGGGCTACTACAAAGACCCGTTCTATACTCAGGCCTCATGCCTCTTCTGCTCCGAGATAGGCTATCACGGCTGCCCCAATCTGGAGAGCCTGAAGCGCATGTTCTCTAAGGACTGCGTCTATCCGTGGACGAAGGATTTCCAGTGGAACGAGGAATGGCTCACCAAATCGGTGCGGCGCTATCCTACGATGGGACAGACCAACGACCGCAACAATCTGATGATAAATCAGGTGAGGCTGCTCTTCGGCGACGTACCGAAGAAGCTCGAAGACTTCATCTTCGCCTCGCAGAGCGTACAGGCGGAGGCCATGAAATATTTCCTGGAGATGTGGCGCGGGCAGAAGTTTGACCCGCGCACGGGCATCATATGGTGGAATCTGCGCGACGGCTGGTCGCTCATCTCCGACGCGGTGGTGGACTATTACTACTCCCGGAAGCGCGCCTACTACTATATCCGCAACGCCGAGCGCGATGTGTGCGTGTTTATCAACGACGGCGAGGGCGACACGATGCCCCTCATGGCCGTCAACGACACACGCCGCCCCGCCGGCGGCAGCGTCACGGTGACCGACGTGGAGAGCGGGAAGCAGGTGTTTGCGGGCAGTTTCTCAGTGGAGCGCAATGGCAAGACCTGCGTGGCCCGCCTGCCCCGCCCCGCGGGTCAGGGAGTGCTGATGATAAGATACAAGGTGGACGGTAAGGAATACGGCAATCACTACCTCTATGGCCGGGCGCCCTTCCGCCTGAGCGATTACCGCAAATGGATGCAGAAGACGGGGCTTTACAACATGACGAGCACGCCGCTCAGCGCGATGTAGCAGTAGATGATGATGCGGAAACGCGCGGCGGGGATGCGCTCGAACACGCGGGCGCCGATGGTCGCGCCGATGAGCACACCGCCCAGCCCGGCGAGGAATCCCCAGCCCACTGCGGGCGTCAGAAATCCGCTGTAGCCGCGTGCGGCCGTCATCACGGCGTTGCCCAGGAGGAAGTAAGCCTGCACCATGGCGAGGTAGTGCTCCTTGTCCCGCTCTGAGGCCAGCAGATAGAGCACGATAGGCGGGCCCTGCATGGAGAAGAGGCCTCCCATGATGCCGCTGAGTGTGCCCGTGGTGATCTGCGCCGTGAGCGTGGGCCGGATGCTGATGCGGTCGCGCAGAAAGGCGAAATATAGGCTGATGCCGATGAGCACGAAGCCCAGCACAAACCTCAGGATATGGTCGTCGATGCCCTTGAGGAAAAATATGGAGAGCACAGAGAAGACGGTCGCTATCGCCAGTATCGGCAGGAGGCGGCGCCAGGAGATGAGGCTCCACTTGCTGGCCACGACACGGCCTGAGGTGACCATCGCGAGGATGCCGGCCAGCGCCGTCGCCTCGCCGTAGGAGGGCATGAGGTGAGGCAGCACCGTCATGATCACGATGCCGAAACCGAAGCCTATGGTGCGCTGCACAAACGACGACACCATGCCCATGAGGAAGAGAAGTATTACGAATGTTACCATCCTATCACAATGCCTGCCGAGAGCAGCAGGGAGAAGATCAGTATGTTGCGCGAGGTAAGTCCGAGGATTCTGTTGAGCGCGCGCCCGCTGCGGATGGCCTTCATGCGGAGCCATGTCCGGATGTGCGGCAGCAGATACAGCAGAGGCAGCAGCGCGGCCGCCTTCATGCCGAAGAAGAGCAGCGAGAGCGCCAGCAGGCAACTCACAACGCCCAGCAGCAGGTAGAAGACCAGCCCGAAGCGCTCGCCGAAGGTCACGATGAGCGTGCGCTTGCCACTGCGGCGGTCGGCGTCGCGGTCGCGATAGTTATTGAGCGTCAGCAGCGTGTCGGTCACTATGCCCGAGGCAAGCGAGCACAGCACCACCTCGGCGGGTAGCGCTCCGGCCATGATATAATAGGTGGCGCACACGGGCACAAGGCCGAAGAACACCATCACCAGCACATCGCCCAGCCCCAGATAGGAGAGCACCGTCGTGTAGAGGAACGCGAACACAACACAGAGCGCGCCCACCACCACGAGCCACAGCCCCGCCTGCCCTACGAGCAGGCAGCCGGCCACGCAGGCGGGCACTATCACCGCGATGATGCCGATGCGCATGGCCCTGACCGTGATCCAGCCCTCCGTTACGGCCCGGCGCGGGCCGAGGCGGTCCTCGCGGCGGTCGCTGCCCTTGAGGTAATCGTAGAGGTCATTGATAAGATTGGACGCTATCTGCATGAGCGCGGCAAAGACCATGCACACCACGGCGGGAAACCAGCGGAAGCAGCCCGCATGGTAGGCCAGCGCACACGCCATGATGACGGGCACAAGCGCAGCTGTCAGTGTCTTGGGCCGCGAGGCAAGGATCCAGGCCTTAAGGGAATTGGTACGTACGTTATCTTCGTTCATCTTCGTTCATCTCCCTGCATTAATTTAAATCGACCACTGTGATGCCGCTGCCGCCAAACTGGATATGCTCGTCGCGAAACTTGACATTGCCGGGGAGCGTGCCGAGGTAGAGGCGTATCACTTCCCTCAGCGCGCCCGTGCCCGTGCCGTGGAGGATGCGTACTCTCGTGACGCCGAGCATCACCGCATCGTCGATAAACGAGCTCACAGCCCTGATGGCCTCGTCGCTTCTCATGCCGCGCACATCGATGTCGGGCTTGAAGTTGAGCTTGCGCTCCTCGACGGCCTCGCGTGTGGAGCGTGTGACATAGGCGGGCGGCGCGGGGGCCTTGCGCTCGGGGGCGGGAGCCTTGACGAGCCGCTGATAGTCGATCATGACCTGCATGGTGCCGAATACGACGGCGGCCTTCTTGCCGCTGATGTCCTTGAGGCGCCCTACAGAGGTCTGTCCCTTGATGCGCACATAGTCGCCGGCCTTCGGGCGGTCGGCCTCGGCGCTTCGGGGCGCAGCTGCGGCGGCCGGCTTACCGCCTCCGGCGGCCGGCGCGGCAGCTATCTGCTTGCGGCGCTCTTCGCGGCGCTCGCGACGGCGGCGTATCTGCTCCATCTTACGGGCTATGGCGTCTTCCTTATCGTCGGCATTGATCTCGGCTACCTCGCGCTTGAAATCTTCGAGCTCACTCCTCACCTCGCGTGTCCTGGCCTTCTCGGCCTGCATCTCACGGATGGAGCGGATGGTATTCTCGATCTTGGCATTCGAGGCGTCGAGCAGCTGCTGTGCGTCTTCCTTGGCCTTGGCCATCACATCGCGGCGTGTGGTCTGCAGCTCCTGCATCTCCTTCTCATATTTGGCGATGATCTCCTCCAGACGCTTCTCCTGCTGGTGCACCTTCTGGCGCTTGTTCTCCCAGTAGCGTTTGTCGCGCACTATGTCGAGCAGATATTTGTCGCTGTCTACATAGTCCTGCCCCACTATCTGCGTGGCGTCGTCTATCACGTCCTGCGGGATGCCTATCTTGCGGGCTATCTCGACGGCGAACGAACTGCCCGGCTGGCCTATCTGGAGGCGGAAGAGCGCCTGCATCTTCTCCCGGTCGTAGAGCATTGCGCCGTTCACCACGCCCGTGTGGCCGTCGGCGTAGCGCTTCAGGTTCTGATAGTGGGTGGTGATGACGCCGTACGTGCCCGAGGCGATAAAGCGCTTGAGTATCGCCTCGGACAAGGCGCCGCCTATCTGCGGCTCCGTGCCGCCGCCAAACTCGTCGATAAGCAGCAGCGTCCTGGGGCCCGCGTTTTTCATCATATACTTCATATTGAGCAGGTGCGAGGAGTAGGTGCTCAGCTCATTGGTGATGCTCTGCTCGTCGCCGATGTCTATAAACATTCCCTCGAACACGCCCGTGCGCGAGTTCTCCCTCATGGGCACACTCATGCCACACTGCAGCATGTATTGCAGCAGGCCGATGGTCTTCAGGCATACCGACTTGCCGCCGGCGTTCGGGCCTGAGATGAGGAGTATGCGCCTGACGGGCGTGAGCTCCACATCGAGCGGTACGGCCTTGCCGCCACGGCGCGCCAGTTGCTGCGCCAGCAGCGGATGTACCGCCTCGACCCAGTCGATAGTGGGCGTGTCGCTCACATTGGGCTCCACGGCGTGCATCGTCTCGGCCAGCAGGGCCTTGGCGCGGATGAAGTCGATCTCACCCATGAAGTAATAGCACGGCAGCACATTGTCTATTCTGGGGCGCACATAATCGGTAAATTCCTTGAGGATCCGGAGTATCTCCCGCTCCTCGGCGCTCTGCAGCTCCCTTATCCTGTTGTTCGACTCCACCACCTCGGCCGGCTCGATGAATACGGTCTTGCCGGTGGCCGACTCGTCGTGTATGATGCCCCTTATCTTGCGCTTCAGAGCCGGCTGCACGGGGATCACCAGGCGTCCGTCGCGTATGGTGGGCGCCACGTCCTTGTCCAGCACGCCCTCCTTCTGGGCGGAGGTGATGATGTTGCGCAGGGAGTGGGACAGGCCGCGCCGCGCGCTCTCTATCTCTGAGCGGATGCGCGCCAGTTCGGGAGAGGCATTATCGCTTATGCGGCCGTATTTGTTGAGGATAGCGTCGGCCCGCGCCACGATGTCGGGAAACAGTTCCATGCCCTCGACCAGGCGCAGCAGTGCCGGATAGGCCTCGCCGCTGCCGTCCTCCTCCGCATCGCGGCTCAGGAAGGACACGATATCGGCGATGGTCGAGAGAGAGCGCTTGAGGTCGAACACCTCCATCTCCTCGAGATGCGTGCCCTCGAGCCGGATGCGCATCAGCGCCTTGCGGATGTCGATAAAGTTCTCCGCGGGAAAGTCGTCCTCGCCCGAGAGCATCACGCGCATCTCGCGTATCTGCTCCAGGCGCTCGCGTATCTCATCGCCGTCGGTAAGCACGCGTATCTCGTCGACACACTCCACTCCCAGTTCCGACAGGCAGCGCCCCTTAAGCATCGTGCGAATCTCGTCGAAGCCCACCTTCGCCTCGTAATTATTTGGGTATATCATTATTACCTAACTTATTATCTAATAATTAACGCCTTAAGTTACTGCAAAATTACGAAAAATGGCGTCCGCGGCAAAAATACAAGCTCTTATATTTGCGGATGTCAGAGGGATTGCCTAATTTTGCACTCGCTTAAGAGAAGCCCTCCGCGGCCTTATCCTTATGGCATGTAGCGCATTACGCCCGCACCCCGGCGACAGCCCGATCAGACAGGCAGCAGAAAGCGGACGTGAAAGGGCAGGCGACAATGTGCGGGCGGCGAACGGCTCAAGGCGGGCGTCGAGCGTAAAAGTGCGGGCGTCGAGCGACCGAAGGCGGGCGGATGGCAAAGCCGACATCGCGCGGGCAAAGCCAGACGACTGTCATGCAAAGCCGGACACCAAGCGGGCAAAGCCGACATCGCGCATGAGGCTTGCGGGCGATATTTATTGGAGAGATGGTAGAGTGGTCGATTACACCGGTCTTGAAAACCGGCATACGGCGACGTATCGGGGGTTCGAATCCCTCTCTCTCCGCTGAAAAATTTTAACATTTATTGCTAAAAGTTCAAGAAATTAGCTAAGTGCCGTAATTCCAACGAGTTACGGCACTTTATTTTTGTTCTCCCATCATCACGAAACCTCTAAAAAGCCTCTCGCTGGTCCCAAGACGGTCTGTTTTCGGTACACATACGGTACAGAAAATCTTCGAAGACGAAAATTGTACCAAAGACCACGTAAAAACCCTGTAAAGACCCGACAAAGACCACTACGAAATTATTGTAAATCAGCCGATTATGTTTAACTTTGCAGCCGGATAAATTTCGGTGCGAGCGTTCACAACTCCTGTTTTTCCTGTACCAAACGGCACATTTGAGCAGGTTATCGTGTACCAAGCCTGGAATAACGACTCACTTAAAATTTAATTTCGTTATGAGACGAGCATTTAAGACGATTTTCTACATCCGTGGAAATTATGTGAACAAAAGTGGACAGAGTTCCATCATGATTCGCCTGTGCCTGGACAGAGACCGCCTTTGTATCGGCACAACAGGTATCACCATCGACCCTACTCTTTGGGACAAGGACCATCAGACGCTGAAGGGTCGTACAACAGTCGCCCTGCAGGTGAACAAGAAACTTGAGGGCATCCGTGCCGAGCTGCAGGGCATCGCCGACAAGCTGGAGTTGGAGAATACGCTCTCCTTGGACAAGGTAAAAGCTGCGTACCAGCACACAGACGTGGAGTGCACCACCATCGGCCAGCTTTTTGATAAGTATATAGGTAATGTGAAGGAGAAGACCGGCACGACGCTTAGCACGACCTCATACGATAAGTACAAGCTTTGCCGCAAGCGTTTCATGGAAATGCTACAGGCAAAGTACCACTGCAAGGATATGATGCTCCACGAGCTCAACCCTACCGTTATTGAGGATTACTACATCTATCTTACGACAGTCATAGATCAGTGCAACAACACTGCTGTGAAGACGATGAAGACTATGCGTACCGTCATCCTCCACGGCATCAAGATGGGCGTGCTCCACAATGACCCTTATCTTGGAGTCCATTTCCACATGGACGATGTTGACCGTGGCTACCTCACAGAGGATGAAATCAAAGCCATCATGGAAAAGCCGTTTCATCTGAAACGTCTTGAGCTCACCCGTGACCTGTTCATCTTCTCATGTTTCACCGGTCTTGCATACATCGATGTTAAGGCACTGATGCCGGAGAACATAGTCAATCTCAACGGCGTGGAATGGATAAGCTCTAAACGTATCAAGACAGGCACGAAGATAAGTGTAGTACTCTTTGAGGGTGCCAAGCTTATCATCGAGAAGTACAAGAATGCTCCGAGAAAGAAGGGGCATGTGTTCCCCATCTATTCCAACCAGAAGACAAACGACTATCTGAAGGAGATTGCCACGGCTTGTGGCATTGACAAGGACATTTCTTTCCACATGGCCCGCCACACCTTCGCCACATTGACGCTGAGCAAGGGCGTTCCCATCGAGAGTGTTTCCCGTATGCTTGGTCATAAGAACATTAAGACCACGCAAATCTATGCCCGGATAACCAACAAGAAGATTGAGGAGGATATGGCTAAGTTCTTCAAGGACAAGACTATAAGCAGCCTTGGTGAGGAGTCCGTGAACATGACAGCCAAGGAAGAGCCCAAAGAGATAGCCTCAAAGAAGAGAGGCAGAAAGAAAAACGATGACAGGGCATCTGTAAGTGCCTGACAGGTCAACTCGGCGGTTACCTGACTTACGCCGTTCTGGTAACTTGAAGCTCTTGATGCAGTATTGTGTCAAGAGCTTCTTCATATTGAAGGCAACAGTAACTTTGAAATGTGACAAATTAAATCGGAAGCAGCTGATTGAAGATATTCACAATGGAGCTGCATGTCCTTATGAACGCCACGATAACTATAGACTGGGGAGACGGGAAAAAGCAGACAGAGAAATGGAAAGTCAACGGTTGGCATTTCATAGGTCATGAATA
>Ga0256405_10002388_pt1 | contig 43466 bp, 38 predicted proteins | sample RumenRJG_02DNA_FD_189096 | JGI IMG/M metagenome (GOLD analysis project Ga0256405, IMG submission 189096) | Bovine rumen microbial communities from Lethbridge, Alberta, Canada - RJG_02 | ecosystem: Host-associated > Mammals > Digestive system > Stomach > Rumen | place: Canada: Alberta... | reverse complement strand
GCGGTTGCGACGAGTCAAACGCATAGTGGCTTGAACAAAGTGAAAGCCAGCGCCTTGAGACGCCGGCTGAGTAATCAGAGGCTTATAGCCTCAGAGCAAACCACCCGTTTTACGGGTGGTTGTGATTCTCAGTATGTTTATCTGAGTGATCACTCATCTCCCAGTGATGTCATATTGTAACAGAAGATAACATTACCCTTGGCATCCTCGCCTATGCAGGAGTCGTCCTGGACATAAACAGAATAACCATCATAGAGATCAGGATAAACAGGAGTCTTATACAATACGTTGAGACTCTTGTCATAGATTGTACAGTCAGCACCATTATTATCATAACTTATCAGATTCCACTCATTAGTAATCTTGTCGCAGATAACATTTATGGAGCCATTAACGTACATTTTCTCATTAAGACTCTCGTCATACAGCCACTCATGGGATGTAGAATTATCATCATCATATTTTGTGACTGTAATATATGGTATGTCAGCAATGCTGTTCATTGTATAGAATGGATATGCATAGGATGCGCCCTTAATGAAAGTGCGCTTTCCGGTTTTAACATTCATCAGCCATACTCCGGTAGCTGTTTCATCCAGCGATGCCAGAGGTCCTATTTCGGTACCATCTGTATAAGCCACTGGAAGTTTGTCACAGAACTGCCATGGGCACTTATCCTCTTTGTATAGCTCGTTTCCGTCGTTATCAAAGATTTCCATATCCCAGTGGTACGCCTCTACAAATGAGCTTGTGTAGAATCCCCACTGGTATTTTCCTATAGAGTCGTAATTATCTATGGTCTTGATGAGATAACCGGATGGATCTATAAGGTCTACGTGATTGTCCTTTACACCTAGTTTGTTGCCATTTGCGAGATATTCAGCACTGGTGTAACCTGCTCCAAGGATATTGATACCCTCTTTATTGATTATTGCCGAATAGTTGTCCTTACGGACATAAGCCAGACCATTATCAAATGGCTGCGCATAGTCATATGGACCTAAAACTATCTTTTTAGTATTCTCATCAACATAGTAGAAATTGTCATTTAAGCAGAAAACGTAGTAGCCCTCTCCATAAAGTGCCTCATATAATGGATAGGAATCCTTCATAAGTTCTGTGACCTTTCCTGAATTAGCTTTGTCAAATTCCTCATAGGTCATAACAATATTTCCAGAGGTATCGTATATAACAAAGTCATTGGAATCGTCCTTATCTTTACAGAAAATATGATCCTTTAGACCTGAAATATAATCATACTCCGGAGATATAAAACTGCCGTCTGCGGCTACAAACTGCAGGCGAATGTTGTCATCCGTGACAAATCCATCGGCATCTTTATGTACTGGCTTTTTATCATCACCATAGTATTTTGCGACACTGTAAAACGGCATAGAAAACTCATTGTAGCTCATAGGATCATAGTAAGTGAGCATATGGATGCCATTGTAAACCGGATCAGTAACTAGTCGGCCATTAATATCAAAAAATCCGCACATATATCCGCCTATGTAGGAGTAGCCATCATCTCCATCATCATAATCGATATTGACATAAAGAGCATTACCCTTATAAGGGATGAGCATTCCGTAATCTCTACGAGGCTCAACAGTTGTGAGCATTCCCTCTGCAGCGTCATTTAAACGTTCAAATTTATTTTTATGATGCACATTTTGACTTGTGCTGTCGCTGTCGTTATACTCCGAAACATCTTTAATAGAAACGTAACCCTTGGAGGATACCAGGCGCTGGCCATCTGTTGAGACCAGCCAGTCAAATATTATTTTTGCAGATTTTGCCCGCTCATCAGAGGCATCAGTCGTATCAGGTATTACACAGTAGTATGAGTTAAGATGAGGGTACTCTTTTTTGCGAATGGTATCCGCCTCAGGTGAAACACCATCAACAGCAATAATCTTTAGATCATCTGCCATCTTCATATCATTTGCATAATAATAAACTGAATACCCTATGGCATTAGCAGAATTATCATAGGATTTAACGGCCTCCATCAGCTCACCCATTTCTGTTGCAACAAGACTGGACGGAGCTTTGGCCATAGCCTCACCCCGCATAACAAGTTTACTCATAAGAGCCTGAGAGCCAGCACCCTCGTTACGCTGGAATGCAATTATCTCAGCATCATCTCCTCCAACTTCTTTCCAGTTTTTTATTTTACCGGAGTATATACCTTTAATTTGCTCTGTAGTAAGAGACTCCACAGGATTATCTTTATTAACAACAAAAATCAATGCTTCTGTAGCTATATCCTCCATCCTGTATTTAAAGCCAGCCTCTGACATCTCATCATAGACCTTTGAGTTGGGCTCGCTCACTATAAGCATATCAGCATCGCCATTTTTCAGATTACGGAAAGATTGGGTAGTCCTGTTAAAAGTGCAGAGTTCCTCAGCCTGTTTATCATTTATATTAAGCAGTGCTCCTGCAAGAGCCTTGGCCAAAGGAACCAGAGATGTAGAACCATCCATCCTCGGAAAGTTATCCGTCGTGAAAGTGTAATCTGGCAGCTTGATAGGAGCTGCAGGTACTTTTTCTTTGACTTTTGCTACAGGTTCTGTTTCGGCAGTAGAAGTCTCTGTTGCATCTCCGGCAGAGGTGGTCTCAGCCTCGGTGGATTGAGCAGGTTCATTACCGGAAGTTGTTTTCTTAGGGTTACCTGTGTTACAGCCACTCATAATAACTGTTGCTGCAGTAAGTACAGCCATGCATTTAGCTAAAAAACGCTTTTTCATAGTCACTCTCCTTTCGCGTATACTAAAAAAAGTGGAGCTCCATACGAAACTCCACTCCGATTATTGCTGCGAGCGTTGTATCGCCTAAAGCCTTAATAATCCTTTTCTTTCATTTTTCTCATCCTTGAGATGGCAAGGCTCACAACATCCTGAACAGAGTTTGTTTCGGAAGCTCTGGACATGCCATAATCTGCGTGTATGGTGCATTTAAAACCGTTTAACTCATGTATATCATGTATCCTGTTAACGGCTCTTTGTATGAGATCCATCATATCGTTTATGCTGGCAGTTTGCTTGCATATAGCAAACTGCGCCCCGCTGGTTCTGGCGAGAATAAAGTTGGTTTTAAACACACCCTGCAAAATGCTGGCAACTTCCTTGAGGAGCTCATCAGATGCTTTATCACCAAAATCAGCCTGTATGTCAGTATACTCAGGTATATCCAATGCAATATACATGTAATTATCCCGATTTTTACGATAATTATCATCCAGATCAAGGACAGAAACCATGAGGCCTCTCACATTCATAAGTCCTGTAACAGGGTCAGTTAAATTGATCTTACTTACAGGAGAGTCTGTGCCATCCTGCTCAGTATCTATAAAGAATCCCATGAGTCCACAAATCTTACCTTTATTATACATTGGATGTTTTGTGACTGCTATATGATGTATGGATCCATTTACAATATTTTGCCTTATTGCAGACAGAATCACCTCACCCTTGTTTATAACTTTCTCCTCTGCTTTTTTAGATTCTGTACTGTCAATCTGGAAACCTAACTCGGCGTCTGTTTTGCCTATAAGTTGTTCTGGTGTAATGTCGTAATAATCATAAAAAGCCTTGCTGGCACCGAGGAATCTTAAATTTCTATCCTTCCAGAAGAACTTGGCACCACTTCTGTTTGTCATGATATCCCATAGATTTTCAGAGATATTTATACTGTCATCAGAAGCATTAATATTAAGCAGATCTTCGGTATTTTCCAGTATCTCTGGATCATTGATTATTGCTCTTTTGCTGCTGACCAGTAGTTTTTTTGCATTGGCGCCTCTGAAGGAGGTAACATTAAATTCTGTCCATTCATAACTACCATCTACCTGACGCATCCTGAAAAGAGATGAGAAAGTACCTCTTTTGTTGTTTTTCAGCTTGTTTTTTATATTACCTATCGACGTGAAAGTCTTCCATCTATCCTGTTCGTTTGGGTGGATGTATCCGATCACTGTATCTGAGTAGTAAGTTTCTGCATGTTCAATGACAGTACCCACTTTTTCAGTTGGCAGATTGCTTGCGATGATCGTTGTGGTATGGTCAACCATATCTACATAATGGATACAGCCATAGTTAAACATAATTTTACGCGCTAATGTATCAAGCTCAGAAGTATGGCCTTTATCATCGTCATATACGAGCTGATCCATGGTAGCATATATAATTGCACTGTCCTCTGTACTGGCCAGTATTCTGAAGGATAATTTATAGTACTTATCATTTGCAAGGAATGTTATATATTCCTCGTAGGCATGATTTTCGGCTCTGTAAGCAAGGTCTCTGCATTTACGGCCTTTAGGATTTTCAGGAAGGTTAATATTATTTTCAAAAGCGGTTATATCATTATAGCCTGCTGTTAGCAGTGTTTCACTAAAATCCTCATTGTTGTAAAGACACTTAAATATTTTGCCGTCATAAAGAAACAGTGCTACTGGATTATCAACAATAACGTTGGTAAGACCGGCTTTATCGTACATAACGGCAGTATTCCGTGCTTCCCATTTGAGATTTCTATCTCTCAAATAAGGTACTATTTTGCTATAGGACATGGCGCTGCCAAAGAAGTTGCCTTGTACCTTTTCACAACCTACGCTTTTTAGAAAGGCGAACTGGTTTTCGTTTTCCACACCCTCTGCCAGAGTATGCATTCCCAGCTTTTTTGCCATTTCCACGATCATGGAAACTATTGTTTTAGCTCTATTATTAAAGTTTCTAAAGAAAGCCATATCTATTTTGATTTCGTCAAAATAGAAATCCTTGAGTACGTTTAAGGATGAGTATCCGCTGCCGAAATCATCCATCCACACCTCAAAGCCCTCGTCATGAAATCTGTCGATGGCATTAGTTATTACGCCATGGTCAGATACAAGGGATGTTTCAGTTATCTCTATATTTATTAGACCGGGCCTTAGATTATATTCATTTACGATGCTGACTACATTTTTAACCGGGTCATCTATAACAAAATCTGCCCTTGAGAAATTAACTGATATAGGTAGTAACGGAAGGGCCTTTATCTGGCGATCCTTTAAAATCTGAGCGACCTTAAGTATTACGAAATTATCAAGCTTGTTGGATAGTCTGTTAAGCTCCAGTAATTGGATATAATCTCCAGGCATTAGCATTCCATACTCAGGGTCATCCCATCTTGTTAATGCTTCAAAACCACATAGCTCTCCTGTCAATGTACGGATTACAGGCTGTAAATATACCTTTATCCACTCGTTTTTGATAGCGTTATCCAGGTTCTTGACAATGTACTCTTTTTTGGCATTCTCATCCGCAAGACTTTCATCAAACCAGACAAATCCTGAATTATAGTTGTTACGCAAGGTATCACATGCCATACGGGCTCTGTTGCAGGCTATGTCAATGGAAGTAGTATCTTCATCAATACTGCATAGACCTATACGTACCGGTAATGTGTGTCCATTATTTAAGTTTTGAATCTGTTTGATTATGCCGTCTAACTCGATATCTATACCTACTGCTGCGGTGAATACATAATAACGATCCTCGCCGAATCTGGAACAGTTATTATTTCCGAAATGCTGATTGAGTATATTTGCAATGCAACACAATAAACGGTCACCCTCTTCCTGACCATAATTACTGTTAAAGCCTTTCATGTCTTTGAGGTCAAGAGTGATGATAACCGCATGTCTGTATCGCTTTATTATGCTTGGTAAATCATTTTGAGCTTTTTCTAAAAAAGAACTACGAGAAAGAAGCCCTGTAAGAGGATCATATTCCAATTGCAGAGTAGGTTGTGCATTATTAATTGAATAAGTATTTATATTATTAAGCCTTGCGGCATATGTATCGTCCATATTTATTATATAAGCTCCTAAATTCTCTACTATAAGTATCGTCGAGCATTGATAAATTATTAAAGATAATGTAGGCAATTCAAGAATTTTAAGTAATTTTACCAAAAATAGTATCACAAAAGTGTCACATTTAGAAAAACTATTTTACACAAAAACAGCCAGCAAAAAATGATTCCTCATTTTCGCTGGCTGCTTTAAAGAAAAATAAAAGTAATAAAGAGATAAATTGTATTTAATAAATGTGTGCCCTTACTAAATAAGGGCATCACTTTATTTTTTATCAGATTTTATTAGTCGGCCTTATTAAACAGTTCCTTTAGAGTGTCTTCGTTCTCCTCAAGTACCTTGAGCAGATATTTATCAAAGTGTCTTGAATCGTTTTCAGAGTCACCAAACTCGTAGGTTTCCTGACCATAATCGATAACGTCAAAGCCAGGAGTTGCCTTACTTGCACCAGAAGTTCTGTAAGATACTGCATCGGCAAGGGTAAAGCTTGCAACACCATCCTTATAAGATGCCCAGTCAGATATATCCTTACCTGAAGCTTCCTCAGAGGTTCCGTTTGTAGTCTGCTTTTCTGCTCGAGCCTTTGTGATCTTGGCTGCACCATCAACATACTCGCCGTACATCTCATCAATATAGAGGGCTAATGAGGAGCCGAATATTTCTGATGGTACATGACCGCCATCCCACTGCCACTCAATATTGGCATCAGTTCCATTGTTGAGCCATGCAATCTGGAGATTAAGAGATGCGAACATCGACATATCGCCCTCTGCAGCACCCATAAGGATCCTTGTCCATGTAGGAGCCTCTGTAGTCTCAGCACCAATTGCCTTAATAGGATCATAGAGATCAACAATGTTGTTGCCATACTTGTCGCCGGCTTGTATAGATGCGATATCAGCGGCATAAGCCTCAACCATCTCATCATAAGTACTGTAATTAGATGAATCTGTTTTGCTGGAAGCTGACTGTGTTGTTCCTGCATCAGGTGTTCCAACTTCAGAGCCCATACCACTTGTTACAGTATCGTCTCCCTCCTTGGCTTGATCGGCAGGAGCGCCAGCATTCTCAGCAGGTGCACCACCCATGTCACCAGGAGCGCCGTTCATATCAGTAGGACCACCGGCATTTCCATCAGGGCCACCGGCCATTCCGCCAGGACCGCCAGCATTTCCGCCAGGGCCACCGGCCATTCCGCCAGGACCGCCCATTCCACCAGGACCACCTGCACCGTCAGGACCGCCCATTCCGCCAGCGCTGCTCTTTGTGTATCTGCCCTCGAGGAAGGCCTGAGCCTTGTCCTCAGTTGTCATAGCGGCTACCTCTTCATCAGTCATTGCAGTACCGTCAGCATTGAACCATGTCCAGTCTTCTGCATAATCTATGTTACCAAGGTACCATTCAAGATTCTGATGGAACTCACAGAGATAGAAATTGAGATATGTTCCGCCATAACCATTGGTATCAGCGTATTTATCCTCATCGTACTCGATAGTGAGGTCTACAATATCATCAGTATCACCATCTCCATTTATATCAAAACCAACAGCGGACTCATCTACAGTGAGATTCTGATCATTAATGTAGTCCATGTACTCAGCAGACAGATACTCTGCCAACTGCTTCTGGAATGCTGTGTTAAAGTCATAGTCCTTGTCGAGATAATACTCAAATGCCATAGCCATATCAGCTTCCTGGAGTGAAGTGATAGCACTATATGCTACACATCCCCATACACCATCTGAAATGGCAGTTTCCTTTCCGTTTATGGATACTACTGTTGAGTAGCTTCCATCCTCGTTTACATAGACACCTACAGCCCCTGCCTCGATCTCATAGTCATAGTAGTTGGAATTATTTGATGTAGCTGCAACCATGGCTGCGTGTGCTCCACCACCTGAACCACCGGTAGAAACAAAGTAGTCAACATTTCCAGGGAGATTTCCCAAGAGGATATTGTACTTGACGTACCTTATGGCGTTTTTCTGATCAACCAGGCAAAGAGGTGCATCTCCAGTGTAATATTCATTACCGTCGGCATCTGTTGCGGTACTCTGCTTGCCTCTGTTACCACAGGCAACATTTATATATCCGTACTGCGCATTTCCAGAGCTTGCCTTTTTATTTTCCTGAGCACTGTATCCGGCAGCACCAGTATTAATTACAACAGGAGCTGTTGCTGCAGTGTAGGTCTGACCATTCTCATTTGTGATCTCAGCGTCGTAATCTATAACCAAAGTACCGTTTACGGCATCTGAGTAGTTATCCTTTGTTACGTCCTCTTTGCCATCGCCATCAGTATCGATGCCCTTGATATAAGCGCCTGGCACATTGACTGATACACCCTGATAATCAGGAAGCTCAGGATTTGCTACTGCACTTGTGATTGACATTGTCCATGAGTCTGACTCAGAGTCATAGCTCCATGTAACCTCTGTATTTTTTGCTAGATTGAGGGCATCCTCTATTGCAGCCTTGTCATCTGATGTTGTTGCATTAAGACTACTGGTTGTTTTAGCAGATAATTTTTCTGTAGTATTTTTTGAAGATTCTTCTACAACGTTTGAGTCCGCAGCAACTGCCGCTGTCTCAGCGACTGTTGTCTCAGCAGGTGCTGAGGTCTCTTTATTTGGTACAGATTGAGAATTTGTTCCACAGGCTGCAAGTCCTGCACTGAGTGAAAATGCCAGTATGGAAGCTGTAATTTTTCTCTTTCTCATAGATAAAGGTTCCTTTCTGATATGTTGTTGGTGAAATATAAATATTTCACGTACTTTATTTTCTGCATTTTCAAGAGAGAAATTTGATACGGTAGTGGCATCTCTTATCTCTTGACAGTGCATATCTTAAAAAAGGAACCTTGAAGTTTTATTGAAGTTTTTAAATTTTGAAAATTATTTTGAAATCAGGTTTTTCTGTGAATGGTTACGCCGCCACTCCAGTGGCTTGCAGTTAAACTCTTTCATAAACATCCTGTTAAAGTAACTTTGCTCGCCTATACCTGTTGAACTGGCGATATAGGATATAGGTTCATCAGAGGTGGATAGTAATTTTGCAGCCATCTCAAGCCTATAGCTATTTAAAAAGTTGATAGGTGTTTTTTGCGTGTACTTACGGAAAAGAGCTGCACACTTTGATTTGCTTACTCCGGCTGCATCAGCTATATCCTCCAGAGTTATCTTTTCAGAGTAGTGCTCATAGATATATGTAGACATTCGCCTTTGGAGTGAGATGTCACTGCTGTAAGATACGGGAATCTGCTCTTGTGCTGAGTATACGAGGTACAACCTGCGGAAGAGCATATAAATATAGCCTATTACATCCAGCTCATATCCCACTGGTTTGTCATTTATCAACTCATACAGGATGTCAAAGATATCTGAAATGAGTTTTGCATAACTGTTTCTGCCATCTATCTGTACGTGAGCAAAGTCAGGATTATGAAGTATAGGAAGTATATATTTCTCGTAGACTTCTTTGTTTTGAGCAAGCATGTCAGTTTTTATAATAAGAGCATCCAAATCCCCGGCGGTTGTCTCAGTATTATAGACACGGTGTAAGGTGTCATAATTTATAAAACACAGCTCTCCAGGATTTAAAATAAAATCTGAGTCATTGACGTGACAATGAATATTGCCCTTACGTATACGTATGATCTCAAAATCATCGTGCCAGTGCAGTAACTCCTCATGGTTTGTGTCCTTATTTACGGATTTTTGCTCGAGAACGACAGGCAGTGTTCCAAATTTAAAAGTTTTACCCTTTCTTTTTATGTCCTGTCTTGGACCGTTAAATGCTATTTCCATATAACCCTTCCTAATTTATAAAACTATCCACAAGATGATATATTGGCGATTTATAGTGTGATTTTATGTGTGATATCTCATAGAAAATGTTTATCGTATAAAATGAAAATGTATATTGTATTTATTTAATTTCTGAACAAATTTGCTTATAGCTGTCTATTATAGGCCGAGTATGTATGTGTACGGCCTGCATATTTATATAACATTTGGATAAAAAAATGTAAATAACGAAAATGTGCAAAAATCTAACTAGAATTTACTATAATCGTGCAAAAATAAATGATATTATACAAAACGTCAACAGGAAACACTAAGAATATTTAATATATGGAGGTTACAAATTATGGCAATTAACAAGCGTTACGAGGGAACACAGACAGCAAAAAATCTTGAGGCAGCATTTGCTGGTGAGTCTGAGGCAAGAAACAAGTATACTTATTTTGCTTCTAAGGCTAAAAAGGAAGGTTACGAGCAGATTGCAGCACTTTTCCTTAAGACAGCTGACAATGAGAAAGAGCACGCTAAGTTATGGTATAAGGAGCTGTATGGCATTGGTGACACAGCTGAAAATCTTGAGACAGCAGCTAACGGCGAGAATTATGAGTGGACTGACATGTATGATTCTTTCGCAAAGACTGCAGATGAGGAAGGCTTCCATGATCTCGCTGCAAGGTTCCGTCTTGTAGCAGCAGTTGAGAAGCATCATGAGGAAAGATACAGAGCATTACTTCACAATGTAGAGACAAAGCAGGTATTTGAAAAGAGTGAAGTAAAGGTTTGGGAGTGCCGCAATTGTGGCCATATTGTAGTTGGTACAAAGGCTCCAGAAATCTGCCCAACATGTGCTCATCCACAGAGCTTCTTTGAGGTACACGCAGAGAACTATTAATAAGAGAATATTTCTCGGTTCTTAGGCTATATGCCTTAAATAATTGTTTTATATGTAACTAAGAACAGGCTGTATCACATTTGTGATACAGCCTGTTTTAATCATTTAGGTATCAATCTGTCTAACTCTTTTATCAAATTATCTGTAAATATCCTGTGTCCCTCTTTTGTAAGATGAACATGATCATCACAACATGGAATATTCCATAATCCTGTATCTATGAATAAGGAATCCTGTCTCTCGGCAACAATCGCTAACTCTCTTGAAAGACTGCCGTCGTGTGTACTGTATTTCTCATAGAATCGGTCTCCAGTAAAATCCATATATGGTGGTGCCATAATAACTATTTGTGTATTAAATGATCTTAGCTGCTCCTGCCTTTTTAGCCAGGTTACAAAAAAATCCATGCGGCTACCGGCCTTTTTTATATCAGGATGTGGAAAGCTGAGACAGTCATTGGTTCCGAGCATAATAATAAAGTAATCTATATTATCGTATTTGCTGAGAATCTCAGTTAACTCATCATACTCATATTTCATGGAAGGAATACATCTGCCGATCTTGCCCTCCTCATAAATATGATAATAATCTCTATAGTGCTGTTTGATCAGCCCCATCCATCTCACATTGTCAGGATAGCAATCTCCACTGCCTCTCCCTGTAGAAGGGTCATATCCATATGTGTTGGAGTCGCCAAAAAATACTAGTGTTTTCATATCTTTATGTCATAGATGATTTAAAACATTTCTTTGCAATGGACATAAGCTTGGAAGTGTTTTCATTGGTTGGCTGAATGGTATTGATCACCATATAAATGTTACGATAAAATCCCTCGTCAGAAAGCGGGAACTCCAAAACATCTCCAGACTCTATCGCTGCAGTAGCTGCAAGCCTGGACACAATGGCACAGCCCACGGACTCCTTTACAGAAATAAGGATGGCTCCTGTATTGGCAAAGGTTGCAATTACATTGAGATTATCTGTATTAACATCAAGACCCTCTAAAGCCTTGAAAGTCTCCTGTCTTGTACCGGATCCTGACTCACGCATAATGAGAGGCTGGTTACGTATCCACTCTTTAAGGGGTTTTGGATGCTTTTTGAGTATCCTGAACCAGTCAGTATTTGGAGTGATTACTACAAGCTCATCCTTGTAAAAAGGTATATACTTTATGTTTTTACGAGGAATCTTGGTTCCTGTAAAACCTATATTGGCCTTGTGATTTTCAAGGTCTGCAATAACGTGCTCACTATCGGACTCATTTACAATGAATTGTATATGAGGATAGCTACGACTGTAGGAAGCAAGTATGGTGGCAAGCAGATACTGAGCTGGCAATGAGGATGATGAAATCAAAATCTGACTGCTTACAGCCTTTTCTTTTTGGTTACCACATATCTCATTGATCTTGTCTGATACCTCTAAAAGTTCTTTTGCATATAAATAAACTACACTTCCCTGTTCTGTAAGATTAACCTCTTTTGTAGTACGCATTAAAAGCTTTACACCAAGCTCGGACTCTAATGAATTGATATATGCACTTACTGTTGGTTGTGTAAGATACATCTCTTTGGCCGTTCTGGAAAAGCTGCCATTATTTGCGATCATTACAAAAGCTTCAATTTGTTTTAGATTCACCAAATTTTATCCTTTCTGTCTCTGCTCCGACTTTTTTTGTCAGTTTAATAGAATCCATGTATTCTACTATTGGCTTTGCGCATTTGCGGCTGCAGCCACACATTTCCTTTACGTCTTTTATGGTTATGACATCGTTGGACCTAAAGAAGTCAGTTATTTTGTCACGAGCGTCATCCATAAAATGTTTCATGGTATAAAGCTCTAGATCAACGCCTGCCTTTACACAGGTACCCTCATCAATGAGTACTCTGAGAACATCCATCACAACCTCGTCTGAATATCCCTTTTTGTCTATCTCTGAAAATCGTAACATCTCGTAGCCTGATCGCTCAAAGGTATCTGTAAGGTGCTTTGCGATTTTTTGAAAACGATCATCCTTGTTGATCTCAAAATCTGACATCTGTAAATACTCATTTTTTAGTTTAAAAATATCCTGCTCTACCATACGGGCAATTACATCATCAAAAACATTTAGTTTGACATGTTTTAAGAACTGATTATGTATCTCAGCTTTATTGATGCCGTATCTATATGGATGAGTAGACTGGAAATCACGTAATGCACGTGTAACATCCTGCTGGAACTGGTAGGCACTATCCTGATGCCAGTAAAAGATATCCTTTTTCATCGGATATTCAAGTACTATATTTTGATCGACTAACTCCTCAAGATATGGAATCAACTCCTCTTGAGAATGTGCCATAAGCTTAGATAACTCTGATCGAGTGATCATGGTATCAGCATGCTGTTTGATATTTAGAGCACATATATCTGCAAGAGATCCAGACTCTTTACGTCTGAGCTCATCTATAGAGTCCTCATTGAAACGTTTTTTCTTTTGTGGATTAGACTCAAGTACTACACCGCCTCCGATGGTCTCCAGAGGAGAATAAAAACGTACTACGAAACGATCACCACGCTTAACTACTATATCTTCCTCCAGTAGAAGCTGTGCGAGACCCTCATCTCCAGGGGAAAGCTCCTCCTGATCAAGTAGTACAGCTCTGCATAATACCTCACTCGTACCTGTAAAAAGATGTAAACGCTCACGATTACGTATTAGTCTGTCAGAATCCTTGAGGACCTTGAGACGTACATCTATACGACGAGTGTTCTCCATGTTATTGATAGGAGCTATGACACAACCTCTGTGTATCTCCTCTTTTTTGATATTAGTAATGTTTATGGCCACACGCTGTCCGGCCTCACATTTATCAACATCCTTGCCATGTACCTGAATGTTTCTGATGTGACACTCTTTCATGACTGGATACATCATAAGATCATCATTTTGTGTAATAGTACCCGATAATAAAGTGCCTGTAATGACTGTACCGATACCTGACAGTGAAAAAACTCTGTCGATAGGTAAGCGGGAAATACTGTTGACATCCCTTGCGTCGACCTCGTCCTTTATCATCTCAGCGATGGTGTCCTTGAGCTTATCTATACCCTCACCTGTTGCAGCGGAGACGGGAACCATAGGTGCATTTTCCATAATAGTGCCTTTGAGTCTCTCACGTGTCTCATCTTCCATCATCTCAAGCCAGTCTGCATCTACCAGATCGCATTTATTGAGTACAAGTATGGTTTTTTTGATACCTAAAAGCTCAAGTATATCAAGATGCTCTCTGGTCTGAGGCATGATACCCTCATCAGCGGCTACAACCATGAGAACCAGGTCCATACCTACAACACCTGCAACCATGTTGTTGATAAACTTCTCGTGACCAGGAACGTCAATGATACCACAGCGACTACCGTCTTTCATATCGAACCAGGTAAATCCGAGATCAATGGTGATACCACGCTGCTGCTCCTCTTTAAGTCTGTCTGTATTACGACCGGTCAGTGCACGGATCAAGGTCGTTTTACCATGGTCGATGTGACCTGCCGTACCAATAATAATATGTTTCATCGATATCTCCGTTTTGTGTGAAAGCCAATTTTAGTATTTATATGATCAAACACTATCTCACACAAATATGTTTTTTAATGTATCCACTACAAGAGGAAACTCCTGTGAGGATATGGTGCGAACATCAAGTAATATATGCTCCTCATAAGTCCTTGGAATGATAGGAGTTTTGGCATGACGCATCTTACGCTCAATAGCATCAGCACTATAATTACTGAACCTCATGGAAACTGCCGCACTCTTTATACGCTCAAGAGGCAATGAACCACCACCAATCTGAGACTCACAATCCACAACCTCTATATCGACCTCAGGACAAGCCTCTTTAATAAGCTGTGATAACTCTGTTGCACGCTGTCTTACTGAGTCCTGACTCTCATTTATCATGCTAAGAACAGGTATGTTTTTGATTGCATTTTCCTCCGACAGATACTCAAGCAGTACCAGCTCTAAAGCTGTAACGGTAAACTTGTCTACACGAAGTGCTCTTGTCAGCTGATTTTTTTTCATGGCATCAATGTACTTTTTCCTGCCTATGATGATACCAGCCTGAGGACCACCCAAAAGCTTATCGCCGCTGAAACAAACTACATCTACTCCAGCACGTATAGTATCCTGGACTGTAGGCTCATAAGTGATACCGTACTTACTTAAATCAATAAGTGAACCACTGCCGAGATCCTCAATTATAGGTAAGTCATGCTCAGTAGCGATAGGTCTCAGTTCCTCAGAAGTCACAGTCTCTGTAAAGCCAACTATGCGGTAATTACTGGTATGAACCTTTAGGAGAGCCTTGGTGTTTTCTGTTATTGCATCCTCATAATCAGATATATGAGTTTTATTGGTGGTACCTACCTCTACAAGGGTGGCACCACTCTGCTCCATGACATCAGGTATACGGAACTTGCCGCCAATCTCAACAAGCTCACCACGGGATACCACGACCTCTCCACCCTTTGCCATAGTACTCAGGATGAGCATCACAGCAGAGGCATTGTTATTGACTACCATTGCTGCCTCAGCGCCTGTGATACGACATAGTAATTTCTCAAAGTGTGAATATCTCTCGCCTCTGCATCCTCTTTCAAGATCGTACTCAAGATTGCTATAGCCGGTTACTATATCTACAAGCCTCTCTGCCTGAGCATGACTGATAGGAGCTCGGCCAAGATTGGTATGTAGTATTGTGCCTGAACCGTTAATTACCTTTTTTACATTAGGTGTATGTAAGTTTTCTGTGCGAGATTTAAGGCTGGAAAGAATGTTATTTATCCTTTCTCTGATATCATCCTCGTCAGTTGCTGTATTTATAGCGGTACGCAGATCATCCAACTCCTCACGTATCTGATCCATCACTATATCTCGTCCATAGTGTTGGATCAGACCCTTGACCAGGTGTTCCTCTAAAAGAGTGTCTACCTTTGGGATGCTTCTGTACAAAAGATTTTTATCCATCGTATACTCCAGTTAGTTATTTAACTTAGTCTTATTAATTTGTCTTGCTTTGGAAGTACATATCCAATCACAGCAGTCTTGGTATCAAGGCCTGCCTCTTTGAGACGATGCATGGCCTCATCCTCATAATCACCCGGAACAGCAAATAAAAGACCTCCGGAAGACTGTGGATCATATATGAGATCAACATAATGATCTGGAACTGCATCGAGGTTTACACAATCAGAATGATAACCTCTGTTTTTATAGGAACCTGCTGGAACCAATCCCATATCGGCGTACTCCATAGCATCCTGTATATAAGGAATTTGTTTCAATTTGAGATCAAAAGTAACCTCGCTGGCACTGGCCATCTCATAGCAATGTCCACCCAAACCGAATCCCGTTATGTCTGTACATGCGTGGATAGGGAGCCCCATCATGGCCTCTTTCGCCTTGCGATTGAGAGATTTCATAACTATGGTTGCCTCTTGCAGAGATCTCTCTGAAGCCATGCCAGCCTTGGCAGCTGTATTGATGATACCGGTACCTATCTGTTTGGTCAGAATGAGTACATCTCCAGGCTTTGCCCCATAGTTTTTCCAGATTTTATCAGGATGAACAAATCCGGATACACAAAGTCCATATAGTGGCTGATCATTTTGAATTGTGTGACCACCAATCAGGATGGCACCAGCCTCCTTGACCTTGTCTGCACCACCTGCAATAATGTCACCCAGGACAGATGGGTCAAGACAATTAGGAAAACCTGCAATATTTAAAGCGACCTTAGGCTCACCACCCATAGCAAATACATCGCTCAGCGCATTAGCTGCAGCAATTTGTCCAAAGTCATATGGATCATCAACAATAGGTGTAAAGAAATCTACTGTTTGTATCATGGCTACATCATCGTTGATTTTATAAACTGCAGCATCATCTGCAGTATCTATACCAACCAATAGATTATCATCATAGAATTTTGGTAGCTTACCCAGAACCTGGGCAAGGGTCTCAGGACCTACTTTAGCTGCTCACCCAGATGCCTTAGTCATACTGGTTAATTTGATATTTTTGTCAGACATAAATAATCTCCTCGTAATTGCGCGAATAGGCATTTTGACATATAAGCGCGCTTATTATCGTGAATATTTATGATTATATCACATAAAAAGGATTTATAGAAGAAATCTATTAATCTTTTTAGAAAAATAAATCTATCTATAAATCCTTAATATTTTTATATAGTACTAATTATTTAAATAAAGACGTTTTAGCTTACGTAGCCAGCTTCTTTAAGGGCCTCAAAAGCCTTATCATGGTTGGCCTCGGAGATACGGATTACAGGACCTGTGCATCCCATTCCATCCTCTGCATAAATACCAATCTTCCATAATACCTTAACAGCATCCTCAAGATCCATAACCTCTACGCCAGGAATCTGGGCTGTTACTATCTCCTTAGGTGGCATTGCTACGTCCTCCTTTGGAGCTGCAGATTTATCTGCACTTGTAATACCCTTTAAGATTTCGTCAAGACCAGCTTTCTTGGCCGCAGCAAACTCTGCCTTGGCTACCTCAAATACCTTGCTTCTTACTAACTCTGCAGCAAATCTGATAGCATTTGCAATTACAGGTGCGCCGGAAGCGCGGGAAACGATCATTACAAGCTGATCATAATTCTCACCGATACCAGGACCATAACCAAATCCGCTGGCCTCAAAGCTACCACCAGTTGCGGCTGATGATAACATCTTGCAGATAACATTACCTGTAAGAGAATCCATAACCATAATATCAGGTGTACCACGGAGAACATCATTTCCTCTCATGACACATCCGCCGTCAGCACGGCTTGACTCAGCAAAGTGAATATCATAACCGTTGGACTGAAGTGTCTTAAGAGCCTTTTCTGTCTGTCTTGCTCCATCAACATTTAAGATACCTACTGTAGGCTCCTTAATGCCTGAACACTTAGCTGTGATAATACCGTAGATTGCATTTTTAACCATGCCCTCAATACGGTTTGTGCTGGAGGTTCCTGTTGTATTGGCAAGGAACATCTCCTTTCCAAATGCAGGTGTGATACCACGTCCTACAGTTGAAACACCGATCGGGAATGGATAATGCATTGTTACTGCACCATCGATCTCGTGGCTCTTGAGAAGCTCATCCATTTTGTCATGACCTTCCTCATCATTGGCAACCTTAATAGTTGTGATGCCAGGAGCCTCTAATGAACCTATATAGTAAACATCAATGCCGTCCTTTGCGGCTGCGATGGCAGCCTGCATTGCATTTTCCTCGCCATGCTCACTACCCATTCCGGTAAGAGCGATTTTTGGTTTCTTACCGAAGCTTCCGGTTTCCAGGCCCTCGGCCATCTGGAGGAAAGTTTCGGCAATTATCTTTTCAACACCATTTGCCATAATTTATCCGCCTTCCATTAATCCTGAGCTGCATCAAGGAGTGAACCAGCAAATTCCTTAAGTGACTTTGCAATAAGCTTTTTAACCTCATCTGCTGATACAGAGTTCTGCTGCTCTGCTGCCGCTGTGTTTGCCTGGATGATATATGAAACACCATCAAAGAGGTTTGTCATCCTACCAAGGAAAAGAGATCCCTTACCAATGATCATAACTCTCTTATACTTGCCCTCCATAATACCGTCTCTGGCAAAACCGATAAATGGAACACCTGAAGGTACATGTCCCTGTGTAGGTGCAAATCCTGTGAGACCATGCTTCTGGATCCATGCAGGCATATCCTTCTTTTCAACCCAGCCCTTCTTTACAGAAAGTGCTGCGATCATCTTGTAGTTTGCCTGTGGTACATCACCTGCTCCTGCTGGCTTTGTAATATCAGGATTCTGCATTTCTGGAGAATATTTATCAACATCGTTAACAGTAAGGCCTGCTCTCTCAAGTGGGTCTGCAACGAGTGAACCGATAACATTCTGAGGAGCTGAACCTGTGCCAACTGTATGACGGCCAAGGATATCGAGATTAACCTCTGGGCTCACACCATCGTTCTCGCTTACGAGGATGGCAAATGCACCAAGACAGTCCTCAAGTGCAGGCATGCCCTTTTCAACGTGGTTCTTACCATTCATACCAAGCTTGGCTGTACAGCCACCACCTACAACTGCTACATTCTTAAAAGCACCTGACTTTACAAGAGCTGCAGCCTCGATCATTGCATGTGTAGGTCCTGCACAGAAACCTCTTGCATCAGAACCGGTTGCATTTGTAAGACCGGCAATCTCAGCATCAGCCTTGGCAAAGTTTCCACCACCACGCTGATTCATATCACCACAAGCCTCCTCTGAACAGTCGATAACATAATCAACATCAGATGGAGCAATGCCGGCATTTCTTACAAGGTAGAGAAGTGAAAGAACACCAGTAGCCTTGTTCATAATATTTTCATGCATAACCTCAGCTGAAAGGTTGACATCGATATCATGTGCTCTCTTGACACAACCAACAAGCTTGCCGTCGAGATAGAGACCCTCTGCAGACTCCTCGTTTACGAATTTCTCAATTTCTGAAAGCTCGATACCATCTATGATACGTCCCTTGATCTCATCTGTGATGATAGGATCAGCCTCAAGCTTAGGTCTTGTGGCAGCAACAAACTCCTTTGTAAGATAGTAAACCTCAAAAACATCACAGGTCTGAGCTAAAAGAAGGAACTCATCCTCTGGCATGATCTCACCGTACTTACCATAACGGCTTGCACCTTCAAGATTCTTATCAAAATATGGGAACTCTACAGCCTCTAACTCATCAGGAGTTTTGTTTCCGATATATACCTGGTTTGGCCAATACTCTACACAATCCTTAAAGCTACGGAGGTGCTTAGGAAGCTCCTTTAAATAATCTCCATCAGGATTTACAACACGCTCGGTTGTCTGAGTTGTACCATTGTGAATTACCATCTGTGGTACATGTGCCAGAACATAGCTTGCACCTTTGATTACACTGTTCATTTTATTTGCTCCTTTTTATTTATCATTTATATTTAAAACTACGTTTATAAAATCGAATTAATATAATACACACATATTTTCTAGTAAATAAGCGGCGAAGTATGCCTCTACCTCGCCGCTTAAGTTTCATCAACAATTACTTGCCAAGATATTTGCAATAGCTGTTTCTGATGTCTGACATTTCGTCACAGATATCATCAACGTCAAGAACCATCTCCATCATGCCTACATTTTCCTCATAGACATCTGCATCAAATTCTTCCTTAATCTCTGGCTCGCAAACGTGATAGCATAAGAGTCCAAGCTGGACTCCTGTCAATGGACCTGCGAATGTTGGATCGCCGTTCTCAACGGTCTCAGCTGCAAGACCTGCAGCCTCGCCCTCAGCAGCACCTACAAGAACAACAACGTTCTCTGGGCCATACTGCTCTGCGAACTCCTTAACTCTCTTCTGATTCTCAAGATCCATCGCACCTGCGCTTGTTCAAACGAAGCATTCGGTTGATGAAAAGACTACCTCGCCGCCGGCAGTTTCAACACATGCACTGATCGCTGGACCAGGTACACCGTCTCTATCGCCGATGACTATGACTTTTTTGCCTTTTAAAATAGCCATCATATTCTCCTTTCAATAAGGTGTGTATCGTAAAAGCGGAATGCTTAATACGTTTAGTTACCGTCAACAATTGCTACATACTTGTCAACTAACTTCTGGATGTTCTCCTCTGTAGCATCATCCTTTACAAGCTCCTCAACCTTTTCACCATCATGGTAAATAGCCATAACTGGAAGACCAAGAACCTTCTGTCCAATTGCAACTCTTCTAGCCTTTGTTGTATTAAGAGCGCAGAACTTAAGCTTATCGCCGTACTTATCTGCAGTTGCATGTACGAATGGCATAAGTGCCTGGCAAGGAACACAACCATCTCCATAGAAATCTACAAATACGTAACCTGATGCACCTAAAACCTCTTCGTCAAATGTCTTCTTATCTACTTCTAACATTATTATAACCTCCTTCTTATCACACTGACCACTTTGATCAGGAATTTTCGTTAATATATTTCTCTGCCTGAGTAACTGCGATTGCACCATCGGCTGCAGCAGTTATAACCTGTCTTAAGCTCTTGATACGACAATCACCTGCGGCAAATACGCCAGGGATGTTTGTCTTCATATCATCATCTGTAGGGATATAGCCCTTTTCATCCATCTTTAGACCAGTATCCTTGAAAATGTCTGTGTTAGGTACACGTCCGATGAAACCAAATACACCAAACATACCGTCATCCGGGTCAGCCTTGATATCTGTAATCTCACCAGTCTTAACATTCTTAACTAACATTTCGTCAAGAATGCCATCGCCCTTAACCTCTTCAACAACTGAATCCCACATAAAATGAAGCTTATCATTTTTGAAGGCTTTTTCCTGTATTGACTGGGCAGCTCTTAACTGATCTCTCCTGTGAATGATAGTTACCTTACGGGCAAACTTTGTAAGATACATAGCCTCCTCTACAGCGGCATCACCACCACCTACAACATATACCTCAAAGTCCTCAAAGAAGTTTGCATCACATGTTGCACAGTAAGATACGCCCTTGCCGAGGAAATCCTGCTCACCCTTACATCCGATAGGTCTTGGATAAGCACCTGTGGCAATAATTATTGTCTTACCCTCATAAGTGTCCTTGGCTCCAACGAGCTTTTTAACCGGACCGTCAAGCTCTGCTGACTTTATTGTATCTGATACACGGTCACAGCCAAACTTGGCAGCCTGCTCTGTCATCCTTGCAATAAGTGAAGGGCCACTCTCTCCCTCAACCTGCTGACCTGGATAGTTCTCGATCTCATCAGTAATGGCTATCTGTCCGCCATCCTTACCTTTCTCAATGATCAGAGTACTAAGTCTTGCACGGCCGCCATAGAGGCCTGCAGCAAGTCCGCCAGGGCCTGCACCAAGAATGATTACATCATACAACTTTCCCATATCTATCTCCTTTTTAAAAATAATAAATATTTTTTATAAATGATTTTCATAAATTGCTTTCGAAATCCTACACGTTTAAAACCTGTAGGAAATCGAAAACCTTTTATGTTTTGGCTATTTTTTCTTGTCCTAATATTTTTACCAGGGATGCAATCTCTGCAAACATTATAAAAATAAAAGGAAAGGCTGCTGCTATCGAAATAGTCTGCAATGGTTTGAGTCCACCGGCAAGCATCATGCCGATAGCCATAATTGACTGTATAACTCCCCAAATGACCATCTTCTTCTTAGGGGGATTTTGAGCACCTTCTGTTGACAGCATTGAAAGTACAAATGTACCGGAGTTTGCTGATGTAATAAAGAAAGTGTTAAGAAGGATAATTGCTACAATAGAGAGCAATTTGGCCAATGGATAATGCTGTAATACTAAAAACAAACCAATCTCTGGAGCAGCTGCGATTGCGTTAATCTCATCTGCTGTAAGTATACCACTTGATGCAAGGTGAAGTCCTAATGAACCAAATATTGAGAACCAAACAATGGACATAAGAGCTGGTACCAAAGCAACACCCATAATGAACTGGCGTATTGTTCTGCCTCTTGATATTCTTGCGATAAATACACCTACGAAAGGTGCCCAGGCAATGAACCAGGCCCAATAGAAAATTCTCCAGCTAAAAGTCCATGAGTTATCACCGTATCCATCAACAAGGAGTGAATCCTTGATAAAATTCTGAAGATATGATCCTATTCCACCGATGAGGTTGTTTAAAATCTCAACCTTTGGTCCAATTACAAATCCAGCGACCATTAAGCCAATAAATAAATAGAGATTAACATCTGATATGAGCTTAATACCCTTTTCAATACCTGAAGCTGCAGTCCAGATATAAATAACAGAGATAATCAAAATGATCACTATCTGAATTGTGAGATTGGAAGGAACACCAAGGACCATATTAAGACCAGAATTGATCTGCATAACACCAAGTCCAAGAGATGTTACAACACCGGCTACAGTGGCAAATACTGCCATTACATCAATTGTCTTACCTAACCATCCGTCAGCAAGTTTTTTACCCATAAGTGGAACCAGAGTAGTGCTTATCATTGTCTTTTCTTTTTTACGGAAACCAAAGTAAGCTAGTGCCAGTCCCATAATTGCGTAATTAGCCCATGGGGAAATGCCCCAATGCATAAATGCTGCCTTCATAGCAAAGTTGGCAGCCTCAGGAGACATAGGCTCTATCCCACTTGCAGGCCCTGCAAAAAAAGACATAGGCTCTGCAACTCCCCAGAATACAAGTCCGACACCCATACCACATCCGAAAAGCATTGCTATCCATGACATGGTACTGTATTCAGGCTTCTCACCATCATCTCCAAGTGTGATCTTTCCATATTTACTAAATGCAAGCCAAATACAGAAAAATACGAAAATTATCATGGCTACACAATATAGCCATCCAAAATCTACTGTAAAGAATGCAAACATTGCATTGGACAAAACTGTAAAGCTGGCATTAAAAAATACCGCCCAAACGGCAATGATCGCACATATAATCAATGAAATTATAAATACTAAATTATTGTTCTTTTCCATACGTCTCCCTGTAACTGTTGGTTATAGGGGTCCGCCTCACATAGACATAACGAGGTACGTATAATAAATCCTTATAACTTAGCTTGACAGCTACCATCCGGAAGCTGGCACTTCCGGATGCGCTCGCATGTCAATGATTAGAGGATATCCCTAGTTGATTAAACACGAAATACTGTCTGCTCCTTAACATCTGTTGCCAGAGCCTCGAGAGCAACTTTAACTCTGTGATAACGCAACTTCCACTGGTCTTCCTTTGGAGTGGCAGGATCGCCAAGTGGGTAAGGGATGGAGATAGTTGGAACAATTCTATTTGCACCTACTGTCTTTGAAACTGGAACAATGTTACACATATGAACGATTGGGAAACCAGCGCGCTCAATTTCTTTAACCATCGTTGCACCGCAACGAGTACAGGTTCCTCACGTGCTGACCATGATGCAGGCATCAACATTATCCTCCTGAAGAAGAGGAATAATCTCCTTTGCCATTCTGGCTGCTTCTTTCTCTGTTGTACCAGTACCTACAGTAGTATAGAAATATGGATGTAAGCTTCCATATACACCTTCCTTAAGCATAGCCTTCATAACGTCAACTGGCATGATGACATTAGGATCGGCATTAGCTGCTGCTGGATCAAAGCCCGCGTGGATAGTCTTAAATACACCACCCTCAAGTCTGTCCATGTTGGAGATATCATACTTGCCCCAACGTGTAGCAGATGCAGACTGGATACGATCAGGGTTATCAACAGGCACGATACCACCAGTATTTAAAAGGGCAATTCTTGCCTTCTTTAAGTCTGGAAGTGGTGCTGCGATAGGTACACGATCAGGCTTAGGTACGATGAGCTCTGATACATAGTCCTCACCAGCGATTCTTGCATGAAGCATCTTCATGAAACGAGTAGTTGCATCCTCCTCGATAAATACCTGATGACGATGTCCAGTAGGGAAATAACCCATCTCGTCTGCTGGACCAACTGGTACACCATCAAGGAAGCAGTTAGCTACCTTTGCAACAGCTGGGAGGTCCTTACGCATCTTTGATGCGATGTTTCCACCCTTAAGGATGATAACGTCCTTACGGAACATCTCAACACCAGGATTTTCCTGGTTCATTGATGTAACTACAGGAACATTAAATCTCTCCTTAACTGCCTTACAAATAGTACCGCAGGCTACACCATAACGACCGGCATTAAAAGCAGGACCTGCAACAAATACGTCAAACTCAAGTGGCTCAAGCATCTCAAGAATCTGCTTTACAGCATCCTCTGGATTTGAACCCATGTAGTTATCACCACAAATTATTGTATGAGTTACCTCGGCGTGAAGCTGCTCGTTATAGGCCATAGCAGGTCCGATCTGTCCCTCATGAATGGAAGGGCCAACACCTGCAGTATCCTCGCCTCCTAACTGGCCGAAGAACTGGTTAATATAAACAATGGCTTTCTTCATTATTTATCTATCTCCTTCCTATTAAAAATCCTTCATGGTCTTATGTGACCAACCTACAGTCATGTCTCCGCAGAAAAGACCGTTGTCCTCCATCAGGACTGAACCATCTTCTCTTACTGAAGGACCGATGTTCTCATCATAATCCCATCCACCGGAGTTACCATCTCTTGCAAGAGCCTCAAGCTCTCCAAGAACTGTTTCCATAGGAGGAAGTTCAATAAGCTCAGATACGTTACCTGTAGAAACCATAGCTACAAGCTTTTCATCAAGAGTAACCAGTGGCTGTGAAGCACCATCACGACCTGTACACTCATTAGCTACACCAACAACCTTGATTCCGGCTGTCTCAAGAGCTGCAATAGCACCAACATAGTCAGCATCAGGGTTACCATAACCCTCCTCTGTTACTAATGCAAAGTCAGCACCAAGCTCTGTAGCCTGCTGTACGATCATCTGGATAACTCTTTCCTTCTGATCCATAGCAACATTTAAGTTTGCCATAATGACACCAAGGAAGTTGTAATCCTTGCCATCCTGTGCCATAAGCTCTCTCAGAATTGGGAAATTCTGGAAGTCATATGTTGACCACTTTGAAGAACATGGCATGAATGAACCTGATACAAGTGCACCGTCTAATATCTCCTGTGGGCTCATAAGAGTAGGAAGATAACGGTTCATATCCCATCCATAGATGAGATCGTTGTATCCCATAGCCTCCATCTGTGACTGTGGCTGAAGAACAGCTACTACAGAAGGAAGATCATTGATTTCTTTTGATCTCTTTGTAATAGGAGTTGTCTCATAAACATCCTTATCCTCAGGTGTAAGATCCTTAACACACTGACCGATAAACTCAGCAAGCTTATGACCTGCTCTACGTAGAGCATCGTTCATCTTTTGCTGCTCATGTCTCTCAAACTCCTCGTTTGTATCAGCTACAAGTACGATGTTGTTGATACCACCAAAGTATGTAAGCTTCTGTCCTGGACCGCTCATATCAATGAGACCATCCTGGAAACCACCCCAGTGCTTGCCAACAACGAGTACACTACAATTTTTAAGTGCGTGAAGTGTGCCCTCACCAGACTGTCTTAACTCACTTGTATAACCTGGGAAAAGTCCCTTGCCATCTAAACGAACTCTTGGCTCAATTGCCTCCTTAACAGGAGTCATACGAATCTTATCTCCTGGCTTTGCGATATAAAGCTCAGCCTCTGTAATTCTGTCATCCTCACGGATAAAGTTTAAAGCCTCATCTTTGTTGATAGTGAGAACACCATCTTTAAAAGAAAGCTTATCGCCAAATACAATATCCTTAACATGGAAATTTCCAATTTCTAATTTCATGAATACTATATATCCTCCTTTCATTAACGCCGTAAAAGTTGTGCAAATTTCTCAATCGATTTTATAAGCGCGCTTGCTATTTGTATGTAATTACTATATTTTAAAACTTTCAAATCGTCAATTATGTATCAAAGTTTAATATATAGGAAAACTCTATAAGTGATGGCTGTATATATAGCATAAAAGGTATTTGCTTAAAAAAAAGAAAATTGACACAATTTACAAAAAGTGGTCTATTAATGTTTAGACAGGGGATTTTACATAGTTTGTTGATATTGGATAAAATATTTTGTCGCATTACTTTTTGATTGTGGGTATTGAATAAAGCATTCTATAAAGTGTACTAGTATTTTCAAACAGGATTCTAAAGTTAGGTTTGGGCTATTAAAAATTATGACAAGAGAAGAAAGAAAAAAAGATATTCGTGAAAAGCGGACAAAATCATTGATCCTTGCTGCCAAGGAGCTAATTAAAGAGGAACCTTTTAAAGATGTCTCTATACGTAAAATTGCGGATAGAGCCGGAGTTCATAATTCCACAATATATTTATACTTTCCTGATGCAGACAGACTTATTGCTCTTGCATCTGTTCATCAATTTCAAAAATATAGTGTCGAGTTATCAGAGATAAGTAATTCTTCTACAAGTGTATATGATGTATTTTTTGGAATATGGAAAAGCAGCTGCAATTGCTTTTTTGAAAAAGCTGATATATTTTTCAATTTTTTCTTTGGGAAATATGGAGATGATATAACAGAAATTATGAATGATTATTATGATCTTTTTCCAGAAGAGAGGTTAAAGTACTCTGATTATATTGAAAGTATGTATTTTGGTAAAAATATTTCAGACAGATGTTTGAGACTTATGGAAAGTCTGGTAGGACAGACTGGTGTTAAAATTACAAAAGACAATTTAAGGCTTATTAATGAGGTAGTAGTGTATTCCTTTAAAGGTTTTTTATTTAAGGCCAAGTCACAACCTGATCTTTCTACTGAAGAGCTTACATCTGATTTCATTAAGATACTTCATTTTTTTGTTGATGCATAATTATTATTTGCTTTTGCTATAAATAAAATTTTGTATTTTGATTTACAATTTAACAGATGTATATATTTACTATATAATTTGTATATCAAATGAAGAGGGGTATGGAGTTCCGTTAGTTGCCTACGATACGGAGGATCCGGGTTCATTGGATTTTTGCCTTTATAGCTTTTTTAAAACAGCAGATTCGTCTGCTGTTTTTCTTTTGTTGAAAAATGTGTTACCAACATTTTACGCAACTAAAAATACCGTCTCCATCTGGAAACGGTATCACTAACGGCTCACGACCGGAATATTTGGCGGAGAAGTGTGGGAATCGAACCCACCCAGGACGCTCACGCGCCCAACACAGGTTTTGAAGACCAGGAGGCACACCAGTTACCTAACCAACTCCTTATGACTGAATAGAATATAGCATATATTTATCATTCATTCAATTACTATAAATATGATTATTATCGAAAAAATCTATAAATAAGCTACCTGGCTATCATCATACCATACACTGATAAAGATCTGTTTTATCTAATTTAAGATCTTCCATTACAGCCATGAGTGTATCCTTATCATCTAAATCTGCACACCATGCCAGACCGCAGCCTGCAGTTATAGCGCGAGGAACAGGTATCATACGTCCAGGGGCATCACAGCTCTTACACTGCTTTTCAAAAGACATGGCATCTGCAGTTGTATGAAATGTTATGACTAATTTTAATTCTTTTTGTCTCATGGATTATGGGCGTATCACGCAGTCTGATGATGTTAATGTCTCGGCAATATCGTACATATTTGATACAACACCTACCATTAGCTTATCTGAAAGACCGTAGTGCTTTAAACATGTACCACAGGTCTGGATCTTAACTCCTGCTTTTTCAAGATTCTTTAGGTCTTCTACAGAATCTGAGCCCTCGACATTAAGCTTTACACCAGAATTATAGAAAATGATATTTGTTGGGATGGAATCAACATTAGTAAGTGAGAATATAAACATCTTCATGAGGCTCTTTCCTAACTCCTCATCGCCTGTTCCCATCTCACTTGAAGAAATAACTACGGTAGTTACTTTTTTTGAATTACCTGCATCACTGCAGTCACAATTGTTTGCTGGATCTACTACGATCTTTACCTCATATTCTGTATCAGAAATCTGCTTACTGGCAACATCATAGCCACTGTTGGATGCAAGTCTTGTGAGATTTTTTACCGCTGTATCATTGTCTACCTTAACAGTCAATGTACCCTTTTCTGTGAATGTCTCGAACTCTTTTTTTGTGTTAACTACTGGTAATGGGCATCCAAGACCCATGCAATCTAAAACCTTATCCATTGATTTACTCCTTAAAAATATATTTGCAAAATAATATTAAATTATTCTGTTGCTAGTGTCCGTACTGCGTCGATAGCAGCGTCGATCTCCTCTTCTGTATTGTAATGAGAGAAACTAAAACGTACAAGTCCCTGATCTACAGTACCTAGAGCCCTGTGCATAAGAGGAGCACAATGAGCGCCAGGCCTTGTCGCGATGTCAAATCTTGTGGACAGTTCATCACTTACCTCAGAGGAGTCGTAATCCTCTATATTGAGACCTACGATACCACAGCGATGGAAAGATGAGAAATCACCATATATCTTTACACCAGGAATATCCTTTACGCCATTATAAAAACGTATCATATAGGCCTCTTCCTTACTGCGAATGTTATCTATGCCTACTTTATTGATATAGCGTACTGCGGCATCAAGACCGGCAAGTCCGTGACCGTTAAGAGTACCTGCCTCAAGTCTTGTAGGCATCTCTGATGGCTGATGCTCATTGTACGACTGTACTCCTGTTCCACCGTGGAGTAAAGGCCTTATTTCGAGACCTGGCTTTACATACATTCCACCTGTGCCCTGAGGGCCCAGCAGACCCTTGTGGCCAGTGAAACAAAGTACATCGATACCCATATCCTGAACATCTATAGGAAATACCCCTGCAGTCTGGGATGCATCCACAATAAAAATCAGATTATGCTTATGAGCTATATTTCCGACTCTTTTAATATCTACGAGATTGCCTGTTACATTGGATCCGTGAATGCATACAATAGCTTTGGTATTTGGCTTTATGGCCTTTTCAAAGTCGTCGTAGCAAATGTTTCCTAAAGTATCGGCATTGATGAAAGTATGCTCAACTCCATGCTCTGCCAGCTCATAGATAGGTCTTAATACTGAGTTATGTTCCAGCATAGTGCTTATCACATGATCGCCATCTGATAAAACACCCTTTATAGCTATATTTAGACTCTCAGTAGAGTTGGCAGTAAAAACTATGCTTTTAGGGTCCTCGGCATTAAAAAACTCCTGTAATAAAACTCGTGTATCAAATACTGTCCTGGAAGCTCCAAGAGAAGCTCCATGGGCTCCTCTTCCAGCATTGCCAAGTACGTGCATAGCACTGGCAACGGCATCTATAACCTCATCAGGTTTTCTTTGGGTGGTTGCTGCATTGTCCAAATAAATCATATTACCTCCAAATATGTGTAAAAGCATATAGTCTAAATCTATTTTTGTAATTCATTATGTGTTAAATACTACCAAAGGATTTCATGGTATTTAACACATATTAAATCATGAACATTGTTATTAAATGATCCTGCATTTACAACCACGAGACAGCCGTAATTATACGGCTGTCTCTAATGATTAAGACATGTCTAAAGCTTGTATTGTCTCTATTTCTATATTGCGTGATTTTAACTCATCCATCCAACAATCCATTGGTGCGGTACTATCCCGCCCGATAATCGGTGGCAGTTTGTCAAACTCCGGCACTGTCATACGATATGCAATGCCACAGCCTGCTGAAAGTTGTCTCGGGATAGGTATCATACGTCCTGCTATGCCCATTTGATTACAGTATTTCTCAGTGGCAAATGCTGAAGTGGTTGTATGGAAGGCAAAAACCATGTAAGTAGTTTCAGCTTTTCTCATGTTATATATCCTTATTAAGCCTGGAATGTAAGGACATAATCACTGCCCTCATTTGAAACCTCAAAATCAATTTTATTGGACTTAAGGAGCTTCTGGATATTAGTACTTACATGTGCCTCGCTGGCAAGCACCTTGAGACTCTGTCCCTTATATTTTTTAAGGGCCATAGAAGTGATCATAACAGGCTCAGGACATGATAATCCTCGTACATCGATTTCTTTTATTTCGCTCATCATATATCCTTTCTTGATTATCAGAAATTCTGTAATGAAACGTCTGATATTTATGTATTAAGGTGAATGTTTAGATATAAAAGTAATATTAACACTATAGTTTATTTTAAATCTCGATTTTTTTCTTGTTTGTAAATGCAATCACAAATGTAACAATAATAAGTACTATTACTGCTGCCTGGCCTGCTGGTGATGGACCACCGATGCTTGCAGGAGTAGTTTCTGTAGCAGCTGCAGCTGCTGAGCTTGCAAATCCAAAGTTATGTGCGCATGCTGCTCCGATAAGCATACCAAGTACTGTGACTGCACTATCTGCAGAACCCTGACCAGCAAGGATGAGCTGACGCATAGGACAACCACCTGCCAGAACTGCAGCAAAGCCTACAAGATACATACCAAGGATATTCCAGATATGAACTGCATGAGCTACAGGCTGACCTGTAAAGCTAAGCTTGAAGGAACCATGTGCAATATTGAAAACGAGCATTACAGCAAAGAAGCCCCCTAAAATTGAAAGTAGGCTAAAATCTCCTAAGAGAAAAACATCACGTAAGCTACCTGCAAAACATACTCTGTTCTTTTGAGCAAGAGCACCGAATACAGTTGCAACAATAAGAGTGATTATTGCTGGAGCATGCATGCTTCCAGGTCCTTTCTCACTAAATGCAAAAAGTGTTGTAGTAAGACTCATTACAAATAGTACTAAAAGACTGATAGGGAGCACATATCCATCAGTTTTTGCGATGGAGTTGGATCGTCCTAAGGAGTAGCCGTTTTTAAGGAAGATTGTTCCGGTAAAAACACCTGCAGCAAATCCGATGAGTGCGACATAAGCATTCAGATCACCTGCAGCCATACGGAGAAGCATACGCAATGGGCATCCTAAAAATACAAGAGCGCCTATCATCATAGAGAATCCAAGGATAAAACGAATCATAGGTGCTGAGCCGCCGGTAGCATGATACTCCTTTGTACAGATTGAGATGAGGAATGCTCCAAGAACAAAACCTACTATCTCCGGACGGAAATACTGAACTGGTGCAGCTGTGTGGAGCCTCATGGCACCGGCAATATCTCTGATGAAACACGCAACACAGATAGCCATGTTTCCAGGATTGCCAAGTAAAGCCAATACAACTGCAAGAACTCCGAAAACAGCTCCTGAAAGAGCCAGTTTCCACTTTGAATCAATAAAACTCATACTTTTCCCCTTCTGCACTGAGTTATGTCAGACCGTCATATCTATATGTGCAGACTAGAACTCATCTCATATATAGGTAAGGTCCGATACTATAATCATGTGCGATAAACTTTTATAGACATTTCAAATAAAAAATATTATAGTTTGCAGCAAGTCAACTGGATTGCATCAACAATTCTTTGGGAATTATAGAAATTCTCATAGTGTTCTCACTTTTTTCTATTAAATTTATTTGAATAATGGCTACTCATTAATAATCAGTATACTATCGGTGCCAGCGTCTCTCTAATTGCGAAATGCTATAAGCACGCTTATTTATAACGAAACTCTATAAGCTTTTCTATTCTATTTAACTGTATTTATTTGTATCATAGGTGAACATGGTATTCGCGCGGATATACCCAGAATAATTTGTCAGGAGATTATAATATGGAGTTAATCAAGGATTTGCCAGAGGTGTTTGAGAGCTTTGCAGAGCAGCGTCAAAAATCTTTTATCAAGGTAAAGGAACTAAAGGAACAGGGCACACCTATCGTTGGTTCATACTGTACCTATTTCCCAAAGGAGCTTGCAATGGCCGCAGGTGCTGCACCAGTCAGTCTCTGCTCTACATCCGATGAGACAATTACTGATGCAGAAAAAGACTTGCCTAAAAATTTATGTCCGCTTATCAAGTCAAGCTATGGATTTGCCAAGACAGATAAGTGTCCGTTTTTCTATTTTTCAGATGTTATTGTTGGTGAAACTACCTGTGATGGCAAGAAAAAGATGTACGAGATCATGAACGAGTTAAAGGATGTTTTCCTGCTCCGCCTTCCACACAAACAGGATGAGGATGCCGTTCAGGAGTATCGTAAAGAGATGATCCGTTTCAAGGAGTATCTGGAGAAAAAGTTTGATAAGACCATCACCGATGAGGATATACGTGCTGCAGTACATCTCAATAACCGTACCAACAAGGCCATGAGAGATCTTTACGCAGTTATGAGCAGTGATCCATGTCCTATTTCAGGTTATGAGCTCTTTAAGGTTCTTTATGGGTCAACATTTAGATTTGATCGTCTAGAGCTTACAGAAGAGATTGAGGCTATGACTGAAAAGATCAAAAAGGAGTATGCTGAGGGTAAGAATATCGGTAAGCGTCCTCGTATCATCATTACAGGATGTCCTATTGGCGGGGCAACAGAAAAGGTTATAAGAGCCGTTGAGGAAAATGGTGGTGTCGTAGTAGGTTATGAAAACTGCAACGGTCAAAAAGCGGTTGGCCTTGAGGTTGATGAAAGTGCTGATGATATTTATGAGGCAATAGCCAGAAGATATTTAAATATTGGATGTTCAGTTATGACACCAAATCCAAACAGATTTAAGGTAATGGGTGAGATGATAGATGAGTTTCATGCTGATGGTGTACTTGAGATGGATCTCCAGGCATGTCTCACATATGATGTTGAGTCTCGTAACATCCGTAAGTTTGTAACAGAGGAAAAGCATATACCATATCTCAAGGTTGAGACGGATTACTCTCAGTCAGATGTAGGACAGCTTAATACTCGTATTGCTGCATTTATTGAGATGATGTAAGCATTGCATTATATGCACAGGCTCATCTCCCACACATAATTAAAACTTACTCGCAGGCTTTTGCCTGCGAGTATTGATATAGAGAGGATTATTGATATATGGATTATTTAGGCATTGATATCGGCTCCACATGTGCCAAGACTATTGTGATGGATAGAGACAAAAATATCCTTGAGCATTTTTATCTTCCTACCGGTTGGAGCAGTTTTGATGCGTTGGATCGTATAAAAGAGCGATTGTCAGAGCATGTTAATCTGGACGAGGTCTACTGTGTTTCCACGGGCTATGGCAGAGAGGCTGTACCTTTTGCTAACAAGACTATCACTGAGATTACATGTCATGCAAAGGGTGCTCAATATCTGTTTGGAGATGGGGCTGTCAATGTCATCGATATTGGAGGTCAGGATACTAAAGCTATATCTGTTTCTGATGGGCGTGTAGAGGAGTTTTTTATGAACGATAAGTGCTCTGCAGGTACAGGTAAGTTTGTTGAGGTAATGTCCAATCGTCTAGGTGTCCCTATAAATGATCTCAATAAGCTTGCTGAGGGACATACGGAGGATTTAAAGATAAGTTCCATGTGTACTGTATTTGCTGAGTCAGAGGTCATTTCACTTGCAGGTAAGGGCGAGTCCAGAGAAAATATTGCCTACGGTGTACTTGAGTCCGTCGCTGTTAAAGTAAAGTCACTTTACAGCAGACTGAGTTATGATGACAGACCTCTGTTCCTCACTGGAGGACTCTGTGAAGCAGAGTATTTCATTAGACTGTTATCTGAGATACTTGGCACAAATGTAAGCACTGCTCCACTTGCAAGATATGCAGGTGCGATAGGTGCTGCTGCGTTGTCAGTTGATAAGTTTAGTAAATGATTAAGGTGATTTATCTGATGAAAAGCAGTATATTCAAATCTAAAATCGTATAAAAAAGCTGCAATGAAGTATCAAAGAAACAACAAAAAATAATAACAATAATAAAAAAAAACCGCCATTAACGGCGGTTTTTCTTTGTCTTATCATGTATGTGATCAAGACTATATTTCAGATCTTTTTACTTATATACTCTATGCTATCAATGTATATTAGTGCTCTATGAAATTTAAGAACTGTCTCAGTCTGGGATGCTCCGGATGATCAAGTATCTCCTCTGGTGTACCATCGGCAGCTATCTGCCCATCATCCATAAATATAATCCTGGTTGCGACCTCTCGTGCAAAGGGAATCTCATGAGTAACAAGTATCATTGTGACACCTTCTGAGGCAAGAGCCTTGATCGTTTCAAGAACCTCCTTTACCCATTCAGGGTCCAGTGCACTGGTAGGCTCATCAAACAGTATGACACTAGGATTGACAGCCATGGCGCGGGCAATACCTACACGCTGCTGCTGTCCTCCAGACAGTTTACTAGGATAAAAATCCTTACGATCAAGCATGCCTACCTTGCCGAGAAGCTCAGAGGCTCTGTTATAGGCGTCAGTTTTACTGTAGCCGTGGACTGTTATCATAGCTTCCATAACATTTTCTATAGCAGTTTTATTTTTGAATAAATTGAACTGTTGGAACACCATGGAGCTGTGCTTCCGCAGGGCTACAATATCCTGTTTGGTATGATGCTCTGCATCAACAGAAACACCATCAACTGTCACGATACCTTTTGTTGGCTCAGTAAGATAATTGAGGCATCTTAAAAGAGTTGACTTGCCGGTACCTGATGGACCTATGATAGCAACTGCCTCGTTTTTATGGATAGTAAAATTTATATCTTTTAATACCCTGGTATCATTATCAAAATCTTTATATAGATGTTCAACCTTTACAAGTTCTTCATTCATACCTTTTACTCTACTGTAAATCCGAGCTCCTCATATGGCTTGATGAGCTTTGTCATATCCTGATACATGTACTTTGTAACAATCTCAGAAACAGTTCCGTCAGCCATCATCTCATCGAGGACAACATTGACCTCATCACGTAACTGCTTGCCCTCATCTGTCTTAGGGAAGTAGAATGCAACGTCGTTGGCATAAAGTCTCTCATCAAGAAGTCTGAGATCATTGTTTGTATTGCTCTCCCACTTATAAACTGCGGAATCTGTTGATGCGAATGCATCGAGTCTTCCAAGAACTACATCCTGATATCCTGCAACACCGTTATCACCCTCATAGGCAACAACCTCAAATCCATTCTGCTCGCCAAGCTCTGTAATAGTTTTCTGAGCAGCCTGTCCATTAAGAACACCTACCTTCTTGCCCTTAAGATCATCAAGTGTTTTTATATCACTGTCTGGGTTAACTACAACACACTGAGCATCGCCATAGTATGGATGTGAAACAGCATATTTTGACACACGATCTGCATTTACTGCGTAGCAGTTTGAAGCAACATCAGCACGTCCTGCATCTACCTGACCAAATGTTGCGCCGTGACCTGTAGCCTGCATAACCTCAATAGTCCATCCGGTACGCTTGCCTATCTCAGACCACATCTCAGAGTCAATGCCCTGCCATGTTCCTCCATTGTTTAAGTCACCGTCAATAAGTGAGTATGGAAGTGAACCTCCGGCAGTTACTACCTTGACTGTTCTGCCCTCTGTAATCTGTACAGCATCTGCAGCATCCTTGTCAGCCTCAGTTGCAGCCTCTGTCTCTGCCTGAGCAGCAGTTGTTTCAGCAGCAGTCTCAGCTACAGTTGTTTCGACCTGAGGGGCAGTTGTAGTCTCTGCAGTCTTTGATGAGCCGCAGGCAGTCATGATAGCAGCAACTGATAAAAGTACTGCAAGTGTTTTCTTTTTCATAAGTTTCCTCCTAATGTGTACTTATAAAATGTATTTTTATGTAATCATATATTTTGAGTAGGATCAGAATGCTTCCGCACAACGCTTCTCAAGATAACCGTGGATAAGACCAAAACCGGTAATGAGCAGCCAGTAAGCAAGCATTACTACACCATATACTTCAAAATATCGATAACTCATAGAACCCTCCATCCTGGCTGCGCCCATAATGTCGGCGACACCAAGCATAAATGCCAGGGAGCTGGACTTTATAAGAGTAATAAAGTCATTAAAAAGTGGAGGTAATGCTACACGTACTGCCTGTGGTAAGACAATCCTGGTGACTATCTGTAAGTTAGTCATGCCGAGGGATAATGCAGCCTCCTTTTGCCCATCATCTACTGACATAAGTGCACCTCTGATACTCTCTGACATAAAAGCGCCTACATTGATACTTAAAACGAGGCATACCGCCATGGTAGGAGTCATATCTCGTACAAAGGTGCTGTAGATGGCAATACCAAAATATAAAAAATATAATTGTGCAACGAGAGGCGTCCCCCTGGTGAAAGAAAGTATCACTCGAGTCAATCTGTAAGCTATTGGGATTTTATAATATGCGATTACTGCGATTACTACGCCGATGAGCAAAGAAAAGAATGTTGATATTAATGCTATCTCAAGTGTGACCGGTATTTTACTAAATACCTTTGGGATTACATGTATAAAGTACTCTGAATCAAACATAGCATACCTCACTTATCTGCCTTTTGATTTTTTGAACAGCATAATACAATATAAACATAAGCACGCTTGTTATCAAATTGACAAAGCCTATAACTGATAGCATATATAGAAAAACACTATAAAAAGAGCGTTACCGCAATGCTTTCATAGCGGTAACGCTCTTTTATTAAAAATTAATTTACTCTTATTTACTGTGTCCAAGCTTAGCTGAGTTAACTACTACTGCTGACAAGGCAAAAAGTGCAAGTGCGTTAGGCAGTACCATAAGCTGGTTGAACATATCAGTAAGCTCCCATACAAGATCATTGGAGGCAAGTGTTCCAAGGAATATGAACACCAAAGCTATTATATTATAGTACTTTACTGACTCTTTACCAAAAAGATAAATGACATTTATTTTTCCGAACATGTTCCAGCCTAATATGGTAGAAAATGCAAAGAAAAACAGACAGATAGCAACAAATATATTTCCTCCGGCCTCTCCAAATACTGTACCAAATGCTGTCTGTGCCAGGTTGGCCTTGCCAATCTGCTCAGTGAGAGCACCTGTGTAACCATCATGGAGTATTCCACCCTTGGTATAAAGCGTTGTAATGATAACCAGAGCATTTAATGTGAGAACGATAAATGTATCAATAAATACACCCACCATTGCTACTGTACCCTGGTCGTGTGGCATTTCTACCTTGGCCTGAGCATGTGCATGAGGCGTAGAACCCATACCTGCTTCATTGGAGAAAAGACCTCTCTTGGCACCCTGGGAAATAGCTGTCTTTATAGCGGCACCAAATGAACCACCAATAATTGCCTGTGGTGTAAAGGCATATTTAAAGATGAGCCCGATTGCCTCAGGTAACTGTGCTGCACGCATAAGCAGGACAATAATACCTGCCAGCAGGAAAACAGCGGCCATAATAGGAACCACCTTTTCTGTTACGGACGCAAGTCTGTCCATGCCACCTATAAAAATGATGGCGCAGATAATTACAAGGGCAATACCAACTAACCAGGATGGGATGCCGAATGCTGTCGCACAGGTGGATCCGATGGAGTTGGACTGAACCATACATCCACAGAAACCCAGTGCAATTATAATAGCTACTGCAAAGAAACCTGCCAGGAATTTACCTGTAGCGCCTTTAAATGCAGTTGTAATGTAATAAACAGGACCTCCCTGAATCTGGCCATCAGGAAGTATCTCCCTCGTCTCTTGAGCAAGCACTGCCTCTGCATAAATGGTCGCCATACCAAAAAATGCAATGATCCACATCCAGAATATGGCACCAGGTCCACCAGTCAGGATAGCACCGGATGCACCTACGATATTACCGGTTCCCACCTGGGCTGCTATTGCAGTTGCCAGGGCCTGGAATGAGCTCATACCACCATTCTGACTGCCGCCATGGAGATTTAGACTGCCAAAGAATCGCTGCATACCTTCTTTAAAGTAACGAATCTGTACAAAGCCCGTTTTAAATGTAAACCATAAGCCAAGACCAAGTAACAGAAAAATCAAAACGTAATCTGATAGATAGCTGTTAATGGTTTGCACAATTTGTAGCATAGTTTATCGTCCCCCCTTCATTGATTGTAATGTGCATATAGTACAAAAGTACTAATCTTTAAAAACTGTCTGTCCGCTCACTTCAGTTGTTAAAGCCTTGAGAGCTTTTTCAACTATCTTTCTGCGCAGAGCTTTCTCCTCTTCTTTGTTTAATGCAGGATTACCCAAAGGATGAGGTATAGCTATAGCCGGAACGATCCTGTTTGCACCTACTGTCATTGATATAGGGGTTACTGTACATACATGGACTACTGGAAGACCACAACGCTCGATTTCCTTAACCATCGTTGCACCGCAACGAGTACAGGTTCCTCACGTACTGGTGAGGATAACGGCATTGACACCTGCAGAAATGAGGCGCTTTCCAATCTCCTCACCATATTTTTTGGCTGATGCAACAGCAGTTCCATTACCCACAGTTGTATAGAACAACTCATGGAGTTTACCGATAATACCTTCAGACTCGAGATCTCTCATGACATCTACAGGGAGAACTCTGTCAGGATCCTCATTGGCATAGCTTGGATCATAACCACCATGTGCAGTCTCAAAGGTCTCTTCAGTAAGATCTGTGACACCTGCTATACTATACTCTCCAAACTTGGTAGCATTTGAACTCTCAATATGATCAGGGTTACCCTTAGGACAGATACCACCTGATGTAACAAGAGCAATTTTTGCATGTGCGAGATCCTTTACAGCTGGCATAGGATCAACACGATCAAAGGATGGCATAGGATACTCTGTTTCATAAGGCTTGCCGGCAATCTTCTTTAGGAGCATCTCAACTGCTCTCTCAGAGCCACGCTTCTTCTCAAAGAAATTAACACGGATGCCCTGATTCATATAACCTTCCTCACAGGAAGCACCTATATGTTCTTTACGTGCAAGTTTTAGAGCAAGTGGTGCCATAACCTTAACCGCATGTCTCATATCTGCTGCACTGTTCTTGGTCACTACAACATAAACCTTGTCCTTGGCAGCATCGGCACCCGGATTTTCAGGATACATACCGGTAACTACAGGTATGCCTAACTGTTCATGGACTGCTACTGCTCCGGTTCCGCAGGCAAAACCATAACGGCCTGCATTGAAGGCTGGTCCAAAGATTACAACATCAGGATTAAGGTCCTTTACAATATCTACTATTTTCTGTGTAGTAGACTCTATATTTTCATTAAAGTAGCTGTCTCCGCATACTATAGTACCAACTATCTCTGCTTCATCTCCAAAAGCCTGAGTGAATGCAAGACCTGGACCTACAGCTACTCCCTCACGTAACTCGATTGGATAATCTGCTTTTTCCTCACCACCGATTTGCGCAAAGAACTGGTTTATATAATGAACGACTCTTATTTTACTCATCTCCATACCTCCTTATCTTGCGCTTAATGTATTAAATCCAACTTCGCTGGTCGCACCTGTGATTACCTGAAGCTCGACCTCTATAGAGCCATCCGGCTGTAATGCCTTATCGCTGGAACCGGCAATCTTACTGATGTAGTCCATGGTTCCTATAACTTTATCAAGTTTAGGTAATCTCACAAGCTGGTTGGCATTTCCTGCTGTTACCAGAGCATCTGCAGCCTTATCTGCATCAGCAAGGGACTGGGATTTACCATCTCTGCCTGCGTACTCATCAGTCACTATTACAGTTTTTATGCCCTCTGCCTCAATCTTTTTGCAGTTCATGATGAGATCAGTGTCAGGGTTACCAAAGCCCTCTTCTGAGATAATGACTGCATCTAATCCCAGCATCTTACAGAGCTTTGCTGTCTGGTTAGAGGAGCGCTCTTTATCTGCGAGGAAGACATTCTCATTTGTTATGACATGGGCTACAAAATTGATAGTCTTGCCATGCTGTTTAAAAAGATCCTCTACTATAGGGTTGTTCTCATGTATATATGTAGGATTTTTATCACAGGCTGATACACAGTTTCCAGAAAGAATCGCGCCATCCATACTTTCGGTCGGATAAAGTATTGTTGGCAGTATTTTTTTGGCGTCAACACCATATACATAAGTGTCGTGTAACAGTCCCTGACTCTGTAGCATCTGTACATATGCTACTCTAGGAAGCTCTGGGAACTGCTTCATGCCCTCCAGCAGATCTGGTGTCTCAAATACCTGTGTCTCCTCAGGCGTGAGCTCTTTGGCAAGCTCTGCAATATGTGACGCAATCTTTAAGCCAACCATACGAAGAGCTGCTTCATATTGATGCTTTTCAACGTCCTCAATCGGCTCACATATTACGCAGAGATTAAGGAGCTTTGAAAATGGAGTATAGTCAGCACCAGGGCCAGTCATATCGATAACTCCCTCCTGGAAGTTAACGATAGGGCCAGTGGTGACGACTGCCATACCCTTAAGTGCCAGAGTTTTACCTGAACCTACTGTGTCAACACCAGCTACAAATCCAGGAAAAACACCGCCTCGACCCTCCACCTTTACTCTTGGCTCAACAACATCCTTTACAGGTGTGATCCTCACAGATTCACCAGGTTTTGCAATGTCAAAGTCTACAGATTTGATTTTTTCTTCTGTCAGTGCAACCTGTTTAAGATCTTCTTTTGATACGTACAGGATGCCATCCTTGACTTGTGACTTGTCTGCAAATTGGATGTCTTTGATGGTGATTTTACCAAGTTCTAGTTTCATACAATTTACCTCCTTTACATATATGTTTATGTATATGAATTAATATAATCTTGCTGTATCCAGAGCACTTTCTATGAGTGATCTGTCTATTACCTGAAAATCATCCTGTACTTCTGGCAGGAACTCTCGCTCCTGCAGATGGAATTTTCTACAGGTAATGATTGCATTTTCTATTAGATCCAGAGAATCAAAATCAAGTGCCCCCTGTACATCATCTATCAATATGGATTTATAGGGTGTTTCCATAGGCTTTACACTTCCATCCAGTGGATGAGTAAGTATTTTGGCACCTTTGTGGACCCTGTCTCTCACAATCTCCATAAGACCAATAAATGAAACATTTTCATAATCTATCAAACATTGCAGATTAGGATACTTTTCTGCAAAGACGGGTTTTAATGATGGGTTGTTTGTAATGATTTCAAGATTCCTCATTGTATGCTCCTAATAAATAAAAAGAGACCATAGAAGCATTGCAGCTCCCATGGTCTCTGTCTCAATTAAGATCCAGATAACCGCTAACGATCCTTTTGCCTGAAAGATTCATCCATTCGGACTTGCCTCTTCGGCGGCGTTTCCGCTCTCTCTCGTAACAATATCTCTCTATGACAATAAATTAACATAGAAATTGTATAAATTCAACCAAAACAGGCTATTTATAGAGAATTACTATAGAAGATATACACAAACAGAGCTTGTACGCAATTTGCATTGCTGAAATATTTGCACAAAGCGCGCTTATTAATTTATACAAAATCAACAAGCGCGCTTGTTGGTGATTTCTTTACTTTTGTCGCATAGGAACGTAGAACATAATCCCCGTGTGTTAGGCTAGATGCAGGAACCATTATATGGTACAAGTGCACACGATTCAATTGTGTAAAATCAAAAACAGTGATATGATGTTTCTGATATGTTAATCAATCTACATTTGATGTAAACATTTGGAGGATAATCATGAGTTTTTTAGATAGTGCAAGAACAAGAAGAAGTGTCAGAACTTTTGATGGCAATGGTGTTGATGAAAAGGTTCTGTCTGAGTTAAAAACATTTGCTGAGAGTATTACCAATCCATATGGTATAAATATTACTTTTAAATTTCTGGATGCCAAGGAACATAAACTTTCCAGCCCTGTACTTTCAGGAGAAAAGTGTTATGTGAGTGGTGTGACAAAGATGGAACCTCATGTTGAGGAGGCCTACGGATACAGCTTCCAAAAATTACTTATGAAGGCACACGATCTAGGACTTGGTACAGTATGGATCGGCGGCACTATGCCAAGAGAAAAATTTGAAGAGGCATCAGAGCTTAAAGATGGCGAAATAATGCCATGCGTCAGCCCATTAGGTGTTGCAGCTGGCAAGATGGGTATTAAGGAAGGTTTGATGAGAACAGGCCTCAAAGCTGACAAGAGATTTAAGTTTGAGGATTTATTTTTTGCAGGTGATTTCAGTAAATCTCTTTCAGTATCAGATGCAGAAAAATGCGGGCTTAAGGATGCTTTAACAGCGGTTCAGCTTGCTCCTTCAGCAGTTAATAAACAGCCATGGAGAGTTGTTATAGACGGTAACAAGGCGCACTTCTACGAGAGGCATGACAAGGGCTTTACTGCTGCAGGTTATGATCTTCAGAAGATTGATTTGGGTATCGCATTGTATAATTTTGAGGCGGAGCTTACATCTGAAGGCAAGACTCCAGAGCTTTCTATCGAGGCACCTGCTATTTCAGTTCCTGAAAATGTAGAATACGTGGCAACTTATAGATTCTAATAAAAGTGACCTGCTATCAGTTACGGTAGCAGGTCATTGTTTATATATTACATTTCTGATTCCATTTTCTTAACGGTGAGAAGCATTGTAATAAAGCATGCACATCCGCCAATTACATTGCTGATTGGCTCTGCAGCAAATACTCCATCTGTCCCCATATTAAACAGATAAGGGAGCAAATAGGTAAGAGGCACAACTATAAATGCCTTTCTAAAAAGTGAAAAGAAAATAGCATGTTTCTTTTTACCCAGTGACTTGAAAGTAATCTGTCCCGAATGCTGGAAGGTCATAAAAATAAATGTTGAAAAATAAAGATTAAATGCCGGAACAGCATCTGCCAGGATTGCCTTATCATTACTGAATACGGCAATTACCATCTCTGGGAAAAAGCGTATAAAAAGCCATATTGCAGTGGAATATATCAGCTCAAGAACAACCATTATTTTGATCGAACTTTTCACTTTCCCCATACGATGTGCTCCATAGTTGTAGCTGATCACCGGTGAAGTTCCCTCAGATATTGCGAGGATAGGTGTCTCCATTATCTGACGTGCAGAGTTAACCATAGTCATGATTGAAACATAGATATCTCCACCAATGTCTGAAAGAACCCTATTACAGGATACTTGTACCATCGCGTTGGTAAACTGCATGATAAATGATGCACTGCCAAGACCTATGATTGATAGGGCTTCTGCCTTGCATTCTTTGATTTCGTGTGTACTCATTAATTTCAGTTTATAAGCACAATTTTTCCCAAAGAAAAATCTAAGGACATATATAGCAGAAAGTGCCTGAGAAATGACTGTAGCTATGGCTGCTCCCTGAGGCCCCATTTTTAGAGCAAATATAAATTGTGAATTTCCTGCCCTTTTAACTCTCCTCGCTTTCCTCATCCGTATTTTCTGTTAAGAAAGCCATTATTTCCTCAAAACTCTTATTACTCTTAGTTATAGCGCTGAGGAGCTTCTTGTTCCGGAGC
>Ga0256405_10002387_pt1 | contig 43467 bp, 38 predicted proteins | sample RumenRJG_02DNA_FD_189096 | JGI IMG/M metagenome (GOLD analysis project Ga0256405, IMG submission 189096) | Bovine rumen microbial communities from Lethbridge, Alberta, Canada - RJG_02 | ecosystem: Host-associated > Mammals > Digestive system > Stomach > Rumen | place: Canada: Alberta... | reverse complement strand
GAAAATCAATAAAAAATGCCAAAAAGAAGGTGATTTTATGGGGCAAATGCCTATTATTCGTGTCAATAGGCAAATAATGAGCCATTAACAGCAGATTTCATATGTACAGAAACATGCATGATTGTGTTTAGAATTTAATAACGAGATTTTTTCTCAAAGACTCTTCCCCATATTTTTTGCAGTTTCCAGTGATGGATGCCCTGCAATCTCTCCTTGTGCCGTCACTCCGCCGCCAAAGACGGTACCTGCCAATCTCGCCTTGCCAAAGCAGGCAATCCAGCCTTTTAATCCTTGCACAGCACCGTCCATGGCGTGTTCATCCTCTTCGGCAGCCGTGGCCAGCAGGTACACATCCCGGAAAGAATAGTCCGAGGGAAATAAGGGATTTGCCCTGTCCAGCATCGTTTTCATCTGACCGCTCATTTCGTAATAGTAAACGGGAGTGGCGAAGACGAGCGCATCCGCTCTCAGCATTTTTTCGACAATATACGGAGCATCATCCTTTATCACGCATTCCCCGTTCTTCTGACAAGCCAAGCATCCTTTGCAGAACGCAATAGACTTGCCGATAAGCGTGACAATCTCCACTTCATGTCCGGCTTCTCTTGCTCCATCCGCAAACGCCTCCGCTAATTTGTTCGAGTTGCTGTTTTTTCTGAGGCTCGTCGAGATAATCAATACCTTCTTGCTCATTGTTTCTTCCTTCCCTTATTGAAAAATTTGATATAGCCATAATCCCTATCATCACTGGAGATTCATCAGTTTTCCTCCAAGCTCATTACGACAGAAATATCTCCATTGCCGACAGCCTCTGTTAACCCGGCTGTATCAGCAATGCGACCTAAAGGCGTGTAGCGGTAGCTTGTGGCAAAATCCGGCGTGTTTCAAAACCGCCTAAATTTGCTTGACACTCCAGCTACCTAAAAGTTTTCTCAACTGCTGTTCAAATAAAACAAAAGCATACGTTCACCTCAAATGTCTTATAATGAGAGTAGACAAAAAACCAACGTCAGACATAGAGGTGTACCGTATGCTAACGTCATTGTACTACGCAATTCCGATTTTGAAAAGTCTTTTCTCTGGAGTCTGTACCTCGTTGCCCGGAAGATACCATTCCCGTTCCCTTCTGATGGGGATTCCGGGCAGATGGGCAGGCCAGGAAGAGATGACGATTACGGCAATAGCGAAGCTCTTTGGCGTGTCACGTCAAGCGGTTTATGGAAACATCGACCGCCTCGCGGCACTGGAAGCCAAGTTCCAGACAATGCCGGAAAATCCCGTCCATTGCATTATGGTTACTCCCAAGGACATAGACAAGGCGATCCTGTCGCTGGCCCTGGATGCGCATGCCCCGCTGGAAGGCATACAGCGTGTCCTGGCCTGTATTTATGGCAGGGAAGCCTCGCGATCCATCGGCTATATCAGCGAGCTCCTGACCAGGGCAGGAGCTTTCGCAAGGGAGATCACAAGGACGATTCCCCTGCAGGGCATCCAGCAAGGCGCGAACGACGAGCTGTTCGATGCCAGCGATCACCCGGTGCTTACAGGTGTCGATGTTGGGTCCACTTACATTTACCTGATGCTGGACATGAACGACCGCAAGGGCGAGACATGGGAACTTGCCATGGAGACACTGAAGGATCTCGGGCTGAACCTGAAGGTTGCCATCAGCGATGCGGGCAGCGGCTTGCTCAAAGGCGTGAGGGCTGCTTTTCCCGACGCTGATGTCCAGACGGATGTCTTCCATGTTCTGCGTGACCTCGGCCGTTCCGTACATCAGTTCAAGGCCTGCATTCTCAAGGCAGTGGCTGACTGCTACGATTTGGAAAAGGCTGTAGCCAGATGCAGGAAACCATGGCAGCCAAACGCCAGGAAGAAAAAGAAGAGGCTGGCCGATTGCATGGCCAGAATTCCGGCGATGGTGGAAGACCATGATACACTGGCCTGCCTGTATTCCTGGGTTCATGAGCTGGTCTCGTTCAGCGGCTATGACTACAGCGAGGTGATGGAACTCATGAACTGGATCCCGGACGGGATGGCTGTTCTGGCGCGTCGGAACGGTTGAGCCTACAAGCTCAGCAACGAAATCGCACGATTCCGGGAACGGCTGCCTGTAACACTGCTGTTTCTGGACAGGCTTTTTCGCGACCTCCGTCATGCGGCTGAGACCATGGGACTGCCCGAGGAAGCATTCCGCCTGCTTTATCGCCGAGTGGGTGTGGGCAAGGACTCCGAAGCATATATGGAGATCACCTGCCAGGCATCCGGCATCATTGGCCAGGGCCGATTCGCTTCCGCTGAAAAGGTGCATGACAGGATTGTCGGCTGCATCAAAAGAGCCAGCAGTCTGGTGGAAAACGTCAACAGTCGCCTCCGAGCCTACATGAACATCAAAAGGCATAGGGAAAACATCCTGTCCTATGCCTACGATGAAATCGCGGTAGGATATGTTTATGTTCCTGACAGCCGCTACCATCATTATTGGGTACAACTTTTCCGAAGAAAATAAATAACTATTGCACTATTGCCGCCGCTGCCCTCTTGGGAAGCGGCGGCTTGTTTTTCCCTGCATCACTATTATCCTGGTTTATCTCACACCGAAATACGCTTTGTTTTGCATTGACAGTGTGTTACAGGAAGTTTACTGCAAATCCCCCGCCACCCCCGTGATTTCGGCAATGGTCCAGAACAAGGAGCTATAGAAGTCCTGGCTCTCGTCCACTGTGGCGGGTCTGCGGGATTTTGACTCCAGGCCATCTGTCTCAATGACGCATTCCCCATTCTGCAGATAGGTGGTGAACTTCACCGTGCATTGGCCAAGTTTCGCAGGGCCTCCCCCAGGAGCTACACCGCCCCCTGTGGCATAGAGAAGCGCCCCCAGAACCATCTTGCCCCCATCTTCGGAAGCATAGCAGCTGGAAGGGTCGATATAATAGACGGAAACATCATCCACTCCCACGCAGGGATATTGGTCGTAAAGTGGCGGCTCCTGCCTGTTCATCTCATGGGGCCCGTCAATTTTCATGGCCGCTGCCAGCCCGGAAAAGGCAAGCAGGCAAATCAAAGCCAGAATACTTGTACAAATGATGCTCTTTTTCATTTTTACCTCCACATCCTTTCTTGGAACCTGACCACTCTTGCACAAGCCGAGCTGACCTTCCCAGGCTCGCACAGCAGGGAAACCATATAAAACGCTATGAAATGATATATTTCAATGGCAATTTTATCATACATGAAAATTTTGAAAATGTATAGTTGCTTGATAGATTTGTCATTGACAAATCTGTCAATATTGTGACAAAGTCAGTTGATTCATACTAAAAATAGGGTATAATAAAACAAAAAGACCATTTAGCAAGGAGGTTGCCACATGAGCTTGAACATCGCCAAAAAATTGGATTTCCTGATGCGCCTGACAGGCACGCAAAACAACACCCTGGGAAAGGCCCTGTCCTTTGACGCATCCTATATCAGCCGCCTGCGTCTGGGGAAGCGCAACCTGCCCCAGAACCGCGACCTCCTCCAGCCCCTTGCTTCCTTCTTTGCCAAAAACATCAAACTGCCCGGCCAAAAGGCCGCCCTGGCACAGAGGATCTGCCCAGAATCCCCCTGGCCCCAGGTGGCTGGGGAGCAAGTCCAGCTCCTGGCCAAATGGCTGTCCGAGCCTGTGTCCCCTGCGGACGAATACGACCTGCAGATGCTGGATATTGACCTCGACTTGAAAAAACAAAAAAATGCTGCAGAGGGAGCAGAAGACGCCACAGAGTTCTTTTACGGCAATGCCGGCAAACGCCAGGGCGTAGAGAAATTCCTCTCGGAGCTTTGCGAATCCCATGCGCCTGTCTCCCTCCTGCTCCACACCGATGAAAATATGCAATGGCTGTACGAAGATGCCAGTTTCACGAAGCGCTGGTCACAGCTGCTCACCACCATCATCGCCCAGGGAGGGAAAATCAAGATTGTCCACACCATCCGCCGCAATATCGAGGAGCTGGTGGAGGCCATCAAAAAGTGGGTGCCCATCTATATGACGGGAAAAATCGAGACCTACTACTGCCCGCGCATCCGCGACAATATCTTTCGCCGCACCCTCTTCATCGCGCAGAAGCAGTCCGCCCTCATGTCCCAGTCCATCATGGACACAAAAAAGGCCATGGTAAATATCCTCATCCGGGATAAGGCGGCGGTCAATGCACTGGAGGATGAATACTTCGACTATCTTGCCCTCTGCCGCCCGCTGGTAAAGATTTTCGGCATCCAAAATGTGGAGGATTTCCTGCACACCTACTTCGCCTTCGCCAAGGCAGAGGACAGCCTCATCATGCTGCGTTCCATCCCCTCCCGCTATACCATGCCGGAGCGTGTGAACAAGAACATCGCCGAACGCGTCAGGCATCCTATCTTTCAGCAGGAAACAGCGAAGCTCCAGGCTCATTTTTCCTCCCAGCTTGCCCATGGCTGCCACATAACAGAAATCCTCTGTCTGCCCGATGCCGAGCTGGTGACTGACGGCTCCCTGCCCATTCCCTTCCGGGATCTTTTGGGACAGCCGGAGCTTTCCTATACCGTGGAAGAATTCCGTCAGCACATCGAGGCCATCATCGAACTTCTGGAAACCCAGCCCAACTATCATGTCATCCTGCCCCCAAGGCCGGAAATCAATCCCTTTTCCTCACGCCGCTATTACGCAGGCATTGACCTCTTCACCGGCTCCCAGGACATCATCATGCTCATGGTAAAGGAAAATACCGGCGTCCTCATGCACAATGCAGGCAAGGACACCATAGCATTTTTCTCCAGTGAATCAGACATCACCACCGCCTTCTGGGACTACCTCAGCCGCATCACCTTGCAGGAGAACAGGTCAGAAGCCATCACCAGGCTGCGTGAATACAGCAGGGATTTAAAATAAAATCCCACTTCTGGCAGCTCCTGCTTCCCCCCATTCGTCATACGACCGCCAAAACCCTTTTTGCAAGCAATGATGAACTCAACTTTCCCACCACGAAAATAAGGCTAATCTCTTGAAAATACTGGCATCGCATAGGATATAAAGCCTTTCTTGACAACAAAATAGCACCTGTTCTTGGTATAATGGAATCAGCTACAACCCAAATACCAGAAAGGTGCTGACTCCATGTTATACCAAAACTATTCTTTTGAACAGTCCCAAAATCAGATTTTCTCTGTCTTAAAGGATCTTCAAATTGCCAAGCTCCTTTACAAGGCCAATATACGCAAGGGCTGCGGTCTTTCTGCCCTTGAAATATTCCAGCGCCTTGTCATGCTTGTTTTCCACGGGAAGAATCTGTTCCGTTCCCTGGAGTCAAAGCATAACGACCATGCTGCTTCCAAGAGTTCCTATTACCGTTTCCTCACTATCAGGAAGCCGACAAGAATATTGACCATCGCACCAACGGCTGGAAAGCCAGGATGGAAAGCATGATGCAAAAGCCGGAAGCAGCCTTGCGCATGGTAGAGTCTGCCCTTGCGGCAGGAATCCATGCCGACTATATACTGATGGACAGTTGGTTTACGACGGAACCTTTTGTCAAAAGCCTTTCAGACCTGGGGCAGGATGTCATTGGCATGGTCAAGGACATGAAGCAGCGCTACTATTACAATGGGTATTTGTACACATTGCCGCAACTGGCAAAAATCGCCATGGACAGGAGCAATAACAGGCTATACCGTTCCCTCATGGTAAGGACGAGGAAACATTACCTTCCTGTTCGCATTGTTTTTGTCAGGAACCGCAACAAAAAGAGCGAGCTGCTATATATCCTGTCTACGGACAATGCGCTGTCAGAGGATGAGATCATTCGTATATGATGTCGGGGTCAAAAGCCAGTTTTTGATATCAAAAAGTCTGGAACGGGCTGCTTGATGTACTACATATAGTGTTCTTCTCTACGGAGAAACACTGTATGTAGAGTTGAAAATTTAGGGAAAAGCAATTGACCCCGACATCATATCTTGGTTCGCTACCTGCTTCAGCGTCAAAGAACAAGGCCAGAAGCCGAATTTCGTAGTCTTTGTAGAAGGTCTCTCCATAGGCAAGCCACTTGCGATAGTAATTACAAGCATAAACGGCAGCTGTGTAAGTAATGCTGAATATTTCTGCCACATTATCTGGGTTCGGTGACTGTAAGTGGTGTACGAGGGGAGGGGGTGCAGCAGCATACTTTGCGAAAAATTTTGCTTCAGCCTCCTCCTCGTCTGACTCGCCTTTGTGGTCTAGTGTCCCGCCTCGTTCATATCCATAATAATTGCCCGATATGCAGTCATCTGCGTTGTCATCGTCAGTTGGCGTAGCCACCGCTACGCCGCCCTCCTCTTCCTAGCATCTGACTACATCTCGAACAATTATTTTTATGTTTCTGAACGAGGTGGGACACTAGGACACAATGGCCAATCTCGTGCAGTATAGTCATGTTGGCACGTTCATATACGACGGAATCATTGTAAAAGATTTTATCCCTCCCTTCAACATCCTCCACATAAAAGCCATCTGAGCTGACTTTCATAGCGGCTTCATATTTTTTCTTGCTCAATGAGGAGTACGGTATCAACCTTATCCCCATTTTATAGGCAAGCTCAAAGCCGCTGATAGGCACGCAACGAACATCGTATCGTTCAAATAGTGCCACCACCTCTCCCTTGATGAATTCATACTGCTCATCGGTCAACTTATGCGACATGGCTCAATCCTCCTGATCTCCGAGCAAGATGCTTAAAATCTCTCTTTTCTCGGCGTTGGTCATTTGGTCGACATTTCTCGCAATCAGTCTTTTGGCGTAACCAATTTCCTCGGTATGCCCCTTTGGTATACCTTCCATGAGATAATCCGATGTAGTGCCGAGAGCAGCGGCTATTCTTGCCAGCACCGAAGACCTTGGTGTGCGATCACCCTTTAGATAGTGAGAAATGGCTGCTTCCGTGACCTCTGCCTGTGCAGCAAGCTCCTTCTGTGTCATGTGTCGATCAGCCAGTAACTGCCCAAGTCGTTCGTTAAAGGAACTTCTCTGTTGTGTCATGTCACCCTCCCTATCACTCTCCTGTTTCACCCACGGTAAATTATAACATCTATTATCATTTGGTCAAGATTATTTTTTCCTCCTCCAGTCTATTCCAAGCTATTCCATTATTGATGCTGTTATTATCTACTTGACACTCGCTGCGATACAACTTCATTCACCAGCCGCTTCCCATACTGCCCCATCCGTTCTCCCAAGGGGCTGAGTTCCTGTACTGCCCATGCCACGGCCTCCTGCGGATAGTGTCGCAGAAGTTCTTGTGCCGCTCGTTGGTCGAACTTCTTCTGTTTCTGCGGCGCATAGCGGAAAGGCGAGTGCTTCGAGGCGGAACCATGGAAGGAATCCGAAAAAACTTGACAAACGGCACCGGAAACGGTATGATTAAGGCATCGAAAATAGCTAATACCGTCTCTGGCAGTAAGCCGCCCCGGCATATGGGGCATGGCAGACCCCAGAGGCTTTTTAATTTCATGGAGGTTCTGAATGAAGACAGCGATTCTCATAGACGGGGGATTTTACCGCCGTCGCGCACAAATCATGATCGGCTCAAAAACAGCGGAACAGCGGGCGCAGGAACTCAGCAACTACTGCAAGAGGCACATCTATCACCACGGCCACAAAGTCAGCGAGATCTACCGCATTTTCTATTATGACTGCCTCCCGATGGAGAAGAAGGTGTACCATCCCCTCCTCCATAAGCAGATCGATTACGAAAAGACAGAGCTGTATCGGTGGACCTATGCATTCATGGACGAGCTGAAGAAAAAACGGAAATTCGCCATCCGTCTTGGAAAACTGGCCGATGAGCAGGCCCACTTCTCCATACGGCCTGAAATCGTGCGCAAACTCTGCAACGGAACCAAGAAATTTGAGGATCTGACCGAATCGGACTTCAAGCTGTGCGTAGACCAGAAAGGTGTCGACATGAAAATCGGACTGGATATCGCCGCCCTTGCCTACAAAAAGCAGGTCGACCAGATTGTGCTTATTTCCGGGGACAGCGATTTCGTTCCTGCCGCAAAGCTTGCCCGCCGGGAGGGCATTGACTTTATCCTTGACCCGTTGTTCAACCCCATCAAGCCGGACTTGTTTGAGCATATTGACGGGCTCAGGACTTGTGATGTGCGATTCAGGCCGGCCAGGTGAGCCATCCATGGATGCCAGGACAACATAAAAAGGCTGCCCGATGTGCCAACACCGGACAGCCCGAAGCATATAACCCGAAAGGACTATACGCCCCCACGCCACCAGTATAGCACTTCCGGGGATTGTTTTCCATACCTTGGGAGTGCTTTTTTCAATTCCTCAGCATGGTTTTCATGATCAACAGGCCAAGGGGCCGGGAGCCACGCAGTCCCTTGTTCCCCCCTAGCCAGATCCAGTTGTGGAAGGAGTGTTTCATATGGCAAAAATCAGCACGGTCCGCATCCGAAAGCGCGGAAAGACATTCTCCTACATCTTCGAGGCCGGCCGGAAGGAGGACGGCAAGCGGAAGGTCATAGAGAAAGGCGGCTTCCCGACAAGGGAGGCCGCCTACGAGGCGGGGACGGCGGCGTTCACGGACTGGAAGCACGGGAACATCGGCATCACGAGCGAGGCCGTGACCGTCAAGGAGTTCGTGGAGCACTGGCAGAAGAACGTCGCCGCCGTCAATGTGAAGCCTACGACGCTCTCTGCCTATGATTCCATCATCCGCACCCGCATCCTGCCGCATTTCGTGGGGATGAGGGTGCAGGACCTCACGCCGGGCATGATGGACCAGTGGATCCGCAAGCTCCACAAGGGAGGGCTGGCCTACGAGTCCCTCCGGAAGACCCTGGTCATCATGCGCCTCGTCCTGGACTTCGCCGTCTACCCTGCGGAGATCATCGCCAGCAACCCCGTGCGCTACATCAAGGTGCCGCGCTCCGCGCCGAGGGATGTCATCCCCCGCATCGTCATCCCGCAGGAGCGGATGGCGGAGCTCCTGGGGAAATACCCAGTGAGCGACCCCATGCGGATCGCCGTCCTGCTCCTCTACCACACGGGCATGAGGCTCGGCGAGGTGCTCGGGCTCGCATGGGACGCCATCGACCTGGATGGCCGCTCCCTCAGCGTGACGCAGCAGTCCGTCTACGCGAGGACGAAAAAAGGGCACTACATCGCGGAGCCGAAGACACCCACCAGCGTCCGCAGGTTCCCCATCGACGAGGAGCTTTGCAGGGAGCTGGAACGGTGGCGCGGCATCCAGCAGGCGGACGAGGAGACAGGCGGTGCCGCCCATGTCGTCGTCTATCGGAAGGAGGACGGCAGGATCGTCCAGCAGTCGAAGGGGCTCCCCCATGACGGCCTCTCCCGTGTCTGCCTTGTCTGCACGCGCAGGGACGGCAGCATGCTCCCCCGGCAGGGCATCACCAACGCCCTCGCCGCCGAGGGGCTGAACGCCCACTCTTTCCGTCACACGCACGCGACCCTCCTCATCGAGAACGGTGCCGCGCCGAAGGGCGTGGCAGGGCGGCTCGGCCACCGGAACGCCGTCATCACCCAGAACCTCTACACCCACAACACGGAGAAGCTGCAGGAGGACACCGCCGCCATCTTCGAGAAGGCAATGCAGACAAGCCCGTTAAGCAGACAAAATGCAGACAATGAAATCCGTTAAGCCTTGTTTGCATTGATTTTTTGGTTTTATTATTTTGTCCGATCCGGACACATTTTGACATCCCCGCATGGCGCGGTACTTCTCCCGGACGGCGGCAATCTCTGCCGCTTCCTGTTCTTCCAGTGAAAGGGAGCGGGCGGCAGCTTCGGCGGCAGCGCGTTCCTCTGCCAGCTTCTTTGAGATACGCAATATAAAGTCCATGATGGCTTGGCGGGCATCCTCCGGGGAGTTGACGTAAATATCAAGGACGCTGACCTCGGTATCGTTCAGATGAAGCTCGTTCTTTAGGCGGTTGACCAATGCCTCTTCATCAGAGATGAACATATTGCCTTCGCCCTCGCGCAGCCATTTCTCACTGGCATTGAACTTCTCACATATTTGAAACACGCCCAAAAACCTGGAGAAAAAGCTTGAGGAATGCGATTCTGTTCTGCAGAGGCTGGAAGCAGAGGAAGGGGACAAGCCCAAAAACAATTGTTAAAAGGGTCTCCGCAGCTTTTCTTTCTATATCATATCCTTTTTCCATAGAGCATAAGCTGTAACAAGGCAGATTGCAACAGAAATCTCCGTTATGTACAGGAATCCCTGGGCTTCCTCCGCAAAGGGCACCGGCACGTTCATGCCGAAGAAGCCGGACACCACGGCAGGAATCGCCATGATGATGGTCACCGCCGCCAGGAATTTCATGACCCGGTTCTGGTTGTTATTGATGATGGAGGCAAAGGTATCCGCCAGACGGGACAGGATCTTGCTGTACATCTCCACCATTTCCCTGGCCTGCTTGTTCTCCATGATGACATCTTCCAGCAGCTCCTCGTCTTCCTCGTAGGCTCTCAGTATCTGTGCCAGGGCTGGATTGTTCCGCATCCGAAGGAGCTTGTCCAGCACCGCGCCATTGGTGCGGATGGCGGCATTGAAATAGGTCAGGCTCTTCTGCAGTTCCAGCAGCCGCAGGATTTCGCTGTTCTTCATATCATGGCGCAGCTGGCTTTCGATCTCCTCGGAGAGTTTGCTGATCTGACGCAGATAATTCAGATAGAAGGTGGCGGACTTGTAGAGAATCTGGAACAGGAAGCGGGTCCTCTTATAGGTGCGGAAGAGCCTGGCCATCTGCTCGTTGAACTCCACCATCACCGGCGTCTCTTCCAGGCAGACGGTGATGATGTAATCCTCGCTGACGATGATGGCCAGAGGCAGGGTATCGTAGCTGTCCCTTTCCCGTTTCACGGGCACATTGGTCAGAACCATGATGGAACCGTCTTCGATATCCGTATGGGAACGTTCCTCATCATCCAGTGCGGAGCGCAGGAAGTCCGGGTCAACCTCCGTGAGATCGCTGACCACTTTCAGCTCATCTGGTATGTTCCCATGTATCAATTACATGGGCGGGATTTCATAGAGATCTTCCTGGGGGTGCACAATGTACTGCGGGCCACTGTTTCCGAGCATCCGAAATACGATGTCTGGTACTACTATGTCGTTATCTTCCTGGCTGGCTTTTTCCCCTGGTCTTTGGTCTTCATACCCGGGAAAATACGGGACTGGCTGCAGCACCGCCCCCATCTTCCCCGGGAAGCGAGGGAAAGATTCCTGCTCGTCTGGGCAGTAACCGTGTTTGTGCTGTTTCAGTGCTTTGCCACCAAATATGCAACCTACACCCTGCCCTACATGATTCCCGTGGCCATTTTCATGGCATGCTGGTTCCAGAAGCGCAGGAAACTTTTCTCCCGCATGGCGTGGGTGATGGTATATGCGTATATCGCCTTGCTTTTCCAGGTGGCGGCCCCTTTGATGCAGGAGCATTCCGTCGCCGCTCTGGCCGCGGGAATGCAGCCCTATTTGGCAAAGGGGGCAGAGCTTTACTGTTACGATGTAGATGAATCCGCCTCCCTGGCCTATTATACAGGGCACTTTCCCCAAGAACTGGTTTCCAAGGAGCAGGCAGAGGGGCAGGATACCCATAAGATGGACTGGAAGGTCAAAGATGTCATTCCTGCGATTGGCGCTGATATAGCGCAGCCAGTCAACAGCCGGTGCCGGGAAAGACAAGATCAGCCATCAGCTCATGCCACGCATTTGTCAGTTTCATTGATACTGCTTCCTCACAAAGCAAGGCCCTTCCTCGCCAATGATTCCATTGGGGACAAAGCCGCATTTTTCCAATCCTCCCTCCGCCGATTTACTACTGCAAGTATTCGTCACATCTGCCGAAAGTCCTTTCTTTGACACGGTACCTTTTGCCCCCAAAATGAAAAATCCCCGAACCCTTTATATATAATAGGTTCGAGGGATTTCGTACATTCGTATCATATCTTTGATGCTGATTTCTTCGGGACGTTCTAGACGTTCCAGGCTTTCTCACTCCTGAAGCCTGCTCCGTTCTTGTCACAGGCTCCCTTCTCATAAACGACAGGGTCCACGATGTAATCGAGATGAATGCCGACATGGGCATCCGTGGCCTCCCACGCATCCATGATCCGCTGGAACACGATGGGAAAGTCTTCCTCGGAAAGCTCCTGCAGCAACAGGAAGAACTGGTTCGGCCTGCTTCGCAGGATCATGTCACTCTTTCGAAGCACATCCTGCAGGCAAAGGCTAAACTTCTCCGAAGCCTCCTTCAGGCTGTACTCGCTCTCCCCATCGGTTTCTTCCTCAGACAGTATGAACAGCAGCCGAATGGCCATTCCGCCATATCGCATGTAAAACCGCCTGACAAAACGATAGACGAAGGAAAACTGCTCCAGATTCAGGGAAAGGGCACCGCCCCTGCTATGCCGTTCCTCGACAATCCGTATAATGCGGACAAGCTCTCTTTTGATATCTTCCTCCCGTGACGCGCCCGTGACGGATTCCTGATGATACACCTTGCCGCCGTGTTTTCCATTTTGCTTCATCCGATAAAGCGCACTGTCCGCCAGGGAAAACAAACTCTCAAAGTCCCGTCCATGCTCCGGCACCAGAACGGCGCCCACCGAGATGCCCAAAGGGATGTCAAAACCCTCGCCTGCAAGACGGGAGGCTTCTTTGTAGAACTGACGGTTGAGCCTGCGGGTCAGGCTGTCCAACGCATTTTCATTGTTCATGTTGCAGAAAAACGCCAGGAACTCGTCCCCGCCGATCCTTGCCATAATATCCTGCGCCCTGATGCTATGCCTTACAATATCAGCGAAAGCCCTCAGGATTTTATCTCCCATGCCATGACCGTAAATGTCATTGACCAGCTTGAAATTGTCAAGGTCAAAAACCATCAGCATGCCCGTCTTGTCCTCGCAAAGTTTTGCCACCTTGCGGGTGCCGGCTTCCTTGTTCAGAAAACCTGTCAGCTTGTCAATGGTCGCTTCTGCCGTCAGGTTCTTGATGGTCTCGTTATTCTTTAACGTGTTGACAATGCGCTTGATGAGACTATCCTTATGAAAAGGTTTGCGGATAAAGTCAGAGGCGCCCTGCTCAAGACTGCGGGTCTCTGCGTCGTTCGTCTCCATGGCGCTCAAGAATATGACCGGTGTCGGGCTGCGTCCGATATGCTCTTCCATATGACGCAGCGCCTGATATGTCTCAAATCCGTCCATTTCAGGCATCACGATATCCAGGATAATTAAATCCGGTGTATTCTTCACCATAAATTTCAAGAGTTCCCGTCCTGAGCGCAGACAAGTGACACGCATGTCCTCTTCTTTCAGAATATCCATGGCCCGTGTCCGGCTTACGCTTTCATCATCAACAACAACAATCCAATAATTCATGGCTGCTCTCCCTGTTCCCTATCAACCATCAACCAAGAGGCACCATTCAGAGGTGTGCCCCCTCTCACGAAAGTTTTGTCCTCAAATCCAACCTCTATTTTACCACAAGCTTCTCCGAAATTCTGCATGGCATGCGAAACATTTCACAAGAAAGGATACCGCATCTGCTGCAAGCCTGCAAACAACGAAGGCATTCCCACGCGATATCTACCTTACCCGCACAGCCTCTTTTCCAAGAATTTCCGCAATCGCCGCATAGGCTTCCGGCGACCCATCCAGCCAGTACTGTTCCCCTGCTTTTCGCCACCGTCCGTTGGCGTGCATGTAAACCGCATGCGCGCCATGATGCCCGGCAAATACAGCCTTGAGCTTCTCATAGGTATCCGTGTTCGCCAGTTCCGGCGCTATCGTCAGGTAGTATTCCGGCAGGTATTCCTCCAGGGACCATATGGAATCCGCCAGAAGCTTCGCCCCATCATCCGTGAGGTCCACACGGCCCTGCACTACAATGGGCATATCGGGAACCAGAAGGTTCACATGCTGGTAAAAGATTCTTGGAAACACCGTGATTTCCAGGCTGTCCGTAAAATCCTCCAGGGTGATGAAGCACATGGTTTCCCCCTTTTTCGTGGTGATGCGCTTCGCCGCCGTTACCATCCCCGCCACACGGGCCAGTTGCTTATCCTTGACACCGCCATGGTGCAGCTTGTCCAGGCCGTTGAAATTCACCAGCTTGTCACGGTATGTATCCAAAGGATGGCCTGTGATGTAAAACCCGGTGATTTCCTTCTCCCAGGCAAGGATTTCCTTCTTCTCCGCCTCCGGAATATCCGGAAGTTCCACTTCCATGGAATCCCCAATGGTCTCCTCGGTGAAAAGCCCCATCTGTCCGCTATCGCGGTCCCGCTGCTGCCGCGCCGCTTCCCCCATCACCCTGTCCAGAATGGCAAGAAGCTGGCTGCGTTTCGCTCCCATTGCATCAAAGGCGCCGCATTTGATGAGGCTTTCCACCGCACGCTTGTTGAGGACTCTCGAATCCACGCGGTTGCAGAAATCCTGAAGGGATTTGAAGGAACCGTCCTTCTCCCGGATCTCCGACACATTCTGCATGGCAGCCTCCCCGATATTGCGCACTGCCGCAAGCCCAAAGCGGATGGCCTCCCCATCCACACTGAAATTCGCCGAACTGGCATTGATATCCGGCTGCAGAATCCGGATTCCCATGCGGCGGCAGAGATCGATATATCCAACGACCTTCTGGGAGTCCATGACACTGGAGAGCATCGCTGCCATGAATTCCTGAGGATAATGGGCCTTGAGCCAGGCTGTCTGCCATGCCACCAGAGCATAGGCCGCACTGTGGGACTTATTGAACCCATAGTCCGCAAAATGAGTCAGCAAATCAAAGATCGTATTGGCAAGTTTCTCGTCAATCCCGTTTTCCTCGCAGCCCTGAAGGAAATTTTCCTTCTGGGCCATCAGGATCTCATGCTTCTTCTTGCCCATGGCGCGGCGCAGCAGATCCGCCTGTCCCAGGCTGAACCCGGCAAGAACCTGCACAATCTGCATGACCTGCTCCTGATAGAGCACCACGCCAAAGGTTTCCTTCAGGATCGGCTCCAAAAGGGGATGCATGTAGGTCACCTGTTTTTTTCCATGACGTCCTGCGATGAAGTCCTCCACCATGCCGCTCCCCAAGGGGCCCGGGCGATAGAGTGCCACCGTCGGGATGAGATCCGCAAAGCCCTCCGGCTGCAGATCCTTCACCAGAGCAGTCATGCCGCCGGATTCCATCTGGAACACAGCCCCCGTCCTGCCCTGACAGAGCATCTTCGCCGTCAGTTCATCCGTCAGGGGAATCTTTCCGATATCCACGGTCTCCCCACGGCTCTTTTCTATGTTCTTCAGGGCATCGCTGATGACCGTAAGGGTCCTGAGACCCAAAAAGTCCATCTTGAGAAGCCCCAGTTCCTCCACATGGTCCTTGTCGTATTCCGTCACAAGAGTTCCATCGGAAATCTGCACCGGCAGATAATCCGTCAGGGGATTCCTTGCAATCACCACACCGGCTGCATGGGTGGAGGAATGGCGTGGCAGCCCTTCCACCCGCCGTGCCATGTCCACAAGACGCTGCACCTCCGGCGAGGCGGCGTAGGCGTTCCGGAAATCTGCGGATTCCTTCAGTGCCTTCTCCAGTGTCATCTTGAGGTCATTGGGCACCAGTTTCGCCACGCGGTCCACATCGGCATAAGTCATATTGAGAGCCCTGCCCACATCCCGGATGGCTCCCTTTGCCGCCATGGTCCCGAAGGTGACAATCTGCGCCACATGGTCGTACCCGTAGCGCTTCTTGACGTAATCGATGACCTCCTCGCGCCGGATATAGCAGAAATCGATGTCAATATCCGGCATGCTCACACGTTCCGGGTTCAGGAAACGCTCAAAGAGCAGGGCGTATTTCAACGGGTCGATATCCGTGATCCCAAGGGCATAGGCCACAATGCTTCCCGCAGCGGAGCCGCGTCCGGGCCCCACGGCAATCCCCTGTTCCCTTGCATAGTTGATGAAGTCCCAGACGATGAGAAAATAGCTGTCATAGCCCATGCGATGGATGATTTCCAGCTCGTACTCCAATCGTTCCCGCACTTCTTTTGTCACAGGCCGGTACCGCTCCCCGATCCTCTCTTCGCAGAGTGCGCGCAGATAGGCTCGGTCATCCTCATAGGATTCGGGAATGGGATAATAGGGCAGCTGCAGATGGCCGAACTCGAACTCCACATTGCAACGCTCTGCAATTCTCGCCGTGTTGGAAAATGCCTCCGGGAATTCCGGAAAGAGCGCCTGCATCTCTTCCGGAGACTTCAGATAGTAATCATCGCTGTTGAAGCGCATGCGCTCCTGATCCTCCACGGTCTTGTTCATCTGTATGCAAAGAAGGACATCGTGAAAATCGCTGTCCTCCCTCCGCACATAATGAAGGTCATTGGTCGCCACAAGGCCAATGCCGTATTTTTTCGCAAGCTCCACCAGTACGGTGTTTGCCTTGCGCTCCTCCTCCAATCCATGATTCTGCAGTTCCAGGAAGAAATTGTCCTTCCCGAAGATTTCCAAGTATTCCCGCACCAAAGCATCCGCCCGCTCCAGATTGTCCTGCAGGATGGACTGGGGAATCTCCCCCGCCACGCAGGCACTCAGGCAGATCAGTCCCTCGTGGTACTGGCGCAGAAGCTCCTTGTCCACCCTTGGCTTGTAGTACATCCCCTCGATATTCGCCAGGGACACCAGCTTGGAGAGATTGCGGTAGCCCGTCTCGTTTTCCGCAAGGAGGATGAGATGGTAATACCTCACGCCATTGACTTCCATGCGCACCTTGCGGTCTCCGGGTGCAAGATACACCTCGCATCCGATGATGGGTTTCACGCCCTGCTTCTTCGCTTCCTTGTAGAAGTCAATGACACCGTACATATTGCCATGATCCGTGATGGCAATGGCATCCATGCCAAGCTTCTTCACCGCGCCGATGAGATCCTTTATCCTGCTGGCCCCGTCCAGTAGGCTGTATTCCGTATGCACATGGAGGTGCACGAAAGGCGTTGTCATTTCCTGTTCCATCCCGGCCTCACCTCAAATTCCCTGCTCGTCCGCCTGCATGATCTCATAGAGCGCCACCATATCCCGCACGCGCCTTATGTCTTCCCGTCCAAGGGCAGAAACCGTCCCCGGCGTCCCCGCCTGATAAAACCGCAGGGTCACATTGGCGGCATTTCCCACGGCCTTGAGCATTTGAACCGTGGCCTTGTCAGCATCCACCACATAGTTCTCCGTAACACTCTCCGCGCCCTTCCCGAGCTTGTCGCGCCGCTTTGCGGCATCAAAGGCAAGGGTCATGGCGTACCCATCCGCATTGACATCCAAATGGTCGGCATGGAGCCAGCCATAGTTCTCCGCCTCCAGGGAAGAATAATAATAGACATCATTTTTCAGGACGGAAGTACCGTCGCGCTCCGCAATAAAGGGACGCAAATAGACCCCCGGCATGGGATGCTCGTCATGATGATAGGAATAATATGTCGTGCCATTCCGCGTGATGACCTGCATGCCGGAAACCAGTTCCTCCCTCTGCTTTTCCCTCTGCTTCGCGGCTTCCAGCCGTTTATCCGCCGCTTCCCTGGCAGCCTTCTTTTCCGCGTCTTTTGCGTCTTTTGTCCCGGAATCCTTCCCTGCCGCCTTATCCTTCGCCGTCTCCACGGATGCTTCGGCCGGCCTCTCCTGTACCGGACGCTGCAGCACGGCAAAATAAGCCGCACCTCCGGCAGCCATAAGGATGAGGTACAGGATCAGCGCCCCTATGAGTACATGCTTCGTCGACATGAGCTGCAAGTCCTTTCAATAACAATGAAAACAGGGCTGTCCTGGCGACAGCCCTTATTAAATCAAATCAAATCTCCATGATGATGGGCAGGATCATCGGGCGGCGGCGGGTTTTCTCGAAGAGATAGCGCCCCAAGGCATCGCGCACATTGGACTTGATGACGGACCATTCCATGACCTTCCCGTCCTCACAATGCTCCAATGCCTGTTCCACGCGGGATTTCGCCCCATCCATGAGTTCCTCGGATTCCCGCACATAGACAAAACCGCGGGAGACGATGTCCGGGCCTGCCACAACACGGCCGCTGGCACGATCCATCGTGACCACCACGATGAGAATCCCGTCCTGAGAAAGCTGGCGGCGATCCCGAAGGACGATATTCCCCACATCGCCAACTCCCAGGCCGTCCACCATGACCATCCCGGCTGTCACCCTTCCGGCAACGACACCCCTGTCCTTGGTGAATTCCATCACCTGCCCGTTCTCGCCGACGAAAATATTCTCCTTCGGCATCCCGAGTTCCCGTGCGAGTTTCGCATGCTGCACAAGATGATGGTATTCGCCATGCACGGGAATGAAGAACTTGGGCCGCACGAGATTGTGCATGAGCTTGAGTTCCTCACGGCTGGCATGTCCGGAAACATGGATCCCCTCATTGCGTCCGTAAATCACGTTCGCCCCGAGTTTCATGAGGTTGTCAATCGTCTTTGCCACCAATTTTTCGTTGCCGGGAATCGGTGTCGCGGAAATGATGACCGTATCATCCGGCACGATGCCGACCTTGCGATGGTCGGACATTGCCATGCGGGTGAGGGCCGACATGGGCTCGCCCTGGCTTCCCGTCGTGATGATGACAATCTTGTTCATGGGATAATTGTTGATCTCATCGATATCGATGATGGTTCCTTCCGGAGCATCAATATAGCCGAGCTCCAGGGAAATATTGACCACATTGACCATGCTGCGCCCCAGCACCGCCACCCGCCGCTTATAGCGGACAGCCGTGTCGATGACCTGCTGGATACGGTGGACATTGGAGGAAAAGGTCGCCACGATGATGCGCTGCCGCGCATTGTGGAACGCCTTGTCAAAGGCAGCCCCCACCGTCCGCTCGCTGAGGGTATGGCCCTCCCGCTCCGAGTTCGTGCTATCGGCCATCATGACGAGCACGCCTTTGTTCCCGAGATCCGAGAAGCGGCGGAAGTCCGTCATCTTTCCGTCAATGGGAGTGTAGTCGAGCTTGAAATCCCCCGTATGGACGATCATGCCCACAGGTGTCTTGATGGAAAGACCCACGGCATCCGGTATGCTATGATTCACACGAATAAATCCGACGCTGAAACAGCCCACATTGATGATATCGCCCTGCATCACAGAATGCAGGTTGCTGGAGTCCACTCCATTTTCCTTCAGGCGGCCTTCCAGGATGCCAAGTGTCAAACGAGTTCCATAGACGGGTACAGAGATCTGCTTCAATACATAGGGAAGGGCACCGATATGATCCTCATGTCCATGGGTCAGGACAATGGCCTTGATCATATCCTTGTTCTCGAGCAGATAGGTAATATCCGGGATAACGAGATCGACGCCCAGCATTTCCTCTTCCGGGAACATGAGACCGGAATCGATCAGAAGTATCTCGTCATCCACACGGATGACGGTCATGTTCTTTCCGATTTCCCCCAGTCCTCCCAAGGGGATGATCTGAAGTTTTGTCTGTGTTTTTGCCAAAAAATTGCACCTCCGCACATAAAGGAAGCACTGACAAAGCGAACCCGTCCACCGACAAACCAAACCCGTCCCATCAAGCAGAGCACGTTCATCCACCAGCGTCTTCCAAGATTATGAAATTTTATAAATGCTTTCCGAAACGTTCGTAATTTAAAAGAAAAATAATACCCGTCCGTTTAACTCGTTAGAATATATTGTAACATTGAACGAAAAAGATTGCAAATAAAAAAACCATGAAAACACGCCCTTCAAAGGCATGCTCCCATGGTCTCATAGACTCCGTACCGTATCTTGCTGTACTGTCCGCCTGCCATTTTCGTGAATCCCAGACGGGCAAATTCCAGGCTTCGGCTGTTCTCCTTCAGCACCACCCGATGCCGGGCAACCCGCTTCGCCTCGGAAATCGCCTCAAGGGATACGGGGCGATGGTCTGCCACCGCACGAAGGGGGTTCAGATTCTCGCTTTCCATGAGGGGATGGCGGAACATCGGGTCGAAGTAGACCACATCAAAGGACTTGTCCGGCTGCTCTCTCAGAAAATCCAGATAATCCGCGCAGTGAACGCGAATCCTCCGCATGGCCTCATGCATGTCATAATTATCCCCCAGGCTGTGTCCCAGGCCATAACCGATCACCTCAGCCACAAGGGGATTGATCTCGAGCCCCGTCACGCTGCCGCCGGAGCCGGTGGCATAGCTTGCCACGATGGCATCGGCACCGAATCCGAGCGTACAGTCCAGCACCGTCATGCCCGGACGAAGATCCATTGCATTCACCATATGATCGCGCTCTCCCATGCGGAGATTTTTCAGGCGAAGATGTGCCATATTGGGATGGAAAAACAACTCCCCTTCCAGAGTATCCAGCACCAGCAGCCCCTTCTTTGCCACAAGGATAACCTCGCAATCGTATAGCTCACGAAGCTCCTCCATGGATTCGCGGTTACGCGAAACATAGGGAATGCCGAATTTCTGCGCCACTTCTTTGGCCAGCCTGACATTCTCCGGCTTGAACCTGCGCCCTGTCGTGCTGATGGCCTTCATCATCGGCAAAGATCCGGGCGCAATGCCCTGGCTCCCCGCAAGTAGACATGAACCACGTCCTTCTGGGGCTTGTCCATATCCGTCAGCAGCAAAAGACGAATGCACATGGGCAGGCTGCCCTCCACATCCATCTGCCTGGCATCAAAGAGAGGCACTTCCTCCATTCCCGGCATCTGCCGCATTCCCGTGGCAGGAAATCCCGCCGTGATATCCTCTGTGGCAGTGAAAATGGCTGCCCCGATATCCTCCGGCACAAGGCCATTGCTCTGCATCATGGCAGATACCATTTCCTGCACAGCCTGCTGTATGGCCTCCTTGGTATTCTCCTCCACAGTGGTCGCACCGCGTACCCCTCGCATGACAGGTCTCCCTTCCCTACTTCCATTTCTTCTTGTTGATATCCCAAATCAGCCGCAAACTCAAGATCAATGCCGCCAAATAGCCAAAGAACCCCAGCAGGGGAATCTCCATGACCTTCGGCGTCATGTTCGTCGTACAGATCGTGCTGGAACCCAACAGCAAGGCCGCACAGATCACCGTGAGGATGATCTTGTTGATCATCATGTCCAGCTGTCGAAGCGGCTCCTCCGAGCCTGTGACATCCAGGTTCACCTTGGTCTGCCCGCTCATGGTCATCTTTATGATATCAGAAATCTGCTCCGGAAGCTGCATGGATTTCCGCAGGAGAAGATAGCCTTCCCGCTTCGCCTTCTCGATCTCTTCCTTCCAATGGAAGTTCCGCTTGAAATCCAGTGACAGGCTCCGGGCAAAGATCTCAACAAAGCTCACCTTCGGGCAGCACAGGCGCATGACACCCTCCACTGTGAGGACGCCCCGTGCAAACATGCTGAGGCCCTGCGGGCATGCGATATGATGCACCCGCAGGATGTTCATGATCTGATGGGTAAGCCTCCCCATCTGCAGCTGGGAAAAATCCAGGCTGCTGTACTGTTCCATCAGTGCATCGATATCCTGGTAAAGCGCCGTATGGTTGATCCTGCCCTGCGGAATCCCCAGGGACAGGACAGCGGTTTTCATCTCGAAGGTATCATGGTGCGCCAATGCGAATACTGCCTTGCGAATTGCCGTGCGGTCACGGTTGGACAGGCGCCCCATCATCCCAAGATCCAGCCAGACGATGCGTCCGTTGCGTATCCATATGTTGCCCGGATGGGGGTCCGCATGGAAGTAGCCGTCCTCGATGATCTGCTTGACATAGTTCTCCCCGAGCTTTCGCCCCAAAGCGTTGACATCGTACCCCTTGGCCCTTATGCTGTCAAAATCATCGATGGGAATTCCCTCGATGTACTCCATGACGAGGATATGCGCCGTCGTCAGATGACGATACACCTCCGGACAGGAAACTGTGTCGACATCGCGGTTCAGATGACGGAATTCATCGATATGGTCTGCCTCAATGAGAAAATCCATCTCCTGCTTGGCAATCGTCCACATCTCATCCAGCACCATATTGAAGTCCACCACATCCTGTGAACGGCTCAGGACCTTGATGATTCCCGCCGCCCGCTTCAAAAGGATGATATCCTTCGACATGACACCGTAAATGCCGGGTCTCTGGACCTTGACGACAACCTTTTCCCCAGTCTTCAGGACTGCCGCATGCACCTGGGCAATCGAGGCCGATCCCAGCACCTTCTCGTCAATGCTGGCAAACACCTTGTTCCAGTGACAATCGTATTCCTTCTCCACGACCTCAAGGATGGTAGAAAAAGGCAAAGGCGTGACCTCCGTCTGGAGTTTCATGAGTTCTTCGCAATACTCATTGGGAAGAAAATCAGGCCGCATGCTCATGACCTGCCCCAGTTTCACAAAGGTAGGGCCGAGATCTTCCAGAATGAAACGAAGTTTCTCCGGTGTCACCCCCCGGACAACATCGTGCTTCCGGAGCACTGCCACCATTTCCTTCAAACGGGTTGCGGAGCCGGAGTCATCTGATGAAATTTTTATGTCCTGCAGCAACTTGTCAATCAAGCATCATCATGCCTTTCCGTACTTCTCCGCCAGCTGCTGCTTCACCGTCTCATTGGAAAGGAATTCCTCATAGGTCGACATGCGGTCCACCACGCCATCGGGAGTGATGTCAATGATACGATTGGCAATCGTCTGGACAAACTCATAGTCATGGGAAACGAAAAGCGCTGTGCCGTCAAAGGAAATCAGCCCGTTGTTGAGGGCCGTAATGGATTCGAGATCCAGATGGTTCGTCGGCTCATCCATCAGCAGCACATTTGCCCCCGAAAGCATCATGCGGGAAAGCATGCAGCGTACCCGCTCGCCTCCAGAGAGCACCCCTGCCGCCTTTTGGCTCTCCTCACCGGAAAAGAGCATCCGCCCGAGGAATCCCCGCACAAAAGTCTCATCCGGATCCTTGGAATACTGGCGCAGCCAGTCCACGAGGTTCAGCTTCACCCCATCAAAATACGCGGAATTGTCTGCAGGAAGATAGGCCTGGGTCGTCGTCACTCCCCATTTGAAAGATCCTGCGTCCGCCTCTTCCTCTCCCATGAGTATCTTGAAGAGCATGGTCTTTCCCACGCTGTTGGGACCCACGAAGGCCACCTTGTCCCCCTTCTTGAGGGTGAAGCTGACATTCTTCAGGATCTGCTCGCCATCCACTGTCTTGGAGATATTCTCCACCATCAGCAGCTGATCGCCGGCCTCGCGGTCCGGCTGAAAAGCGATATAAGGATACTTGCGGGTCGAGGGCCTGATGTCCTCCAGACTGATTTTTTCCAGCATCTTCTTGCGGGAAGTCGCCTGCTTCGATTTCGCGGCATTGGCTGCAAAGCGGGAGATGAAGGTCTGGAGTTCCTTGATCTTCTCCTCCTTCTTCTTGTTCGCATCCTTTGCCATCTGCAGTGCAAGCTGGCTGGACTGGTACCAGAAGTCATAGTTCCCCGCATAGAGCTGGATGCCGCCAAAATCCACATCGCAGATATAGGTGCAGACCTGGTTGAGGAAATGGCGGTCATGGGAAACGACAATGACCGTATTGGGAAAATCCGCAAGGAAATTTTCCAGCCAATGGATGGACTCCACATCCAAATGGTTGGTGGGCTCGTCCAAAAGCAGGATATCGGGGCTCCCAAAAAGAGCCTGGGCCAGAAGCACCCGCACCTTTTCCGTCGCCGAGAGGTCCGACATGAGCTGGGTATGGCGCTCCTCGGCAATGCCGAGGCCATTCAGGAGGCGCGCCGCCTCCGCCTCTGCATCCCAGCCGTTGAGCTCAGAGAACTCCGCCTCCAGCTCAGAAGCCCTCATGCCATCCTCGTCCGAGAAATCCGGCTTCGCATAAAGAGCCTCCTTCTCGTCCATGATGTCCACCAGCCGCTTATGCCCCATGATGACCGTACGCAAGACCTCATATTCATCAAAGGCATAGTGATCCTGCTTCAACACAGCCAGCCGCTCTCCTGGCGTTATCTCCACCGTTCCTCCGGTTGGCTCCAGCTCCCCGGACAAGAGGCGCAGAAATGTGGATTTGCCTGCCCCGTTGGCACCAATAACGCCATAACAGTTTCCAGGAGTGAACTTCAAGTTGACATCCTTGTAAAGAACCCTCTTGCCAAACTGAAGGCTCAAGTTATTCGTGCTGATCATGATATCCTATCCCATTCCTTCCAAAAATTACATACCTATTATTCGTTCACGATGGCACGGAACATGGACAAGATGCTCTGCCCATAGCTGTTTCCGGGAACTGCCCAGCGCCCGTTCAGATCCTGCCATTTATCAAGTGTCCTTTCACCGTAAGTCGAGCGAACCAGTTCGTATCTCGGGTCCACCACAGGCTCCACCGGCGTGCGGGTGGAAGCATAGGCCAGGAGGTGTTGTATATGCGCCCTCACGCCCATCTTCGACGAAGCGAAATAGGCTCCCTTCACCGTCGCGCTGGTGGTGCCAAGACCGCAGTAATTGTTCTGGTCCGGCGTTACCGTGCCGCCATACCGGAAGAACCCCGTTTCCTTCAATGCCTGGGCAAATGCCACATCCGGACGGATCCCCTCACGCTGCCCTTCCTCATAATAATAGGACACAAGCTCTTCCGGCGAAACGGAGATCTCCGGATAGGGATTCACGCTCAAGAGATACTTCACGCATTGCTGCTGTGTGGCCAGAGGCGTGCCCACAATGGACGTATCATAGACCGATTGCGTGACAGGCACCCTTGCTGCCGGCACTGGAGCTGTCTGTACGGGATTCTCCACCTCGGGCGGAGCATTCAATATCTCCTGGATCCGCTCCTTCAAAGGGCGTCTCTGCAAATCCGATACCGTTGTCCCTCCCGGCAGTGTCTGATGCATTTCCACTTTCGTTTCCATCTGTGGATCATGCAGGCGCTTTGCCTCAGCAGATGATGAAAACGAAACTGCAAATGCACCGAGAAGAGAACATGCCACGAGGGTCTTACCATAAAATTTCCATTGATTCTTCACAAATATCGCACTCCTTACCAATTCCATCCACAAAGAAAATACACAACAAAAAGAGCGGCCATGCACACTTCTGCCTTTGTGACCTCCCTGCGTTTCCCGCCAAGGGATTTCAATGCCACATGCATGACAAGCGCCCCGCCGATCCCCGCTGCCACATCGTGAAAGAGCGGCATCAGCAGAAAGAGGCAACAGGAAGCAGCCGCATCTGCCATATCACCGTCCCAGAGTTTCTTCATGCGCCAGAGCATGAGGAACCCTGCTCCCGTTATGGCAGGCGCTGTAATTGCCCCGAAGGATGCCATGGCTTTTGCCAATGGCTCACAAAAAAGCAGCAAAAACAGGAAAAATGATGTTGCATAGGAAGTCCAGCCCCTTCTGCCCCCGGCAGCAAGCCCTGCAGCGGACTCCAATACCAATCTGGGAGGCAAGCTTCCAAGCAGGGCACCTGCCGCTCCTGTCCCCAAAATGCCGAAAAGAAGTTTTTTCGACGGACGCACCTCATCAGGAAAAGCAGCATGAAGCCCCTGCCCAACACCCAGAGATTCCACCAGGACGAGCACCAGAAGCGAAAAAATCACCTCCGGCCTCAGGATTCCCTCTGCCAGATCCAGCTGCAGCACGGTCTTGTCCAGACCCTCCGGCAGAAGAAAAGGTGCCGACGGAATCTCCCAGAATCCCTGCACCCAGGCGATGATCGCCGTTGACAGGGTACCAATGGCCAAGGCACCGGAAACCTCATTGACCATCAGGGCAAGGACAATGAAGATTCCAATCAGGGACAGATAGGCGACGGGATCCGACAGATTCCCCGGCATCATCACGTCAAAGGGCGAACCCACCAAAAGCCTGCCTTGAATAAGCCCCTGCAGAACCAGCATGAATCCCAGCCCTCCCATCAAGGAGCGGCGAAGACCTTTTGGCACTGCCTCCATAATGATATTACCCCAAGGGGACAGCAGCAGGGCAGCACCCATGCATGAGGCCAGGAAAGAAACTCCTAAAACAGTCTGCCATCTGTGCCCATGAGAAATGATTTCCCCATAGACGAGCCAGCTTGCCACGGCAATCCCCGGCACGATCACCAAGGGGCTTCCCGTCAGGCGGCCTATCAGCAGAGTTCCCAGCAGGGACACAAGCATGAAGGCCGTATAGGCACCGGTGAAATCCATGCCGGCCTGAAAGAGCAGGGAGGGAACCACGATGATGCAAGAGAGCAATGTCAACGCATTGACAGCCCCTGCCAGCACTTCCCTGCCCACACCGCTGCTGCGGAAGGCATCCTTCCAGACTTCTCCCATGAAGTGCCCCCCCTTACAAAATATCATCCCCTATTGTAGCATATTTTTTCCAAGTCTCCAAGAAATGATGTTATAATTATGCCAAATAGCCATTCCTTAGGAGGTCGTTCCATGAAATTTTCCATGCGGACCGTCAAGCTCATCGCGGCAGCCCTGATTGTCCTGCTCTTCCTCATCATCCATTCCCTGAACCCGGAATTCTTTCCCTATCTCTGGCGCATGCTTTCCCATGGGGATATCATGGAAACAACAGAGTACATCCAGTCCTTCGGCCCCTGGGCCCTGTTCTTCAGCTTCTGGCTCACCCTCTTCGTCAATGCCCTTGGCTTCCCGCCCGCCATCATCTTCTCCACCGCCAACACCCTGATTTTCGGCATCGTTCCCGGCATCGTTCTCTCCTGCGTCGCAGAAACCGTAGGCGTCACCATCAGCTTTCTCCTGCTGCGCTTCTTCTTCCGAGACACGGCAGAGAAAATCATCGCAAAGAACAAGACCCTCTCCAACATCGACAAATACAGTGGAAAGAATGGCTTCGCCTTCATGCTCATCGCCCGCATGGTTCCCTACATCCCCTCCGTCCTCCTGAATGCCGTCGGCGCCCTCAGTTCCCTGAGCCTGCGGGACTACGTCATCACCTCTTTCATCGGGAAATTCCCCTCCACAGGCATTGAGGCTATCATCGGCCATGATGCCATCACTCAGGAAGAAGACCAGACGCGTCTCGTCATTGTTGTCATCTTCGCCATCCTTCTCATCGTCGGGGCCTGGTGGTACCAAAAGAAACATCTCGAAAACGAGACAGAAAGCAATCCATAGAAAATCCGCGAAACAAAAAAACTCCACCGCTCCAAAATTCTTGGTAACGGTGGAGTTTTTTATTCCCACTGGCCGTCCTCGCCGGTCACACGAACCAGACCTTCTTTCCGTGCACGATGCGAAGGTTCCCTGCATTCGCGCGGAAGTATATGGTTTCCAGCAGCTCCCCCAGGTGCCCGCAGATGCGGGTGTGCTCCCCCTTGGGGAACATGCTCCTATGGCACTCCTCCACCCGCTCCAGCACGGGGAACATCCAGGCGCAGTAGGCATCGAAGGCCTCCCGCCTCGCCACGAGCATGTTATAATTGTAAAGGAGGTCGCCCTGCAGCACTTTCTCTGCCGTATCCCCCATCCTCTTCCCATGAACTGCCCTGACGGCCTCCAGCATGGCCTCCACTGCCTCCGGGCGGTTGTACCTCCCGTACTGCATGCGGGTGTCCGGCCAGCAAAGGAAGGGCAGGGGGAGAACGACATCCACCGCACCCTCGAGAAGCGCTTTCCTCTCCCCCGCTGTGAGGGCGATGCACCTCCGGTAGTGGGCGATGCCCTTGACGGGTGCCCTGCTGTTCTTCCATGCCCAGTAGGTAACGGTGAGCTCGTCATAGTGGGGGTTCCTGCAGGAGATGTTCTCCCCCGCATCGTCGCGGAAGTCCGTCCCAAGGATGCGAGGACTGATGGCTGCCCCTGCCTGCACGGTGACGCTTCCTCCGGGAAAAGTCGCAGTGCCTCTGAGGGGCTTGTCGCCGACGGATTCTGCCACGTAGATCTCCACACCATCCTCCGTCACGTCCCCCATGCCGCCTTCCTCCTCCGCGAGGAAACCGAGCTTCCCCGTGACGGTATAGTAGTCCCTCATCAGACGGTATTCCAGCCCTGCGTCCATGCAGGCATGGTCGTGGAATCCCCTTGCCTCCAGGATGCCGGTGATTTCCTCGTGAAGGTACTCCGGCACGGCCAGGAGGAATTTCGGCCGGTCTGCAGGGTTCAGCTCATCAATGCAGAGAACCGGCTTCCCCCGCAGGGCGGATGGGTTGCCCTCCCTCCTTGTGACCACGTAGCCCGCCACCGGCTGCCCGGAGGCTTCCAATGCCTGAACGATGCCATAGGCAGTAGTCTGTGCCCCGTACACATAGAAGAAAGCTCTCTCATCTCTTGCCATTCTTCCCCGATCCCCCTCATTCTATACTCGCGATCAGCAAAATTTATATCTCGTTACATCTCCCCCGCGGTATATGCAGAGACCGTAAAAGCTTTGCCTACGGCAAATTTTAACGGTCTCTAGTATAATTCCACATTTAACCGCTAAGACAAATTATACCCATCTGAAACCGACAAAGCAAGAGAGGCTCGCAATCTTCGTGCTCTTCTCGGGATGCTTTTGAATCCTCCCATACCAGAGATTCAAGTTTTCAAGCGTACTTCGTAAACTGTGATATCTGGAAAAACCTGGTTGCCTTGAGTACACCATCAACGCCTACTCCGTGCAAGAAAAACAGCTAGCCGACTGCTTTTATGGAATTTTCATCATACGCTCTGCCCTGGTTCTGTCTTCCTTTACCACACGGGAGAATTCCCTTATCATCTCCCATTCATCATCACAAGCGCATACAAATCGTCTCTTCCTGCGCCCTTCCGGCTTTACCGTGCCCTTCGGTCTGCCGGTCTGGCTGTGCCTCCTGCCGCTCCAGCCGTTCATGCAAAACCCTCCTCCCCCTCTACATCTGAAAACTCCACGCCCCTGGATTCAGTCACTTCCTTATCCCTACGAAATTGGGCGTGTTTCCTTGCCTTCAACTTCTTACTAAAGCAACGTCCCTATCATTGTCTTCCCCGCCCCGAACAGCCCGGCAACCCAATAGACAGTCCCCTGTTCCAAGATCTTTCCTCCAATTTAAAGTATTTTTTACACATACGTCCTCTATACAAGGACATACATCTGTGCTATAATGATGCCAAACATACATTCCAGAAAAGGAAGTGAATCGCAATGGATGACCCCAAGCCCAAGCGCACCTACAAGGACACCATTTTCCGCAGCTACTTCTCCACCCCGCTTCATCTGTCCGGTCTGCACCGGCACATCACCGGCATCCATATCCCGCCCGAGCAAATCACCATCAACACACTGAAACATGTCTTCTTCTCCCTGTCCAGAAATGACATCTCCTACCTTGCCGGCAAACGCTACATGGTTCTGCAGGAAGCGCAAAGCACCCTGAACCAGAACATCCCGCTGCGCATGCTGGTCTATGTCACTCTGCTCTACCGCAAGCTGCTGAGACGCACCGATTTTTTCTCGGAAAAACGCATCCCCCTCCCCGTCCCGGAATTCTACGAGTTCTACTGCGGTCCCAAAGACCAGCCCCCGGAATCCACGCTCCGCCTCTCCGAATCCTTCCCAAAGGACATCCCCTTTGCTCCCCCGCCGGAACTGGTTGTCACCCGCTTCAATATCCGCTATAATGAAGATATACGCAAATGTTGCAGGCTCTTGCAGTACAAGCCCCTTCGGGACTACAGCTACTTCATCTACGACACGCAAAGGCGAATCAAGACAGGGGAGCCATTGGGAAAGGCACTGGCCCACACCATGGAATACTGCGTAGGCCATGACATCATGAAGGACTTTTTGAGCGAACATGAACAGGAGGTTGTTGATATGTACAGTATGAGTTGGCGGGAACGCGCCTTCCGTGAGGCCGCAATGAAAGATGGACGCGAGGAAGGGCGCGAAGAAAGTCGCATCGAAAGCATTCGCTCCCTGATGCAAACCATGCACCTTTCCTCTGCTGAGGCCATGAATGCGCTCCTCATCCCTCCTGAACAGCAAAAGCAACTGAAAGATCTTCTTTAGGAATTCCATCCTATGCAGAAGAACATCCACTATCATAAAGGCCACCATCCGCCAATCCATGGACTCCTGCAACAAAAGCGGTATCCTGCTTATAAAACGCTACTCCCTCGCCAAAGAAGAAGCCCAAGCCGCTGTTCAGTCCAACCGGTAAGCCCCACTCCCGCCGTCATGGCGGGAGTTTTGCATATCTATGGGCAATGCTCCCCATATTGACAATCCTCCCCGATTTGATAAAATAATAGTAAGAAAATTTCCATGAAAGGAGCTTTGACGTGAATACCCCTAAGGAACCTCCCAAACGTACAGCCCCTCCCCCTAGCCAGCCACTTCCCAGCAACCTCAAAGCCTGGGAAGACCTGACGATTGCCGATGACTACATGTTCAAACTGGTGATGAAACACAAGCACATCTGCAAACACCTGCTGGAAATCATCCTCCGCGTCAAAATCCGCGAAATCAAAGAACCCGAAACCGAGAAAGCCATGAAAAACGGTTTTGAAAGCCGAGGCATACGGCTGGATGTCTTCGTGGAAGACGATGAAAACACCGTCTACGATGTGGAGATGCAAGTCCGCCAATACCCCATGGCCACCCTTGGGCGGCGCACACGCTACTACCAGTCAGTCATCGACTTCGATGCCCTGCAGGCAGGTGTCTACTACAACAAATTGAAAAAATCCATCATCATCTTCATCTGCCCTTTCCGGCTCTTCAACAGCGACCGTCACCTCTTTACCTTCAAAAACATCTGCCAGCAGGACAAAAAAATCATACTGGATGATGGTGCCTCAAAAATTTTCCTAAGTACTAAAGGCACTCTCAAAGACGTATCCAAGGAAGTCAGAAACTTCCTGGATTTCGTGGATGGATTGCCGGTTAAGGACAAATGGGTTGATGAAATACAAGAGCTTATCACAGAACTGAAGAATACTGAAAAGGAGAAGGTGGACTATATGACCTACCAAATGAAGATTATCGAGGAAAGAGAAGAAGCTAAGGCCGAAGGCAGGGCTGAAGAACGCAACGATGCCATTCTGTCGTTAATCGCCGCTTTCAAAGATCTCTCCGCTAGTCCCGCCCAAGCAGTAGAACAGCTTATAAAACGCTACTCCCTCACCAAAGAAGAAGCCCAAGCCGCTGTGCAGTCCAACTGGTAAGCCCCACTCCCGCCGTCATGGCGGGAGTTTTGCATATCTATGGGCAATGCTCCCCATATTGACAATCCTCCCCGATTTGATAAAATAATAGTAAGAAAATTTCCATGAAAGGAGCTTTGACGTGAATACCCCTAAGGAACCTCCCAAACGTACAGCCCCTCCTCCTAGCCAGCCACTTCCCAGCAATCTCAAAGCCTGGGAAGACCTGACGATTGCCGATGACTACATGTTCAAACTGGTGATGATACTCCCGTTAACTTACTGACATTGACTTAACGATATTTCCTCAAATAGGCATTGCTATCAGACAACAATAACTGTAGATCATCCCATTCGCTGGGAATAAAATACTGCTGAGACAATTCTGGTGCTATTTCCAGAATTGACTTACACGGTAAAAATTTCTTTATCCGTGGCAATATAACACCATACCATTGCGCATAACTCCCCCCCATGGTTCAGACCAAACCTCACCACGATTTGGAAAGCCTTCTGCATTGCCAAATTTTGTTTTATTCCACTCAATACTAGGCATAAAATATTCTCCTCTTATAACGTCGGTGTTCCAGCGTTGCCACAGGAATAGCTTCCTCTTGGCGTTTCAACGGTGCGAAGGTAGTCCTCTTAAGGACAATGCGGGGGATACCAGCTCACCACCTGTAGCATGACCTTTGAGTTATATGGTATTCCGTCCCATATTTTCTAAAATTAGGCAGAACTCACATCTCTGCCTAAATGTATTTTCTCAAATATGCCTTGCTATCAGATAATAATAACTGTAAATCATCCCATTCACTGGATAAAAAACTGCTGAAATAATGCTTTCTTATTCTGCGCGCCCCTAAATTCATCCAACATATGTTTCACATATAAAGGGCGAAATTCCTGCGTGATACGACGCAAAGTAAACACTGCATTGCTATATTTCCTACTCCAATAAACACAGCGGAACTTGGCGAATTCTTTATTGCTAGTCAAATAGCCATAAATAAAGCTGTATTCTTCATTAACAGCAAACAGTTTATCTGATTTTACCTATGAATTAGGGTTATCAGTACAATAATAATATCCTGCAAAATCTAAGAAAACCACACGCTTTGCATGACACATGAATTGGAACCAAAAAACATTATCTTGATATGATGCTCCCAGAGTCTCATTATGTCTGATATTGTTGTTCTGAATAAAATCCGGCTCAGTCACAAATCCCTGCGAATTATCCCACACCAAATCATCATTGCACACTGGAAAAGATAGGGATCAATATCCTAAGGATTTTGATTCTTGTTACACATCTCTTTACTAACAACTGCCGAAATATATTTTCCAACATTGAAGACAGGAAGGATAACAGATACAGAAGGGGTATTTTGCCTGCACGGATCAATCCAGCGTATCTTCTCCTTAGGCCCCCCTATATCACAAAGGCACCTACGCACCTCAACTGCTAAATCTTGCCTTTCCAAGGCAATAATGAGCCAATCAAAACTTTCCTTTGGTATATCCTTTGGACAGATAACTCACACATTATCTATCTTTACTGACTGCGGACACTTATCTGCCACTGCTACCAATTTGCAATGCCCCGTGCGCCAAATCTCCTACACATAAGTCTTTCTCACAATCCCCCCACCATAGACAAGCACACCTGCACCTTTCGGTATTAGGCTCTGCTCCGAATACCATATAGCCTTTATCCATAAAGTCCCCTCTTAATCATATCACATCAATTTTGTATCCTCAAAATTAAGCAATTGCCCTTCTATGATTCAAAATTTTCTCATCGTTTCTTATTCACATTTGAAACTTCCTTCCATGACTATCTCCTAAATTATTCTTTACTATATGCTCCCCCTATCACGGCTTTAGCAGGGGAATTATTTCGGCAACTGCTCTGCAGGAGGCACCTTCCTTTGCATTGGCGTACATTGGTCACAGTAGTCACAGGCCCAGGAAAAATCCTGCGTAATGAATTGGATAATATCCTGTTTAGTAAATTCCTGCCGAAAATCCACATATTCCTGCTCTTTCATATAGCCAAGTGCCCACAAGCTTGCGGCTCTGGCACAGGCAAAAAACTTACCATCATACAGAGCCTTGCACGTATAGCCCGGGCCACACTTCATATACTGCTCACGCAAGACTGGCATAGATCGGTAACGTTTTTCCACTCCACCGCTGCTCAACCATGCACCAAGGTCAAGTACTTCATAGCTTATACCATACCTGCGCAAATGAGCAAGAAAGCGCTCTTTATCTACTAAATCACCATAGTCACTGACACGTACCAATACTCTGGGATTGCGTAATCTGGACATAACCTCTTCATTCGGTAAAATAGTAGCATTCGTCGTCAACTCGATCTGCCGAATTTTAGGTTCAGCCAGCACATAATCCAATACCTGAACCAAATCACGGTACAGGAATGGTTCACCACCTATCAATTCGCAGCGCAGGATACTATCAGCTTGTGCCAGCAAAGCCCGTAACGGTTCTATAACTTTCTGCACAGGTAAATCCTTTTGTGGCTGAAAATGTGGTATCAAATTATTGCATTCCTTGCAACGCAAGGAGCATTTCGTTCCCAAGACTACAACAAGCCTGGCTAAACACAGGGAATCTGGTCTTGAAACCATACCTGCGCCTTCATCTAACACCTTGCGCCGTTCTCTATCCAACAACTCACGCAAAATTTTCAGGTACGGCTTCGTATATCGATCCATGCGCAGGAAAAAGGCATTGCCATCTGAATTATAACGGCCATCGTCCAACTCCCATTCCCTGGTCAAAGGCTCCGGCAAACTTATGACCTTAGTGAAGCCTTGATTTGCCAGTAATGACAGGATATTTTCCTTATAGATTTCCTTTGTAGCAACTAGCACAACTGCCTCATTCCTATCACCGACATAATCATAAACACTCTTGACAGGAACACCGTATATTTCTTCAGGATTGCGGCAGATGCTTGTGACTAGGACTGCTGTTGGCACAATGCCCTTAATGCCCAAGCGACGAATGGCTGCCGTGCCGTAGCCGCCAGCACCATATACAAAAATTTCCTTAGCCTCAGGCAGTGTGTCATTAAGCTTCTTTATAACTGAGTCTTTATCATTGGAATCCACTTGTAACTCTCCTTAATTCAGCTCATACCCCGTCACTCCATACAGCAGAATTCTATCCCGCTCTATGCCCCCATTTTCCAGCAACCAGCGCAGTGTCCTCATCTTCCTGAAACCGTCCATGATGACGAAAACGGCTCCCGGATGCTCTTCTACGGCCTGCTGGGGAGAAAGTATGGGCCTGCCGGCCTGTTCTTTGCCCCATTCATTAGTTTCCAGCCACGCAAACGCCTTGACATTCTTGGCACCGTACTGTTTTTCCAGATAAAAAAGAAGCCTGCACGCATCGCATCCAATGCCGAAAATCACTACCTCCTCGGCCTGTTTTAATCGCTGTGCCGTGGCCAACATATACTCGTGTCTTACTCTGACCAATTCCCTTGCTTTCGCCAGGTAAAGCTCCATGTCACGAACAAAAAGGCAAATCTCTGCATAGGTTGCCTGGCCGACAACAGTGGGTGGGATGCGTCCTCCCGCCAAGGCCTCGCGAATCTCGTCACGAAACGGAACTATTGCTGCCTTCATTTCCCCCGACAGCGCGCCGTTCCCAGTTGACAGCAGCAGTGTCTCTATCCTTCTGGTCAAGCTAGGACCTGTCAGCTTGAAATAATAGCTCCACCAGCAAGTCTCATCCGCCTGCAAACGCTGCAAAATCTCCGCGCAGAACTGGAACTCCGGATATAGCCTCTGCAGCCCCTTCGGGTCAGCTACGGACTGCGTAGCGATACCATTCCTGTAATAATAGAAGTATAAATCCAGATATACAGCTCGTTCTGCCTGCAGCAGTGTCTGGAAAATGAAGCCCATATCCTGATAGCTTGCACCCGGCGTCGTGTTAAGCCTGATATGATATTTCTCGATGAAATCCCGCCTGTATATGCCGTTCCACATACAATGGTCACCAATCAAGATTTCCGGATAGACAGCAGGGCGCAACACCTTGCCGTAATACTCCACCACCTCGCGGCGTCCCAGCACCCTATCCTGCCACTCAAAACGTGATCCGTCTAATAACTGAGCGAAGCAGATATGATTTGCCTTGACGATATCCACACCCAGATTCTCCGCTGCATTGTACAGGTACTCGAACATATGAATGTCTACAAAATCATCAGACTCCACAAAACCGACATATTTTCCTACAGCAGCCTCAATACCAAGATTCTCTTGATATCCCACACTTTTGAACGGGGATATAATGAGCTGGATGCGTGAATCTTTTTTCTGATACTCCCTGAGGATTTCAAGGGTACCGTCCTCAGACTGGCCGTCCACACATATAATCTCGATATCCTGGAGGGTCTGGCCGCAAACACTGTCCATGCACTCCCTGATATAGGGTGCTACATTCAGCGTCGGAATGATAATGGACACCTTGGGAGCGACTGTGTCACCTGCCGAACAACGCAGCCAGACGTCGCTTTGCAACGTTACATAGGCATCATCGATGGTCTGAAAGCGGAGCCATGGATTAATGAGCCTCAGCTCTTCAACAATCTCTCTGTAATACTGCACTGCCGCAATAGCAACCAATGTGCCCGGCGACATCTTGTAAAGTCCGTCCGGTTCTTCTATGGGGCAAGACATGTCATAAAAGTTCACTCTTGCCTGTTCCGGGTTCTTGTCAAATATGCGCACAATATGCCGAGCAATGTCCGGATGCCAATCCAGGACATCTCGCAAATGCGCTCCTGCTCCATATACTATCATTTACTTATCCTCATTTATGTCCATTCGCTCAACTCATATCTTGTACGCTCGAAATGTATGATGGTCTTCTCGTCATGCAGATTGCAATAGGCACAAAGAGGCATAGCCCGCAGCATGAAGCGGGATATCTCTTCAGCGCTCCCGGCCTTGTGGATATCGATGCTGTTCGCCGCCTCATTCAAATCCATGCCGTCGCAGTGGAAATAGCGCTTCAAATGATGCAAATTCCCCCCCAGCACACATGAATACAGATGTCCATGCAGAAGGTAAATACAAAAGTTGCTACGGTAACAACGGTAGAAATTCTCCCGGAAGTCATGCCCACCCTTGGGATCGAAATGATAATGCTCCAAGACCTTCCGCCCTTGCTCATCCCGCATCAGCACAAAATTCATGTACCTCACACCATGTTCTTTCGCCTTTGCTTCTATGGCACGATAGTCCACATTAAGCGGATATTCCGTGCAGGCCAGGACGATGTCGTAATCATGCATTGCCTGCCAGAAATCTTCCTTCATTTGTTTCAGAAGAACGCCGTTCGTCAGTAGCTGGATACGTCCAGTAGGGAAGCAATCGCGCGAAATACGGAAAAACTCCTTGACCTGTGGATGCAAAAGCGGCTCGCCGCCAAGGAGTTCCAAGCTGTCCAATTGGCCGCCAAAAAGCTCGGAAAGACGCCGTGCATCCCGCTCATATTCCTCCACGGAAAGCAGCTCTGGCTCGGCCAGGGGACTGCAATGGAAGCAGCCTCTGCAGTTCAGATTGCAATGCTCCGCGAGATGCACTTGGAATTTCAGTTTTTGCCGCTGTCTTTTCAGCTCCATGCGACGGACATCTAAATCCGTCAGCAAGAGCTGCTCTCCCGTGAACCCTGCTTGAGCCAGTGCCTGCTGCATTTCCTGCCGATAGCGGTTCGTGCAGATGACCACACGGGGTACCGGCCGCATAGCCGCCACCTGCTCTACTGCAAAAACCGGCTTATTCCTACAGACAAAGGAGCCGTCCATGCTTGTAACAGCAAAGCCATGCACAAGCCCGTCCAATCCCTGGATGGCCAACCAATGCAGAAAAAGTTGACCTATATCTCCCTTGCCGTAAAGCAAGATATTGCCCGGCTTCACGAAATCAATAATCCTGCTGTACTCCGCCTTAGTAAAATTATATTCCATCTAAAGTGCCCTATCTTTCCCCTAATCATACTTCTTCCAATTCCAGCAATGACACCATCCTTGGTGTGACCTTCTCTTTCAGGCTGCGTATTTTCAAATCGCTGATGCCCACCCCCAGAAGCTGGTTCTGCAAATTCTCTGCTTCCCGTGGGTTGGTCGCTATCACGAAAACGGCCCCCATGTGCTGTCTGGCCGCCTCTTCGAGGGATTCGACACGCAATCCGTTCAGCAACCTGCCCCTGCGTTGCGGTGAAGCATCGCAAATGCCCTCCAGCTTTGCCAGGCCGTAGCGAAGGATTATGCACATAAGGCACACGCTCCCCTCGTTGCAGCCTGCTATCACCAGACGCTGCTGCCGCAAGGACAGCAAAAACTCCCTGACATGCTGCTTCTGCGCCTTCATACCCTCATAGCTACGACGGCAATACGCTGCAGGGTCTGCCAGGAAGCTTTCGACTTCCAGCATCTCCGACTTATTCTTCGCCATACTATAGCAACCTGCTGCCATACCCCTGCTCAAATAGCCGCGAAATTTATCCAACAATTGCGGCGGTATGGATTCAAAAGGCAGATGGCTGGCATTCCATCGCATCTGCTGCAACAGCTTCCTGTAGAATACATAATGAAATGCAGGGAACCTCTCTGGATAATCCAGCATCTTTTCTTCCAGATAATCATACTCCCAGGAAACATACTCCAAACCACGAGGATTGTACACCGAACTGTTCTCGTTATCTATACGATACTGATAAAAACTATCTGCCGTGTACATCACACGCCGCCCATTGATGATTGTCTGGTGCAGGAAGCCATTATCCTGATAAGCCGCCCCGGGACTTTCATTCAGGTACACCCGATTTCTTGCAAGAAAGTCCCTCCTGTAGATGCCGCGCCACATGAAGCCGTCGCGCAGGAGCAAATCAGGATAGTCCCGTGTGTCTATGACCTTGCCGTAGATCTCCATATCTCCCAGAGAATACACATTGTCTACACGCAACTCACCCGCCAGACTGCTGACAAACATGGAGAAGTCTGCTTTCACATATTCCAGGTCATGTTCCTTGGCCGTCCAGTAGAGCTTGCCCATCATATCAGGAAGTAAGAAATCATCGGCCTCGCAGAAGCCTATGTATTCGCCCCGCGCTGCAGCAATGCCAATGTTGTAAGCATACCCCAAACTCTTCTTGTCTTGATCCAGCATTCTAATCCTAGAATCTTCCGCCATTCTCTGTTGGATGAACTCTCTGGTGCCGTCGGTAGAGTGAGCATCCACGACGATGATCTCCAGGTTCTTCAGTGTTTGCGCCCTTACGCTGTCAAGAGCCTTGGCGAAATAGGGCATAGTATCCTTCACGGGCATGATGACCGAGACTGCGATGCCCTGGCCGCCGCGCACGGCGTGCATCAGCTTCTCCGGTGGGATGCCAAGACCGACCAAGAAGTTTTTCACCTGCTGACAGGCCTGGGTATTTTCGATTGCGATAAAGACATAGTCAAACTCGTGCTCCAGTATTGTTTCCGGTGCTTCAATAGGATAACCCAGCTTCTCATAATCCCGGTCTACCCAGCAGACCAACTCCCATTCGTGGCCATGCATAATACGCTGGAAGAGCCTCTGCCCCTGATCGCCTGCGCCATAGAGCACGACCTTCGCCCCATTGGGTGCTGGCGGGAAACTGCGCCCATAAACATCTGCATAAAACTCTTCCGCCGAAAGGGTAAGCAGATGGCGGCGCATATCTATCCATGCATCCTCCGCGAGCTGATCATCGCTTATGGATTCTATATCCATGTCCGCCAGGTAATGCTCCTGCAGTGCCTCGTACATTCTTTGGAAGGTCGGCCAATCATGCTTCATCTGGCCCAGATACGAAGGCAGCAAATCACTCAGGGCTTGGCTCACATACGAAACTTTATAAGTCTCATAAAGTTCCTGCTCTATCAGATGCTGCCGCAGGCGCTTCCATGCCTCCCAGCCGCAAAGCGGGTTGCTTTCGCAGCTTACGGACATCGTGCCTGCCTTGCGACGGTAGGCAATCAAACGCTCATTCAGCACTGTCATTCTCCGAGCCGTGGAAATAGCTAGATAGGTGAAGGTGATGTCATCAGTATTTGCCAGTTCCTCAAATTGCAGACTCTTGCCCTGCACCAGCTTGCGGCGAAGCAAAAGGTTCCAGACTGTACCGACGCTGATATGGTAAATACTATCCGCATAATCAGCGGGGTCAAAGACCTCCGCCCCCGGCACATACTGCTGACGCAGAATCCAGTCTACTGCACGAATTTCCTGTCTGGCATCCTCCAGGATTTCCCCATCGAACATCACCACATCGGCATCTGTCTCCAAGGCGCGCGCATAGGCCCGCTCCAACATCTGCCGCTGAAACACATCGTCCGCGTCCAGGATGGATAGGTACTCCCCCTTGGCCTCTGCGATTCCCAAATTTCGTGCCGCCCCGGCACCGGGCGTTTCCCTTTCCTGGCGCAGCACTCGTACGCGCCCGTCCCTCGCTGCATACTCCTGCATGATGGTGAGCGTCCCATCAGTGGAGCCGTCATCCACCAATATCAATTCGATTTCCTGCAGTGTCTGATGCGTCAAGCAGGAAATCGCTTGGCGCAGGTACTGCTCGGCGTTATAAGCTGCCATGACAACGGATACTTTTATTTCTGAAGCCATATTTCAATTCCTCTCCATTACTTCTGAAAAATTTGCCTCATCCCAGTCCATCTCCAACAACTCATAAGGCCAGACCTCCGGTGCCATCACAATCTGACCGCTGTCCAAGCCGCATATTGTAAGCTGGCTACTCATTGCATCTGCTAAGCCCGGCGTAGGCAATACGAAGGTATCATCCCAGCACCTAAGTACCGCATCGGCGGGAGTGTATACAGGGAACCCCTGCCACATCTTGCCTGCTCTGTCGGGATTGTTGTCACAAAAGGCAATAGCTCCCTGATAGCCGTGGCAAAGAAGCAAGGCTGCCACGGAGCAGCCACGCTCCCCCGTGCCGAAGATGACGACTCCCGGCTGCCTGCCGCCTTCCGTGCAGACAATGAGTATTGCGACGAGATAGAGCCACCCAATCCGATGCAGGGAGCCAGCCGTTCCGATGGCGGGAGCCACCTCTTTCTTTAAGGGAATCTCCTGTTGAGAGCCACCTAATGTCACTGTACAATGGACACCGGGAATAATCCCCAATATGTCCAAAGGAGTGACAAGTATGTCAAAAGAACGGGAAATCCTGCAAAGGTTCCATGCTGGCGCAAGCCAGAGGAACATCGCACTGGGTCTGCACGTCTCGCGCAACACGGTTGCCAAGGTCATTGCAGCCTACAAGTCCAGCAACATTTCATGGGAGGTGATGGAAACTATCGATGACGATGAGCTTCACCACAGGCTCTATCCGGATGAGATGCAGAGCACTTCTGCAAGGATGCCGGACTATGACCACGTCCACAAGGAACTTTTGAGGCCAGGAGTCACCTTGCGGTTGCTATGGGACGAATACGTCGCCAATTGCCGCAGTGCCGGATGTCTCTGTATCCAGTACTCCCAATTCTGCAAGCTGTATCGTGACTACGCAGACCGCCATCGCCTGACTATGCACATCCGGCACAAGCCGGGCGACAAGATGATGGTGGACTGGGCAGGAAAGACACTGCAGCTGCACAATCCCGAAACCGGCGCAGTTTCCAAGGCTTACATTTTCGTTGGGACATTGCCTTTCAGCATGTACTGCTTTGCAGAGGCTTTCCCCAACATGAAGGAGGAGTCCTGGATCAATGCCAACATCCACATGGTACAGTTTTTTGGCGGTGTGGCCAGGCTGCTCATCCCGGACAATCTGAAAACAGGGATCATAACCAACCGCAAACATGAGGATCCAGTGGTCAACCGGGCCTACCAAGAATTTGCTGACCACTACCACACCGCTATCCTGCCAGCCAGAGTGCTTGCACCAAAGGACAAGGCAGCCGTCGAGGGCAATGTGGGCAATGTAACCAGCCATATCATCGCCAAGCTTCGCAATGTGAAATTCTTCAGCATGGCCGAGATGAACGATGCCATTGGTGAGCTTCTGGACGGGTTCAATGCAGCACCATTCCAGAAGCGTGAAGGCTCAAGGCTCTCTGTCTTTCTGGAAGAAGAAGCCCCCTTCCTGCAACCGCTGCCTGTGTTGCCTCATGAATATGCCCAATGGAAACAGGCAACCGTGCAGCTCAATTATCATGTGAGCCTCGACGGCCAGAATTATTCGTGCCCCTACGCATACGTCCGCAAGCGCGTTGATGTCCGTGCCACCCATTCCTTAGTGGAAATCTTCTTCCAGGGCAGGCGCATCGCATCCCATTCCCGCTTGTACGGCCGCAAGGGACAGTACGCAACAACCACAGAGCACATGCCTCCCAACCATCAGCTGTACAGCGAATGGAACGGCAACAGGTTTCGGAGGTGGGCACGCAAGGTGGGAGAATCAGCTTTCACTGTCATCGACAAGCTGCTGCTTTCCTATCGTGTGGAAGAACAGGCCTACAAAGGATGTCTTTCCCTTTTGAAGCTTGGTGAGAAATATGGAGCAACAAGACTGGAGCTTGCCTGTCAGGAAGCTTTGAGGCAGGTGCCCGTGCCAAGGTACAGCATTGTCAGCAGGATCCTTGCTACAGAGCAGGACCGGAAGGTTCCTCACGCAGAGGCTCCAAAGCCATCCAGCAAGAACGCATTCGTGCGTGGTGCTTCCTACTATGGAGGTGACCATCATGAAGGATGAGAACATCCGCAAGCTCAGGGAAATGCGTCTGCCAGCTTTCGCCAACGCTTACATTGCCCAACTGGAACAACCTGACAAATTCGCAGAGATGACCTTCGACGAGCGCATGGCTGTCATGATTGACAAGGAATACGACTCCCGCAACAGCAACCGGATCAAGCGTCTGCTGAAGAAATCCGGGCTTCCAAGCACGAAGGCCAGCATCGGCGATATCGCCTACTTGCCGGAACGCAAGCTGGACCGGGATCTGATCAACAGGCTGGGAACCTGTGATTTCATTGCAAAGAAGCGTAATGTCCTGGTGCTTGGAGCGACAGGTGCTGGCAAGACATTCCTGGCCAACGCCATCGCAGCAGATGCCTGCCGTGACGGCTGGCATGCACTCTACGTCAGACTGCCCGATTTTTTCATCGAATATGCCAATGCTGCAGCCCTGCACAAGGAATTTGAGATACTCAAGAAATACCAGAAGGCATCCCTGCTGGTTCTCGATGAGTTTCTGCTCATCCCTGCCGAGGAATCCCAGCAACGCGTATTGCTGGAGCTTCTCGAGCGCCGTTACGGCAGGTCTTCCACCATCTTCTGTTCACAATTCAGCCCGGAAGGCTGGCATGGCCAGCTCGGCGGCAGTGCCATAGCAGACTCGATTCTCGACCGCATCACCCCCAATTCCTACACCATCACCATCCACGGAGATGTCTCCATGCGGCAACGGCTCTCCGAAAATGACTGACCAACAGCTATAATCTGCTGGGGACAGCCATCTGTGTCCACTGGGCACGGATGGCTCTCACGAGCATATTATAATTTCTTGTATGCTTCTTGTAGGTGGCTCTGGGGAGCATATTGCTATGCTCCCATCCACCGTAATATTCAAAGCTGAAGATATCCGTGCCCGCAAGGTTGGACATCTTCGGAACGTAGGCAGGAAGCAGACTGTCCAGAAAGCCGTAGCGCACCTCCTGATTCGGAAAGCAAAGAATGTAACCGCCTTTTCTGCGGTCAAAGGAACGAATGATAAGATACCCCGTCTGATAGAGAAGGGGCAAGGGATTGTAGACCCCCGCCCCTTGCGGGTGAAAATGATAGCCATCGTACTTTTCCTGCAACCCGGCCACACATTCATCAAAGATCATCTGCTGGATTTTTGCCATAGCTTCTATCTCCGGCACAAAGCCAGACAGCAGTTCCTCCTCTGTGATGCCGCAAATGTCTGCGTAGTCCCGGCTCAGGGAAATATCGTTCAACTGGTTGAGATCGCTGAAGATGCTGACCTTGCTGAACTTCGTCACCCCTGTGATGAACACAAAGCGTATATGCTCATCGCAGCCTTTGAGCACACTGAAGAATCCGGCAGTTTGGCAACTGCGAAGTTTGAGTTACTGACATTGCATCCCCCCACTCCTCAACAATTTGCGGAAGCCACACAATTTCTCCCCTTACAAAGACACAAACACATGTATCTGCTCCGACATATAACGGAGCTTTTCCTCCGTCATCCCGGGATATACCCCGATCCAAAAAGAATCCCTCATGATGCGGTCCGTG
>Ga0256405_10002386_pt1 | contig 43469 bp, 37 predicted proteins | sample RumenRJG_02DNA_FD_189096 | JGI IMG/M metagenome (GOLD analysis project Ga0256405, IMG submission 189096) | Bovine rumen microbial communities from Lethbridge, Alberta, Canada - RJG_02 | ecosystem: Host-associated > Mammals > Digestive system > Stomach > Rumen | place: Canada: Alberta... | reverse complement strand
CTTTGGAGCTTTATTCCCTTTTCCCTCCCGACAAATGAAATTGTTGTGGAAATGTTGTGGGAAAATCGGCTCTCTTTTCATAACTTGCTGAGTATCAGTGGCGGTAAAAAAGTGGAGTATCTATGGAAAAACTTGTAACCAAATATCCAAGAACCTCATGGTGTGTAGCCAAAATATCAATCTCATCATGAGCTTCATAATAGAACTGGCTGACCATTGATAAGTTCCTACTGCTTAATACCCTCTACGGCGGATGTAATATCGCTTTTCGGAGGGCGTTAAAGAGTTCTTGGAGTTCCTCTTCTTGTCGTGATTTATCGCCTTTGTGGTGGGCGATGATGGCACGATAGCCAGCTATCAGTTGAGAGGTTTTTAACTCAAAGTCCTCGGCAAGATTATTGTTTTAGACTCCACAAAAGGTACCATGAGGTAGACTGAAGCCATCCTCCATGGCACGACGCTGACGATAGAAGCAATTATCCATCTTCTTCAGCAACATCACAGCCAGCGATTTTGCCGCTGGCATAGATTCTAAAACAAATTTTTTATTCATAATTTTGTTAAATTATATATATTGTGTCCGCAGTACGGACAGTTTTTCGTTTGTTAACTGGCGAATAACGACCTTTGCAGTGATTACCAAACCGTAACCAAAATGAATAACGTAAATTTAAAACTTGTAAGGGACAAAATGTCTCAAAACGACGAGATTGTCAAAGATTTATTTAGTGAGCGAATTACTCCATCCACAAACCTGCCACCAATGGAACCGCTATTCGAGATGTTTGGTGTGCCTTGTTTCTACCGAGGAGAACTGGTAGCAGACTGTGGTAAGGCCAAGAGCGGCAAGACTACGTTTCTGTCAATTCTTATGGCGGGTGCCATGAAGGAGCAGCTGCTTGAATTGAAGCGTCTGAGCGATGAACCGCTGAAGGTTCTCTGGATTGATACCGAACAGAGCCAGCAGAGCACTCAGGAGATAATGAAGGAGCGCATTATGCCACTGGCCGAGGTGGAATCGCTTGACGACACCCGATTTTATGCTTTCAACCTGCGAGGCTTAGGCTACGAGAAGCGTGGCAAGATGGTAGAGTTGGCTATTAACCAGGTAGAGCCTGACATCTGCATCTTAGACGGTGTGAAAGACCTGATGACGGACATCAACGATGCCACTCAGGCCACACGCATCATGGAGAATCTGATGGCCTTAGCCAAGGAGAACTGCTGCTGCATAGTATGCGTGCTGCACCAGAACAAGGCTGAACAGGATCGCAACATGCGAGGCTCTATCGGAACCGAGCTAACCAACAAGGCCTTCGAGGTTTTCCAGTGCGAGGTGATAGAAGAGAACGAAACGTTTAAAGTGTCGCACACCTACTCTCGCAAAAAGAAGATGAGCCGTAAGCTGTACTATCGTCTGAACGAGGCCGGACTGCCTGTAGAAGTGGGCGATTTCCACGAGAAGCCTCGTGATGCCCAGGGGCGCTTTACATGTGACTTACGTGGTATGTTTACCAAAGCCATGGAGGGCAAAACCGTGCGCAAGTTCGGCGAGGTGATGGCAGTGGCGCTGAAAAAGTGTGGCGTGGTTGACAGCAGTACTTACTACGCCTACCTGCAACAGGCCGAAGAGCAGGGAATCATACGCAAACAGGTAAATGCCGAGACAGGTGTGACCTGGATTGAGCTGATTGACAATGAAATTCCCTTTTAATTATTTAATTATTAATTAATTATTTATAGCCCCTTTAAGGGGCTTAATTTAATTATTATTTAATTTAATTACGCGCAATGACATTCGATGAGGTTTTCTGCAACACCTTCAAGGCCATCGGACGTAGGGTTGCTGCCGAGGCGAAAAGGGAAGTTGACTTTATGATGCCCTCAATGGCGATGGTGGAGACGTGCCGTGCCGACGATTTCGACTTTTTCCATCCTCTTATCGAGGCTGGCACGCTAACCACAGATCAGATGCACCGCGCTGCCCAGCGTTATTACCTTGGAAAGACCAAGAGTGGCTGCCCTATCTTCTGGATGATAGACGATATGCTAACTCCGCTTGATGCGCGCATCGGCGATTCGTGGATATCGAAGATGCTGAAAGCGCGACATGAGCTACTGAGGTATTGGCAGGTAAAGCACTGCTTGTTCGGCGAACATTTAGCAAATTCACATAAGCGGAATGTTTCGATTGTGGAATCGGCTGAGTCGGCAGTGTTGCTGAGTGAGATACTACCAGAGTCAATTTGGATGGCGTATGTATATATCGGCAATATAACGCCTGATTTGCTTGCGCCGCTGAGAGGGCACAGGGTTACCATCTATCCTCGCACTGATCCGACGATGAGCACTTATATTTTCTTCTTAGAATATGCCCAACTGGTGCGCAGCCGTTACAACATCGAGCTAAGTATCGACTCAACCTTGGAGTATAACGCCACAGCAGAACAAAAAGAATGCTGCATCGACATCTTAAACTTCATCATTGAATCCTAACTACTTTGCAATTGTAATCTAGTTAGCGCGCAATTGTTATCTAAGTACTTTTCAAAATCGTATGAAAGCAATGTATAAATCAGAGCTAGCCCGACTAGCCGGAGTATCACCACGCACATTCAGGCGTTATTTAGCCACACGCCGATCCATTCTTACCGCCATGGGAGTATCGCCTAGAGCCCAGAAACTGCCACCTAAAGCAGTGGAATATATATCCGAAGACTACTGTATCGACATCCCGCCAGAATATTTTTAATTTTTTCTTTCAATGTCGGCCAAAGACGGACAGCCATACCTAAAAAGGTGGTAACTTTGTCATCGCAAACAAGTTGCTATGGCGAGTAAAGGCTGCGGCTTAGCATAGCTCGAGCGAGCTCAGCTCTGCATTCGCCTTGCACTTCACTTGTAGTATCTTAAATTATTAATTATTATGGCTATTAAAGTAAAAGCAATGGAGCGTCAGCTCAAAGTGGGCAAGGACGCTGGTCAGTATCGATTCATGATGCAGGCCGAAATTTACAACACGTTGACAGCTCAGAAGGTAATCAGTGAGGCTTCAGTACGAAGCGGTATCGCCGAAGGAGCACTAAGTGCGGCATGGGATGCCATCGGACAGGTAGTGAAAGTGTGGGCCACTGAAGGTCACTCTATCGCCATCCCAGGCTTGGGCAACATGCGATTCGGTGTGAGAGCGACTGCTGTTGATGATGTCAGCAAGGTTAGTAACAGTCTGATTACCGCGCGTCGTGTAATCTTCACTCCAAGTGTTGAGATCAGAGATGAGTTGAAATCTACATCGATCAACATCACCTGTTTCGATCGCGATGGAAAGGTTGTCAAGCGTGTTACATCAAGTGACCCTGGAGTGATTGAGGACCCTGAGGATCCAAACAACTCTAACTCAGAGAACCAGAACTCAGAGAACCAGAATCAGAACAACACTCAACCAAGTGGCGACGTGCCAGGCGAGGGAGATTAATGATTTATTTTAAACCTTAACCGTTATGAAGATTAGAGTAAATTGGAAGAAAGTAGTGTGGGGACTAAAACTCTTCGCAACTGTAGTTGGAACTGTAGTTGGAACTCTTGCAGTACAATCATGCAGTTAAAGTCTCTTCGTTCCCAAGACGTGAAGTGGATTGTGGTGCACTGCTCTGGCAGCAAGTGCAACCATCCCTTCACTGTCGAAGGGTTAATCAACACAGGGCGTCAGCGATTCGGTCAACCTTCGTATCATTATTATGTGCGCCGGAACGGCAGTATAGTACCGATACTCCCAGAGAGTGTGCAGGGTGTTCATGCCGTAGGTTATAACCACTGCTCAATAGCAGTTTGTTATGAAGGTGGGCTTGATGAGAATGGTGAAGCTGCGGATACGCGGACTGAGTTGCAAAAGCATGCGCTTTTTGAGCTCATCAAGCAACTGCGCGTTGATTATCCGCAAGCCCGGATTGTCGGGCATCATGATCTCCCAGGAGTTTCAAAGCCCTGTCCGTGCTATAACGTGATTTCCGAGTATTCGCAATTGTTTTGATAAAGTTTTCTTCATCCCAACCCCTTCCCTACCCCAGGGCAAGGGGTTTTTAATTTAATCCCAACAAACTCTTCAAATCATCCTCCTTATACAATATCCAAGCAGTAGTACCCAAGAATGCCAAGAATACAAATATCAGACACATCTGGGCACGCTTGGGACCGGCTTTTAAGACGGGGACTGTGGCGCTCTGCAGTGTGGTGAAGGCTGGGGTTTCTTCCTGAACCTTAGCCTCGGCAGCAAGGAGCTGAGCAGCTACCTGCTGGTAGGCGTTGTACTGAAGCTGCATCTCGTTCTCAAGATCAGTCTGCTTCTGACGGACAGTCTGCAGGATGACATCCTGGTTGGCATCCATAAACTCAGCATAGAGCTGACGGGCCTTCTCATAACGGGCCTTGGTCTCTGCACATATCTTCTTGCTATACTCAAGGTCTACACGAACCTTACTGGTACGATAGTCGGTAATGAACTTCTGAAGACGGGTCTTTACTGTGTCGGCCATTGTGGCAGCGATGACAGGGTTCTGGTCAGTAACGTTAATGGTAATGACCATGGTCTTTTTATCGACGTCGCAAACGACTTTCTGGTCAATTGTTTTGACTACATTAGCCTGCTCAAGAGTCAATCTAAAGGGATCGAGCTTTCCTTCGCCAGCTACAGAATCAGACTTAAAGATTGACATTATTGACTTCATAGCACTGCTCCACCAAGGGGATTTTTGCTCTTTGGTGAGGTAATCGTAGTAGGACATGGTGTGATCGGGCTCGCCTGACTCTTTATCGCCCTCAATGGTTACGGGTACGTGGAACAAAGAGGTTTTGAAGTCGACGGAATTCATCAGGTCTGGGTAAAGGGTTGGGAACAGGGCTTCTGTTCCAGCGCCGCCTGTGCCAAGGTTTACGCCAAAGCTGCTAGCCAAAGAGGCTAAGCCAGAAGTGCTTTTGCTGCCAGACATTTCTGGCGAAAGCTTTACTGTACAATTGTAGTAGTTGGGTTGGGCCAAAGCGTAAATTGCTGCCAATATAAAGGCTATTGGTAGCACTTTTGCGTAAAGCATTTTATGTTTTAAGAGATCTGCAAAGATTTTCTTAAAATCTATTGAAGATTCTTCGAATTCTTGCGTCCCTTCGGTAGCAAGCGACTTAGAGTCGAGCGCTTCGGATTTTTTTATTTCTTCCATAATTTTACAATTTAGTTAAGGCGATTACCATGGTGGCTAATGAGGCCAGGGATGTACCCATCGAGACTAGGCCGCCGATGTTAACTGGGTCTTTGCGCTTCTTTGAGGGGACTACGATTTCGCAGCCTGGCTCAGGCTTAGCTCCCTTAGAGGCTACACCGATGGTACCATTCTGGTAAACAATGAAGGTCTTTGACTTCTTGGCGCGATTGCCCCAACCACCTGCTTGGTTAACATAATACTTATAACCCTTGCCTGCAATATAAGATACTGTGTTGGGGAAGAATACATCACCTGAGATCTTAACAGAGCCGTTAAACTCTGGTACAAAAATTCTGTCGCCTTCGCGAAGCAGAATATCATATTCACCACCGGGGTTCTTCATAGCCTTGTCGAGTTCGATACCTACAACATAGGTGTCGCCCAACTGCAGCTTGGCGCCAGAGATAGAATCGCCACGCTCAGTGAGGATATTACGGATTGCCTCGAGAGTAGCCTGCTGGCGAACACGCTCTTCGTCGTTCATCTGGCGAACCAATCGTGCTCCACGCAGATATGCATCCTCGGTAGCACCACCTGCCATCTTGATGGCATCAGAAAGATGCATTTGCTTATTCTCAAGTGTGAAATCACCTTCGAAGTTAACCTCGCCATCTACTCTAATGGTGCGAGCTGTACTGAAGGCCGGGCTGCGACGAACACTAACAACATCATAAGGTTCAAGCACGAAGTTGCGGTCGCCATCGATAACGAGACCATCCTTAAGACTGAAAGTAAAGGTCTTAGCTATTTCCCTGGTCTTAGCTGTTGCGTTAGAATCAACAATACGGCGGCTAACATCTACCTTTGCTAGTGATGCCGCATCCGTAAGACCACCGGCACGAATAATCAGGTCTTCGATAGTCTCATTATCAGCGAACTGGTATGTGCCAGGCGAGAATACCTCGCCATTAATAGAAACAGTGCGTTCAGACACACGCTCAGTCTGGGTGGGGATAAAGAGTACATCCTCATTCTTCAATGGGATATCAGCAACTTTGCCAGCCATGATGCCTTCAATATCAACTGACTGCGCCTCGAGGGTGCGGTCTTCCTTCATACGATACATAACGCCACGGGCAGTAAACGCATCCTCAGTGAGACCTTCGGCAGCCTCAATCAAAGAACGAACAGTGGTGATCTGCTTGCCCAACTCAAACTGACCGGGGCGGAATACAGCTCCCTTTATTTCAACCATATTCTCGTATCGGTTAATCATACCGTCGACAGTGATATTATCGCCATCTGCCAATTTGAACGAACTCTGGTCGAACTCATCAACATTGTGAACGCTGTAACGCTCACCGCTTTTACGCACTAGGCGAACCGACTTTTTATAAGCATCGCCAGTAAAGCCACCAGCATACTTGATGACCTGAGCAACCGACTCATTAGAACGCATCTCATAGAACATAGGACGCTTAACATTACCCTGTACGCCAACCAGGCAATCGTATGGACCAACTACGATAACATCGTTCTCATGCAAACGGATATTACCAGCCAGACGGCCATTAAGGATATACTCGTAAACATCGACTACAGTAACCAACTTACCACCACGGAACACCTTAATGTTACGCAGAGTTCCAAGATCATTGATACCACCTGCCATATACAGGGCGTGGAACACAGTGGCAAAGGCACTGAGTGTATATGTGCCAGGAGCCTTAACCTCGCCCATCACATTGATAAGAATAGAACGAGTCTGTCCAACAGTAAGTTTCAGGCTACTGCTGGCATAGCGGCTACCAAGTGTGCTACGGATTTTGCTCTGTGCACCTGCAACTGTAAGACCTGCCAGATGGATAGGACCATAGCCAGGCACCGTTACATCACCATCGGGAGATATTGTGAGCTGTTCACTCTTCTGCGAAGCGCCATAAATATCAATCAAAACCTGATCGCCAGCGCCCAGAACATAGTTCTGAGGTGTGGCAATATTCATATTAGGTTCGAAACTAAGCAACTTATTATTGAATATGTCGCGACCAAAAACCTTAAGCTTAGCCTCCCCTACCTCGCCATCAACATGCTGATTGATATTCTGCTGGATCTCGGCATACTGTATGTCGGCCTCTTGCTGAAGTTGTGCCTGGCTAGAGCCAGACTTGCCTACGACGACTTGCTGAGTCTCCTTGCCAGAATTATTCTGGCGCATACGAGATTCGGCTGTAGAAATCGCCGCATCAGCAGTGTCAGCAGAACCATGCTGCTTAAGCTGCTTATCATACTGATTGCGCAGGCGGCGGATCTGATCAATCTTAACACCACGCTGCATCAACTTGGTTACAATCTGTGCCTGACTGGTGCCAGCCTTGGCCTCAGAGGCTATAAACTGCATTACTTGCTGGTCGCTCATGCCCTGTGCGAAACAAGTCCCGCCTAAGACAAAAGTCAATAAGAACAAAAATAGAATTTTCTTCATATATAAATTCAAATAAGCATATTTCTTCCTTTCCGAACTGACATACATAAGATATTGTAGGTCAGCACGTTAGCGTAATATCAGGTTCAGTTTTTAAACAAACACATGGGTAAATTACAGAAATCAATTTCCCTAGTGCGCTGCAAAGTTACACATTTATCTGATAATAACCAAATAAAAATGCAAATAAAACAAAAAAAGTAGCCGATTGGGCTACTTTTCATATCATTTATCAAGCGTTTCGTAGATTGAATTGTTCGATTTGTATTCCGGCACTATCTCTTTCATCTTCGCGACGGTATTCATGTCATCGTATAGCTTGGCAATGGATATAAGGTCATCGATATCGCGACAAACCTCATCGTAATCGTACTCCCGGACTTCGGCTATTCTTATCTTCTCGTGGAAGGTGGGTTTGGTGCCCTCAAGTTCGTTAAGCACCTCCTCATAGAGTTTCTCACCCGGACGCAGACCTGTATACTCAATCTCAACATTCTTGGCACCTGAGAGCTTGATCATACGTTTTGCCAGATCGGCAATCTTTACCGGCTTACCCATGTCGAACACGAATATCTCGCCACCATTACCCTTGGTACCAGCCTCAAGAACCAGCTTACAAGCTTCGGGGATGAGCATAAAGAAGCGCACAATACGCTCGTCGGTAACCGTTACCGGTCCGCCGTTCTTAATCTGCTCGCGGAACAATGGGATAACACTACCATTTGATCCAAGCACATTACCGAAGCGGGTTGTTACAAACTGAGTTCGTGTTTCTACATCTACCTTCTTCTGCTTGATAGCAAGGTCGAGTGCCTGCACATATATCTCACAGATACGCTTAGAGCATCCCATCACGTTTGTGGGATTAACAGCCTTGTCGGTAGATACCATCACAAACTTCTTAACGCCATACTTCACGCTGAGGTCGGCAATAACCTTTGTACCATATATATTATTAAGCACAGCCTCGCTGGGGTTATCCTCCATCATTGGCACATGCTTATATGCTGCTGCATGGAACACATAGTCAGGGCGGAACTTCTTAAACAGGCTCTCAACATGGTGAGAGTGACAGATGCTTGTAACAACGCTCTCTGCCGGGATATTAGGGAACTCCTTAGCCATCATCAGGCGGATGTCGTGCTGAGGAGTCTCTGCCTGGTCGATAAGCATCATAGCCGAAGGATTAAGCTTGGCCACCTGGCGCACAATCTCAGAGCCAATAGAACCAGCCGAGCCGGTAATCAAGATCTTTTGACCACTCAGGAACTCTCCTATTGACGCCATGTTTACACGAATCTCAGAGCGTGGCAACAGCTCTTCGACCGAAACCTCGCGCATCTGCAGATTGGTATAATCAGGAGGAGTGCTTTCTTCAGTTTCTGAGTTCATCTCAATATAACCCTGTGCCATCAGAATCTTGGCACCAGCCATCAGGATGGCATCCTGTATAGTCTGATTGTTTCGGAAAGCGGTAGTACGGTTAGGCGCAACCAGTACACCCTCGATATCGTTCTTCTGGATGATGCTTGCAATATCATCATCGGCAGAATATACCTTTTCGCCCATAATCTCATGATGCTTAGCATTCTTATAGTGAGAGATAAATCCCTTTACAACGTATTTCCTTGGGCGCTGGCTCTTGATGTTCTTGGCCAAACCGACACCACCCGACATTGCGCCATAGATAAGTACTCGCATGGCACGCGAGTTAGAGAATGCTACATCATAAAGTGACTTCACGAACACACGCAGAGTCCACATCAGCAGTGTGATCAACAAGAACATCAGAATCAGATGAACCACTCTGAAGTCAACAAAGTACTCCTCATATTCACCTTGTATCGGATTGATGGCCAGTTTTACGACTAATGCTATACCCAGTGTTACCAAATTACCGTATGCTACTCGCATCAAGTCGATAAAACTCGAGTATCGCATAAATCCTGAGTATGTGTGGAACAGTCTGAATCCCGGAACACTCAGAATGGTGATACATGTCATGGTAGCGAGAAGTTTGAAAGTATTCTCAAACATTGTGTTCATGTCGTGGAACACCAAATAGATAAATGCTCCACTTGCCATCACAATGCCACAGTCAATCATGAATATGCTCCAATACGGAAGCGAATTCTTGGAAAAATACCAATTTAATAATTTGTCAAACGGATTATTCATTCAATTTTGTTATGATTAGTAAAAACCGCTGCAAAATTACACATTATTTTTTTTGCGGCAAAAGAATTATTGAAAAAAGTGCGAATAATTATCTATTAATAATGACCTATCATGGTATCCTGAAGAAAGTATTAATGATAATCCTGAAGTACTCGAGAACACTTTGTTTTTCAATCCACTTCATATTATACTTAATCTTATCCGGCATAATCTGCTCGACATATGCCTTATCAGGATCATCAGCCTCACCGAGGATTCTGTTTTCATCCAGATACTTTATAGATGCCCAATCCGTGATTCCAGGACGTACCGACAGTACTTTCTTTTGATCTTCAGTATAGAGTCGCGTGTACTTCTCTACCTCAGGACGAGGTCCGACAAGACTCATATCACCTTTAAAAACATTCCAAAGCTGTGGAAGTTCATCTAATTTGTACTGGCGAAGGATATAGCCAGTTTTGGTAATACGTGGATCACGCTCACCAATCGTAATCAAACTGCCTTTATCAGCCCCCACTCTCATAGAGCGGAATTTATACAATCTAAACGGTACCCCGTTTTTGCCAATTCTCTCCTGAGCATAAAAGCCTCCACCTTTACTCTCCCACTTTATACATAAATATATAACCAGGAGAACAGGCGACAGGCAAATCAAGCCAAGGCCAGAAAAGACAATATCAAAAAAACGAATCATAAGTTCTTAACTATATCAACAAAGTTTTCAATCACATACTCCTGCATCTCGTCTGTCATCTTTGTATTAAGCGGAAGTGTGATTTCGTTTTCAAACAGATGATAGGCATTAGGATAGTTCTTGATATCGAATCCAAGAGCCCTATATGCCGTCATCATGGGCAATGGCTTATAGTGTACATTGGTTGCAATATCACGCTTAGCCATTTCTTCGATTACACGGTTTGTCTCTTCGCGAGTCTTCCCAAGCAGGCGCACGAGATACAGGTGATGCGAGCTACAATGATTAGCATCTTTGTGATTCAGAACCGCTACAGGCAGGTCCTTTAAAGCCTCATTATATCGTGCCACCATCTGCTGTCTTCGCTTAAGCATCTCAGGATAGCGCTGCATCTGAACCAATCCTAACGCAGCCATGATATCAGTCATGTTGCACTTATACCATGGTCCGATGATGTCGTACTCCCATGCACCAAGCTTAGTCTTGGCCAATGCATCCTTGTTCTGGCCATGCAGCGAGAACAACTGAGAAAGGCGGTAAAGCAGTTCATTCCAGGTCTCACCTTCTTTCTTAGGCACAGTAGGCATATAATCTACATCTGTTGGCACAACTTCATTACCAAAAGGAAGGTTCCAAGTCATAGCTCCGCCCTCGGCAGTAGTGAAGTTCTTAACAGCGTGGAAGCTGAACGAGCTGAAGTCAGCAATCTCACCGGCCATCCTGCCTTTTCGACTTGCTCCAAAAGAGTGGGCACAGTCGGCAGAAACTATGACGCGACCAATCTTTGCCTGCAGAGCATTAGATGGACGGAACAGATGTTTCTTCTGTTCTACTATCTCATATACCCGATCGTAATCAGCCACAATACCACAGAGATCCACAGGTACTACTACCTTGGTACGTTCTGTGATGGCATCAGCCAACTTGTCATAGTCCATCTCTACGCTGTCTTCCTGCGAATCGACAAATACCAACTTTGCGCCAACATGCTGCACTACCGAAGCAGTAGCAGTATAAGTATAAGCAGGTACAATCACTTCATCGCCAGGCCCTATTCCAAGCAAATGCAACGCCATCTCCATAGATGCCGTAGCCGAATTAAGGCATACAGTTTTATCTGTATGCACATACTGAGAAATCAACTGCTCCAACTTCTTTGTTCTTGGACCTGTTGTAATCCAACCAGAGAGTATAGCCTCTCTTACTTCTTGAGCCTCCTGCTCTGTCATATCAGGAGGTGAAAAAGGTATCTTCATATTTTTCAATTATTTTAATTTTCTACCAGTAATAAGCCCTTTTATAGTACCAATGCCATAAGCAACATGCACAGAAAAGCATAATACGAACAATGGCAAGAGATACTTAAGGCCGTGATTTCGAATAGCCAAAAACGATGCGACCAGATCACATAGGAAATAAAGAGAAATGCCAGCAATAAATGCATAAAAAATCGGGAGGAATATCAGAGAGCCGACTATTCCGAAGATTATGCCAAGCACGAACAACAATGGAACAAGATGACGCAGTCCGATAGAGTCACGATCGACATAGAACAGATGACCAATAGACTCTCCATTAGCAAACATCTGTTTACATGAAGATTCTAAAGTTGAACGGGCATAATAAACACACTCTATCTGCGGGTCGAAATAGATATCATATCCAGCTTTCCGGATTCTGGTATTATATTCATTATCTTCTCCTCTTGGCAAATCCTCACGCATGCCACCAATTTCCTCTATCATCTTACGAGGGAAGGCGCCAAATGGCACAGTATCTACATTGCCTGCTTTAGCACCAACTCGATAGGTTGCACCGCCTATACCAAATTTTGAATAATTCAATATTGCGTTAGTAGTTGCCCACAATGATGAGTTCTGTGGTTGAATATCCCATTGTCCTCCAACATTACCACGAGATGGGTTTTCCTGTAATCCCTTTATACATCCTTCAATGTAATATGGCTTATAAAATGCATGAGCATCAAGCCTAATAATATAAGGTGCAGATGAGTTAGCAACTCCGATATTAAATGCTATGGACTGTATTTTGCCAGGATTGTCAATAAGTCGGATATTATCGTATTTGAGATGGTATTCATGAACAATCTCACGGGTCTTGTCAGAACTACCACCATCGACGACCATAACATCCATATCCTTGAACGGAAATGTCTGACTTATAACCGAATCAAGACAACGTGCAATAAACCTCTCCTCATTAAAAGTGGGTATTATCACACATACAGAATATAGATTATTATTCATAATAGCCAAAGATCAATTATTGTTTCCAATAAGCCTTTATCGGATGAGATACTCTTTTATCTTCGGGTGGTAATTGCATATAGTCGCCATATTGGTACTTAAGATAATCATCGTACTGCTTAAAGGCAGGATACTTCTTACCCTCGAAGTCAACCAAAATGACATCGTTGCACCACTGTTTCTTAAAGAAATATCTAGAAACGCCCATACTGCACATATACCCCACATAACTACTGCTCTTGCCACTCTTAGCTATCATGTCGGAGATTCTCAAGAAAAATCGTGGACCAATAAGTTTTGAAAGAGCCCATAAGGGGTACAGCAAACGGGGATATTTGTTTGATGGAAATGTGGTATTAACTGCAAGGATCCGGCATGCACCTATACAATTAAGGAACCACTTGAACATTCTCAAAAGTCTGGGGGCATCATCCAGTGGAAAGATGTCGACCCATACACCCTCGTTTCGCATTGCCTTAAGATTATTGGCATTGATGCTTGTACGGTTATCAACGACCTTAGCAAACTCATAGAAATAATCCGAGTCGTTATATATGGAGAGAAGACTATAGTGGTTTTCTTTTTCTGCAGAAAGCAGTTGTATAAACCTATCATAATCACTACGGAGCATATAAATATCAATATCATCATCCCAAGGAATAAACCCTTTGTGGCGTATCGCACCCAAGAGAGTGCCATATGCAAGATAATATCTGATATTATGTTGTTTGCAAACAGAATCAATATAGTCTAATATTGACAACTCTGTTTGCTTTATCTCATCTATTGTTAATAATCTGTTCATCAAATAGTATTGCTTATTATACTAATTCCCCACTGATAGACTTTGTTGATGATAGGGATATTCACCTCATACTTCTTAGCGGTCTCAACAATAAATCGCATACCATAGGGAAAATCTTCAGTGAAATAACGGCTAGAGAAATCAGGTTCATATTTCCCAAATTTGTTTATCTTCATTGGTGACAATATCCCCTTGAAAGCTGTAATGGAATGCAACTTTAGAGTTAAAGAAGCAGCATCCACACATTCATAATAATCAAGAACAGTAGGAATAGCCCCCTTCTTCAAACCAATTGTACGTAGAATTTCCTGGAACTCATTATCCATAGCAATCAATAACTCTGAAGCCTCAACAGTCCATTCGGAATAGAATTCTGGATTATTCTCGTATTCATTTCCTGGCATCCAATCTTTCCACATACAGTACAATCTGGCTGTATGGAGTAACGGATTGCTATTAGAAAGGCTCACCTCATAAAAACTACCAAGCAACTTTGTTGGTGTCTTGAATAGTTCTTGAAGCGTAGTCCTGACTATCTCTTTGTCTGATGTCTGCTCAACAGCTATACTCAGAGACTCCTTATAGCCTTTTAATTCTGCTACATGACCATAATTGACTATACGTGAAATAAAAGGTACTCGCTGGAATCCAAACAGAGGCTGATTCGGGGATAAGATATCAAATGCTTCAGAAAAGAAGCCCGTACTTGACACACCCGTGCCCACCCATGTACTAGGATTAAGATACGGGGCAATATTGATAAGCACATCATGAATAGCAAACCCGGGAAGACATAATAACACAATATCAGCATGAGGAATCACCTCATCTGCTTTTGATGAGATAGCCTCCAACTTACCTTTAAATACATTACCTTTATTATCAATTACCTCAAGATAGTGAGTCCATTGGCCAGGATGTGTAGTTAGGAGAGACACATCTATGTTCTCCTGTGAGGCCAGGAAACCTGCAATAACATGACCGAGATTGCCACCTCCACAAATAGTTATATTCATTATAAAGCTATTGTTGATCTAATTCCCGGAATGCCTGGATGAACTTTGTGTTATCTTCGTGCGAACGGACTGCTATACGCATATACTGCTTACCATCGAAGCCCTGCTTATCAGAACAATCGCGAACAAGAATATTATACTTCTTGAGCATGGTAAGGACCAACTGATTGGCATTCTTAGGAGGAAGAATCTCGCACAGGAAATAATTGGCCTGAGACGGCATGACACGAAGGAAACTGATATCCTTAAGTTTCTTCTCGAAATCCTCTCGCTCTGCTATGAATCGTTCACAGGCACGTTTATAATCCTTCTCGTACTTGGTGAATATCTGCATAAAGTACTCGGCAAATGAATTGATGTTCCAGATGCTTACCATCTTCTTCATCTTGGCTATAAGCGCTGTATCAGCTGAACACAGGATGCCCAGACGGATGCCAGGAACACCATAGCTCTTACTGATGCTCTTCATAACCACAAGCTGAGGATATGACTCGAGAATACTATCGTGAAGAAGAGTGTTAGACTCAAAACCATTGCTAAAGTCAACAAAACTCTCATCGACAATAAGACGGGTGTTATGACTCTGACACCAGGCAGCCAGCGAAAGAACATCATCAATGGGAATAAAGTTTCCAGAAGGGTTATCGGGATTAATAAGCAAGATGTTATCGGCATGATGCTCACCAAAGAAATCCATCAGATCCTTTGCTGTATAGCGGTAGTCGCTATTCTGTGGTATGAAAGTTACCAGATTGTCTTTGTCGCGACGGTTAGGATATTCCTCGAATGTGGGACGAGTAACACCTAATGATCCCGGCAGGGTTTCCATCAAAGCCTTGATTAGCTCAGCAGCACCATTGCCCGGGATGATGTATTTCTCCTTAACACCCCAACATTTACTGGCAATCAACGAGTTTACCTTCATGCCAGAAGGATACTCTGAGATAAGAGTACGGAAGTAGGCCTCCATCTCATCGATGATACGGCTCTCGTTGAAATAAGGATTTACCAGATAACAGTAATCGAGCATCTTAGGGAAACGCCAGAATCCGCCATAACGTCCATAGTACTTGCGAAGTACATCTTTCTCGTCGGCAAAGAGAGCCTCTGCAATATCAAGATCCTGTTTGTCGTCGATCTCATACCACTTCTCGTTAGTAATTGGCAGAGCCTTCAAGTCGTGGCTATTAAGGAATGTGATGATGCGCAACACATTCTCGTAATACTCATTATTACCCACAGCCTTGGTATAAGCCTCTAAGAAAGGTACATACTTAGTGCAGGAAAACTCTTTTGAGAACTTGTAAATATTGACTGTCTTATAATAAGAAGCGGTCTCGCTATAGTCGAATGCGGCCTTAGGAACAAAATTAACGATATTATTATCTTCGTCAATACGAACCATTGTACCATCCATCCAACTCTCGTACTTAGCTACAAGAGCAAGATTAGGATAAGGATTATCGACGAGCATATTAAACATGCCATCGTCGAAGATGAGATCGCTCTCAATGAGCAGTGTATCGTCTTCCTGAAGTTTATCCTTTGCCAGCGCAAGAGAATAGATATTATTGGTCTTGTCGTAAACAGGATTGTTGACATATTCCAACTTCAGACCATCTTTCTCGGCCCCTAGATAATCCATGAGCTTCTGACCTTCGTAGCCGACAACAATAACAACACGATTAAGATTTAAAACCGACAGTTGTTTCAAGACTCTATCAATCAGTGGAGTTCCGTTTACAGGCACCATACACTTGGTATTGTTTTTTGTGTATTCACCAAGGCGTTTGCCCATACCTGCTGCTAATATAATTGCTTGCATATATCATTATGATTTAATTTCTATTTTCCGGAATGAACACCCAACTTATAGGCTGCAACCCTTAATGCTACCCAAGCGAATGTTTCAATCCTGTACTTTATCTTAAAGAAAAGAGAGTTATTGGTATCTGAGGTATTCGCCTGATGGATGCGATACAACAGCAACGGGGTCTCCTCATAACAGAAACGGCCTAAAGTCTCGCTCAGAATACCCAACCAATAATCGTGCAACAACAAATGCTCGGGGAAAGGCAATGCGTAATCAAGCACACTCCTCCGGAATGCCATTGCACATCCATAATGCTTACCAACTCTTAAGAAATAATTCTTTGGGCGGAATGTTCCATCGTAATGACGTTTACGGATAACAGTCTCGCTATCGTCGATATGTTTAAACTCATGAAGAACCATATCGTGGTTTTCCAGATCCTTTAAACATACCTCTACCTTATAGGGCAACCAGATATCATCCTGATCGGAAAGGAAGATATAATCTCCCTTCGCATGCTTCAAAGCATTCTGAAAATTCCTACATACATACTCATGCGGATGACGTGTAAAGGATGGCTGGGAGAATGGATAAACAGTTATCCTCTTATCATTTAAGCCTTCGATAACAGAAAGTGTATTATCTGTAGAACCATCGTCGGAAACAATGACCTCATCATTGCTACCCAACTGGCTTAGAATTGACTCTAATTGTTGTCTGATATATTTTTCGCCATTATGCGTTGCTATACAAACCGATATCATAAAAGAACTTTAAAACCTTACAATTTACCTGTAATAATCAAACCGGCCATCTGCATCTGCTTGTCAAAAGTACGACCGAGAAGTTTCTTATTACAGATTAGACGGAACCGAGATGAAAATCTACTACAGGTTGATACGTATTCAAGAAACCTTTTATCATCGTGAGACATTAAATCGGAATAGCAAGACAGCAACTGAGAAGCCAGTTTGGATTTATATCTATCGCCCGAGCAGAACACCTTATTGATTCGTGTAATCCATCTCTTAAAAAATGAATCACCAAGACCACCAATAACATTATGACCATGCTGTCTGTATAATATGTGGGGAACAGAATCGTAAACAACGAAGCCTCCACAAAGCAGACAAACCATATACACCCAATAATCGTGCATAATAAAATCGGTAGGTTTCTTTGCTGCCACCAATGACAGAAGCTGCCTGTTGAACACCATTGTGCATCCCGTTGCTGCATTTGACGAGATGGCAGACTGAACATCCAGCAGAGGGGTGGTTATGTGGGTTTCTATCTTATTCAAATTCAAATCAACCATCTGATAAGCCCCTATATATAAAGAAGGTGTATCATCCGGACTTTCTGATAGTTTATTAACCGCAGAAATCAGTTTATCCTTGCACCAGACATCATCCTGATCGCAGAATGCATAATAATCGAAATCAGGATAAGTCCTGTTGGCCTCATATACAAGTTCCATAAAACTTGCAGCGCTTCTGCAGTTTGAACCAGTAATTACAAATATGTTATCATGATTCAGGCTGTTCCTATCAAGGATTTCGAGAGTATTATCAGTAGAGCCATCATCTCTTATGAGCAAAACAACCTTAACACCATCCTGGTTGAGAACACTGTCTATCTGCTCCTGAAGGTATCTTGAGCCGTTATATGTTGATAATAAAACAAGTACATTTTTCATAATCAATAACAACGCTCTAAAAGGTTATGCCAAAAAGACTGGCATATGTCTTACCTATGATATACCTATACCAGGCATAAAAGACAGATATCCCCTTCTCCTGCCAGAAAGACTTAATTATGTTACGGAACTCATCATTGCCTGTTCTGTACTCAGACAATGACAGCCGGTAGAAAGGTATATAACGAATGCTATGCTCATCGTAATACTTCTGAACACGATAATATACGTCTAATCGCGTTGACAACTGAGTTGTATTGCCACTATATTTATAGCTGAGGCTCATCTTGCGTTGGGTATACACATACAGAACGGTATTGTCGTATTGAATCCTGGAAGCATTACAGGCTGTTAACACTGAGAAATAATAATCGTTTGCTAACGGGGTTTCATCAAATCGGATGCTATTGTTTTCGATTAATGACCTTCTTATCATCTTTCCCCAGGGTTCAGTACAAAAGTACTTGCAGAAGGCTTCAACCTTTGAAGTGCCGAGAATACCATCAAGATACTGATTTCTTTTATCCAACTTGGGAGATGGCTGCAGAGAATCGCTATATACGCTCTTTGCCCTGAAATAAATAATATCAGCAGCATCAGAAGAATGACCGTCTAACTTATCAAGCAGACCCTCTTCGAAAAAATCGTCGGCATCAGCAAAGACAATCCATTCGCCATGAGCCTGAGCCAGACCAACATTGCGTGCATAACCGGCACCATTACTTTTTTCCAGTTTGATCAGCTGAACAGACTCATCTTTTTCAATATCAGAGAAATACTTATCTACTATCTCAGGAGAGCTTACATCGTCGACTACTATAATCTGCACATCTTCACGACGGGGGATAGAATCAAGGCAACGCGAAAGTAGTTGCGGGATGTCTCTATGTGGGATTATAAATGAATACTTGTATCGTGAATTCATATAATTACCTATGGAACTAATTGACCATATAGGTCAGATTCATAAAGAACAAGGAATAATCGTTGGCAACAAGCTGGTCGCGCAGGAAATCGCCAAAAGTATACACATAGTTAAATACGATAAGCAGGATATAGCCTGCGCCCAACAATTTATATTCCTTGCTTGAAGAGAATAATATATATATAAATATCGACATTACTATCAGCTCAAAGAACTGAAGGTAGAAGGTGATACGTGTTATAAGGAGATATCTGAAAAAAACGTAATACACACTCAGGCCCAAGTAATACAATACGAAGTATTTGGTAAAAGATGGCCAATTCTTTATTATATAATCGTAAACCAATAACGGGACAAACCTAACTACAAGCATTAAAGTTGCCCCTAAACCAAAAGTAATACTCTCGGAATGATAGTTATCGGTTGAGTAATCCTCATATTTAGAAAACATTCCCAAGAGATCGCTGAACAATGGAAGCAGAACAAGAGAAGCCACTATATACAAAGAGGCACAGATGATAAGCAGTTTCTTTATATCTAACTTAACTTTTGCAATATAATAACATGGAATGAACAACAATATAGTATAATGGAACAACAGACCGATTATAATGAAAAAGATATATTTCAGGCCGCTCCACTCTTCATCATCGTCAACATATGATATTGCACACATCAAAGCAAAGATAGAAATACCCTGTCGGATGGTATTAATTGCTACAGGATATGCCCACCCTGTGAAAAACACGAAAATGCCTAAGGGCAATAAGTAATAACACCTGCGAAAAGACTGATAAAACAGCAGCAGGGTTATAAAGGAGGTGATAAAGATGAAATACTGGAAATCGGCATCAACAGATTTCAGGGTATTAACAATTAAAAGGAAACCTAATTCAAAAGACTCGCTGAAACTAAAAACCTGCTCATCACTGGTCTCATAGATATCCATATAGTTAAACCAATCTCGGCCTAAATTTACTCTAAAACCGATGAAAAGAAGAAGAAGGAGAAATGAACCTAAATATTCGAAATTCCACCTGAACCTATCCTCATCAACCAGGTTGTTCTTATAAACACCCAGCTGACATAAGCCCATTGCTCCCAAGCAGCTTATGACATGAAGCATTAGTGAAAATTCCATAATAGCAAAACGCTTACAGCATTAGTAAAGAGATTCGCGGGTCCAATTAACACCTGTCTTAACCACCTTTGCCGGTAATCCTGCTACCAGGCATGATTCGGCAACACTCTTTGTCAACAATGACTTTGATGCCAGAATGCAATTATCGCCAATAGTGACGCCCTTTAATATCGTAGTCTCAGGAGCTATCCATACATGATTGCCAATGACAATAGGAGCTGCAGGATTTATGCGCTGACCATCCTTATATATAGGATGGGAATCGGAGGTCCTGACGATGATATTATTGCTAAACATACAATCCTTACCAACAGTGATTGACATGCCGTCTTCCTGAACGCATATATGAATATCTCGTGTCATAGTGGTTCCATCACCTATTGACACATTGCAACCATTACCCTCGATCCTTATAGAACAGTTATGACCTATGATACAAGACTTACCTATCTCTACAGTATTATCTTTTCCACGGACATAGAGTTCCATTTTGTGAATCAGACTGCCTTCGCCAATATAAACGCAATTATTTTTTCCAACAACATCTTTACAAAGCTTAGCACAGCCACGGTTAACAATCTTGACACCCCCACCTACACGTTTCCTGAAGAAATAGACTAACTGATGGGAGGCAACATACAGGGCGTAATTGCCATAAACAAAACGTTTGATATAACTGCGGAGACTCATATTTTTCTTCTTGGCAACTGTGCTACAATCACACTACGCATCTCCTTGAAGATGGAATCATTCCATAAAAGGACTTTGGTATATAATGCCAGTGCAATAACAGATCCGATTATAATAGAGAGCAAAGAGGGAATATCAAAAACAACCATCAGATAAGCAGGGGCACATGCAACGACTGCGAAGATGAGATATTTTGAAAAATCCTTTACCTGCATAAGATAGCTTAATCCGAACAACTTCTTTGTATAATAAGTATTTATGTACATCGCTATCTGGGAATAGAGTATCTGAGAAATACAGATAGGTATAATTCCAAATGGAGCAGCACACAATAGCATCGATAATGATATCGCCTTTTTAATTACCTCTAATCGCAAAAACAAATCTGAACGTCCCTTTACCTGAAGTAATACCAAATTTAACCGAGTGACGTGATTAAACATCTCGGCTACACAAAACAACTGCAGATAGATTATAGCCTCGACCCACTTGGCAGAAAGGATCAACAATATGATTGGTTTTGCCAAGGCAATAATCAACATAACAACGATGAACATGATAAGCGAAGCCGACTTAATGTACTTACGATATGCATCTATCAAACGGGTATCATCGTTCTGCAGCTGCGACATTATGGGGAAAGTAACACGCTCATAAGTCTGAACAATATAGTTTATCGGCAAGACACCGAACTGACGGCCACGGTCGTAATATCCCAGGTCCTTAGAAGTATAGAACTTTCCAATAATCATTGGGGTAAGGTTGGCATATACGGTGTTTATCAACGAAGATATCAATATCTTACTGCCATAAGAAAACATCTCGACAAAAGAAACACGAGAGAAAAAGAACTTGGGGCGCCACTTTGCCAAAACAGCAACCAGAAGAGCATTGATTACCGAACGTGATACTGACTGAAAGACCAATGACCAGACTCCCCATCCCTGATATGCCATCACGATTCCGATAACTCCAGAGATAATAGCGGAAACGAAATTAGCTATTGCTATACTGCGAAAGTCAATATTGATAGTAAGTATGGCATAGAATACTACCGAGAAAGAATTAAACAGCAATGTCAGCGCCAGCACTTTCATGACACTGGAGAGCTGCGGCATCTCGTAGAAAGCGGCAATATATGGAGCTGCCCATACTACTATCAGACATAAAAGAATGCCTATGACAATATTAAAAATAAATACTGTAGAATAGTCGGCCTCAGTACGGTCGACCTTTCTTATCAAAGCATTTGAAAAACCACCATCAATTATCGTCTGGGATATGGCAAGGAAAATAGTGAGCATTGCTATTACGCCAAAATCAGATGGCGGCAACAGTCTCGCTAAAATGACGCCAATAAGGAACTGGATACCCTGAACAGATATCCTCTCCAATGCACTCCACTTAAGTCCGTATATTGTCTGATTACGTATATCGCCCATTAGTCTATTTCAGGAAATAACTGGCTATTCTTTCAGATGACTTGCCATCCTGGCATAAATTAACCATACTATGAACATAATTTCTCTTCTCGGCTGCTCTGTCGTTACCTTCCAATACATCGTCAACCATCGTGGCCAACTGGTCCATAGTGTATGCAACATCTCCTGCACACATAGGATAGATAGGATTTATAAAGAAGCCGCGGTTACTATCCAACTTATCGACATCATAGAAATAGAACAGTATAGGGCGATTCATATGCAGATAATCAAAGAAGGTTGACGAATAGTCGGTGATAAGAGCATCTGACACCAAGAGCAAATCATGCAGGCAGAATGGATATTTCTTAACCAGCTCGCTATAAAGTACAACACGCGAGCATGACCCGTCAATAAGAACTGAACGCTCTTGCTTGGGGTGAACCTTTGCAATGATTATTGCATCGTGTTTCTCCAAAACATCATTTAGTACACGTTCATCTTCGGGATTAGAACTTCCGAACAACGTCTTTTTTGACACAATATTATCATCGCGCAAAACATTGTTATGCTCCTCGAAATCCCTGTGAGTTGGAGCATAGCAGATAATCTTACGAGGTGTGCGGTCCATGGCTTTGCAAAACAGTTGGCGCATAGCATCAGCCGGCTCATATAACACATCATTACGAGGAAATCCCAAAGACAAAAACTTAGGATAGTAAATCAAAGAGTCGACAGACAATAAGCGGGAACACATGTCGGAAGTAGACAGATGATAGTCAAAACTCTCGTTAACTACCTTATTTAAATGTAGGGATTCCTTATAACCAATTCTCTCTATCTTATAGAAATCATCCTTGAATGGGGCGGCATAATAACCCATGCATACTACCGTCTGACCAGATGTCTTGTAACGAATGGGGAGATAATAGTTATCAGTAAAAACAAGTCGACTCCTACAGAATGCCTTAAAGAACTGATAAGATGACGAATGAAAAACAAAGTCAATCTGATTCAGATTATTCTCACGGCAATAGCTTATGTACTTATCTAGCTTGTCTTTATGATAGTAAACTACGTTTAACTTCCAATCAGAATAGGCTGGATTTGTAATGATATAATGCAAAAACGCCAATACATTATCAGAGCGATAATTAAATATATCATAATTGTCAAACAAACAATTCTGGTGAGGAATAAACATAATAGCTTTATCGCCTTTGGAAGTAAAATAGTTTATACACCTCAGGCAAATAACGCTTAGATTTCGCAAAAAGCGCAAAAAGACAAACATATATGATTAATAAAGATTATATTTTATGTCGAAAGGACTATCAAAATCCTTAAGTAAAGGGTGCTTTGTATCCTTGTCACTCAGGATTGCCTTTTCTTTGATACGCCAGTCGATACCAAGAGAATCATCAAGGATGCTAATACCTCCATCAGCCTCAGGATGATAGAATTCATCGCACTTGTATTGGAACACTGCTGTTTCTGAGAGAACTGCGAAACCATGGGCAAAACCTCGTGGTACAAAGAACTGACGGTGGTTGTCCTCAGTAAGCTCAACAGCAACATGCTGACCATAAGTAGGGCTACCCTTTCGGATATCTACAGCCACATCAAGAACAGCACCCTTGACACAACGAACAAGCTTGCTTTGAGTGAATGGCGGGCGTTGGAAATGAAGACCACGCATCACACCATAACTTGACTTACTCTCATTATCCTGAACAAAAGTTATCGGACGAACCTTCTCATCAAACTCTCTCTGAGAGAAAGATTCGAAAAAATAACCACGTGAGTCTTCAAATATTCGTGGCTCAATAATTACCACACCATCAATACTTGTTCTAATTATATTCATTGCAGACAAATTTAACGAACCAAATTAACTACTAAAGATGCAACCGAAACGAGAATAGAAGTAGCTGAGAACCAAAGAGTGGTCATAGAACCTACACGGGCATCCTGCTTCTTAACTTTACTTGGTTCAACATAAATAATATCGTTCTGTTGAAGATAGTAATATGGAGAGTTTATCACATTAGCATCAGTAAGATCGAGTATGTGAATCTCTTTGTTTCCTGTAGCATCCTCACGGATAAGGCGGACACGATCGCGAACACCATAGATGGTCATATCGCCTGCTTGTGCCAATGCCTCGAAGACATTAATCTTCTCACGAGACACCTGGAAGCTACCTGGCTTTGCCACCTCGCCAAGAACAGAGATAGAATAGCTTGACATACGAACAGTAACAATAGGCTTCTCTGACTCGGCCAGATAAGGACGAATCTTCTCAAGAATCATAGCCTCGCACTCTTTTTTGGTAAGACCGCCAACCTTAATTGTGCCAATGACAGGAAAATCGATAGTTCCATCGTTAGACACCAGATAGCTCTGCAATGCGGGCTGAGATGACAGGGCGCTGGCAGAATTGGTAGACAAAACAGTAAGATTAAATGGCTTTGAAGCCTCCTTGTTAATGGTACCTACAGTAACTGTAAGAACATCCTTTGGCATGATTCGGGCATCGAAAAGTGTCTTGTCGGCCATTTTCTTCAACTGATCGACATTCTCCATATACACCACTTTCCCAGATGATCCGCAAGATGCAAGAATCAATGTAGCAGCAATCAGAGTAAGAGCATGCTTATAATAATACTGGTATTTTTTCTTTTTCATATCGATGGCATTAATGATGAATTTCACATTTGGCAAACGAGACTCTTTGTTTAGCTTCTGGACTGCAGACTTCAATGTTGAACCAGCCTTAACAACATAACAAGTGACATCAGCATACTGGGCTATCTGATATGCATCGTTATACTGAGAAAGGGCTGGGGTATCAATAATCACATAGTCGTTATCTGCCTTGGCAGAAGCAATCCTGTTAGCAAAATCACCGCTTGCAAGGATATCTGCAGGATGCTTATCAGCAGACTGTTCGTTACCACCACGCAGGTCAGCATTTACAAATATAACCTTTTTGCCAATGGTAGTGAGACTATCAGCGAGTTGCTTGGCAAGATAGGTCTTACCATCGCCATAAGCATAAGAGGCAACAAGAATAACATTCTGCCCCTCTTCCATATTCAAAAGGAGATTGGTACGAAGATTACGGATAGCCTCTGACTGCTCCGTTAGAGGAATTTCGCCTATTACCGGCAATTTAGAAAGAGGCTCCAAGTCCTTACGAGTGTCGACTTTATCTTTAAGCACAGACTGAATGTAAAGGACAACAAGTGGCAGCACGAAGCCAAGGAATAATGCTATAAGAAGAACCATCTTTTTTTGGGGCTTAGCACTATTCTTTACCTGTCTGGCCGAATCAATAAACTTACCCTTATCAGTTACATTTGCAAGCTCTATGGCAGTCTCTTCACGTTTCTGAAGCATTACCAGGTAAACACCCTGTTTGATTTCACGCTGACGACCGATCTCTGTCAGCACACGCTCCTGTTGAGGAGCACTGCCAACACGGCCCATGTATTTGCCATATTCGCGCTCTACATTACTACGCTTCATCAAGATAGACTGGCGATCGCGTTTCATGGCTGTCTTAATAACTGGGTGAAGCTCCTTGATAGACTCTGTGAGACGCTCTACCTGAGGAGCTTTTTCGCTCATACTCTTCAAGAAATCTCTACGCTGACTAACCATAGAGTTATGCTGAGCTATCAAGGAAGCGCTCTGAGTTGCAACAGCACTATTATCACCTTTTGCACTTACGCTACTTACTCCTATAGACAGAGGAATAATCTCATAAAGGTTGGCTGGGTCATTAATGTACTCATTCAGATAATCATGAAGCTGGAGTTGAGTTCCAATTTCAACCAGTTGAGTCTCGTAAAGACTCTTTTTGGTCATCACTTCCTGAGCATCAACCTCTGGTTGAGTAATCTGGAATTGCTTCTTGTAACGTTCCCAATCTGCATCAGAGGCTCCCAACTCAGCATCAACCTTAGCCAAACGAGCATTAACAAACTCATCGGTCTTACGAGCTTCTTCATTCTTTTCATCATTAGCACGCTGGTTATAAGCCTCAACCAAATGATTTACGAAATCGATGCCTCGTACAACATTTTCATCAGCAATATTTATATTCAATATATTGGTAATCTTCTTTGAAGGCGGTTCGATTGCCAGGTTCTTGCTTATATTATATGCTGCCTCACTTGGTGGATTTATCACCACTTTTAATGTATAGCCATTGGAATAATTCTTATTCTGTTTCTCTGTAAGTGTTTTATTCTCTGTTATTGTGAGAAAGCCAGCATCGGTCTTAATAGTGGCAGGCAGAGAAGCAAAAGTCTGGTCGGGGAGATAGGTCTTATCCCTATTCTCTTGGAGCATCGTCTCGACTACATAGCCTTTGCTATCCTTAGTGATAGTAAGATTTATCTTATGAAAATACAATGGCAACTCAGTATCCAACCACTCAACATGGGCAGGATCCAAAGAAACATTTACCGGCTGATCCTGGTAAAGAAGAGTTTTACGCCCCCACTTGCTTAAACGGTACTCTGTATAAAGCTCAAGATCCTTAACAACATTCGTAACAAGAGAGTTGGATTTAAGAATTTCCTTTTCGGCATCAATACCCAAAGAGCCACCCAAGCTACCACCAAGGGCACTACCAAGGCCCATAGGCAGAGAATTGAGCATGGCCATACCTGCAGAAATGCTACTACCCTTCTTTGACTTGTCGATAATCTCCATCTTGCCCGCAACATTCACTTTGGTTGGCGTTAACCACAAATAGAGGCCAGCTAACAACACACACGTCAGCACAGAAGCAAGAAACCACTGCCAATTGATAACTACCAAAGCCCATAATTGCTTAAAATCAATCATAGAAGCAAAAGCCTGGGGTTTCTGTTGCATCCTACCAGGATTTACAATATTACCATTCATATAAGTTATATTTTCAAGAAAAAAGGAGCAAGCACCCGCAACAGGAAGTTGCTCAAAAAACCTAGAAACAGGCGAAGACTCCTTTGTAATGTTTATGCGATAATTACAATTACACTTATTTACGTAAAATCCCTTCCCAACGCCTATGCACAATAAGCTGATACACAGAACGTTAGAGTATTGATTAGTAACAATATATACGGAATAAATGGAGATTAATTGGGAACTAGTTCCATTTTTCCGGTGCAAAATTAGCGGAAATTATTGAGAAAAACAAATATTTTGGATAAAAATTAGCAAAATATTGTGTTTTTAGAAGCACCGTATAATATTATCAATCTGAGAAATGAAGGAATCTATTGATTTTATCCGCCATACTGTTGTTCTGATTATCAATAAATGCATCTAGCATGCGAGTCGTATTTTTTAGTGGGATAATATCATAATCAGCTATTGCTGCAGGGATCAATGTACTAGAACCTTCTCTAAGTAAAATCTCATCGCCTGTACTACGTACCTTTATCATGCAATCGCCCTCTATACACATAGAGATAATAAAGCTATCATACTTACGGAGATCTCTATGGAATGGTTTTGAGACTTCCATAACACGGACATCGAAATAAGGAGAGTCGATAATCTGAATTGCTTTATTGGAATTGTTAAGATAATTTGTGCGGTAATTCTCTTCTACATGATAATCGAGTGCCTTGGCTGCTAATTCTGTATGCAGTTCACGAGGTTTGCCGTCCATTCCTGGGCGGTTATAGTCAAAGATGCGATAGGTGACATCGGATGACTGCTGCACCTCTGCAAGCATTATACCGCCACAAATAGCATGGACTCTACCGGCAGGGAGATAGAAGACATCTCCAGCTTTTACCTGATGACAGGCTAATACATCAGTAATACTACCATCCTCTACCCTCTTTTGATATTCGTATGGGGTAATCTCTTGTTTAAAGCCAGCATATAGATGTGCGCCTTCATCTGCCTTGATAATGTACCACATCTCGGACTTGCCCATCTTACCATGCTCGCGCATAGCCATCTCATCATTAGGATGCACCTGGATGCTGAGGTCGCGCTTTGCATCAATGAACTTAACGAGCAAAGGTAGTTTGCCTTGGTATTTCTCGTTAACGGCTTTGCCAAGTATATCTTCTGGATTCTCGTTGATAACGGAAATGAGATCTCTGCCTTCATAACAGCCATTGCATATTATGCTGGTGCTGGATGGAACAGCACTTACCTCCCAACTCTCACCAATAGGTTCATTAGTTGGTTCCAGGCCTTTATATGGTCTAAGTTTATTTCCGCCCCAGACTACTGAGTGTAAGTTTGGTTGGAATAATAATGGGTAGTATTTCATTATTTTTGCTTTTTGATTGCAAAAGTAACGTTAATTAGTGAGATAAACAAATATTTCCGAGAAAATATTGTTTTATTCTCTTTTGCAAGGCACGCCCCAAGCCCCCCTTCCATTCATTTTCTTTCTGGACCGCCAGAAAGAAAACCGAATCAAAAGAAAGAGCTCGAAAACGTCCTGAGCTCAGAGGCCGTAACACAAATTCTTCAAATCACTCAATGAACTCGCTGCGCTCAAACAGCATTTCGTATTTCGTTGCTCAGATTGCCAATGCAATCCGAGACTCAATATTGATTCAAAGAATTAGCATTACTCTAAAGACCTCTTCGTGCGGAATGTTTTCTTTATTAGCTGCGCAAGCAGTGTGCGTAAGCACTTGGCGTTAGCCAATACTAATACCATGCTTAAACACTCAGGGAGCGGCGCGCGCCAAGGGGCAGACAGCCCCGACGAGCGAGGGTGGGTCGGGAGCGAGCCTTAGCGAGCGGGGCTTATTGAAGCAATAAATAAAAATAAAACTGTTTTTATTTTGTATTTTGCGGAAGTATTTGTAACTTTGTAGCCCAAAAGGAAAAGATAGATGGTTGAAGACAACGAAATAAGGTGGTATGCAGTGGGCTGTACCAGTTCGATGAAAGAGCTGAAAGTGAGGGATGATATCCGGAACTACGGGCTGGAGGCTTTCGTACCACTGAAATACGAGATAAAAACAATAAAGCATCAGAAACACAGGGCTCTGGTGCCGGCAATACCCGGTCTGATGTTCGCAAAAGGAACACTCGAAGAGCTCAAAGAATATATACAAGATCACTCTCACTACCCAGTATACCTGAGGAAATCGACATTCTCGAACAAAGAGGACTACCTGACAGTTCGAACAAAAGAGATGGAGGAGTTTATTGCCGTGACAGAAGATAACGAGGCACATATAACTTACTTCCGTCCAGAGGAGATAAACCTGCAGGCGGGCGACAGAATACGAGTGAAAGGTGGACTGTACGACGGAAAAGAGGGTATAGTGATGCGAATAAAAGGTAAACGCAACAAACACCTGGTGGTGCAGATACCTGGTATGCTGGTGGCAGCCATCGAAATGGCACCGGAGCTGGTGGAGATGGCTCCGAAGACGGAAGATGGAAGATGTAAGAAGCATCTTGGACAAGCCAAGCGGCAAAGCCGAGCGGATGTTAGAGATATCACAGAGAAGCCATCGAAAGACGTTGAGGGGGATAAAAAGCTCTTATACGAATATTCCTATAGATTATTATTCGAAATTAATGGTAGGTACAAAGAAGACGCGGAATATTTTCTGCTACTATCCGAGGTAAAACGCGCCAAGGCAAGGTTGGAGAAATTTAAGGGCTTTACCGCTACAACAGAAGCAGAGCTCGCGCTACCCATGTATATGGCGGACAAGGTTTTAGGCATAAGCGCAGAAGAATCTGAAGCAAGACTTCGAAAAGCTATTGCCAAACTTAAAGACACAAGCAAGCTCAAGGCGAAGGCGATGGAGATATTATTAAAGATTAAAGATTAAACATTAAACATTCAAATAAACAAAATTTTAACTAATTATGGAAATGATTAAGCTTGACATTACGAAGGCAGCTTGCTTCTTGGAGAAGGGAGCTGTAGAGAGTTTTGAACCAAAAGTAGCTTCTGCACAGAAGGCTCTTGAGGATGGTACATGTCCCGGTAACGACTTCCTGGGTTGGTTGCACCTGCCCAGCAGCATCACTCCTGCGTTCATCGATGAGTTGCAGGCTTGTGCTGACACTCTGCGTGCCAACTGCGATGCAATCGTAGTAGCTGGTATCGGCGGTTCGTACCTGGGTGCTCGTGCCGTGATCGAGGCTCTGAGTCCTGCATTCGGCGAAAAGAAGGGTGCTGAGATACTGTTCGCAGGTAACAACATCAGCGAGGACTATCTGTTTGAGCTCACCGAGTATCTGAAGAACAAGAAGTTCGGTGTTATCAACATCTCAAAGAGTGGTACTACCACTGAGACTGCCCTGACATTCCGCCTGCTGAAGAAGCAGTGTGAGGCTCAGCGTGGTAAGGAAGAGGCTAAGAAGGTTATAGTAGCCATCACCGACGCTAAGAAGGGTGCTGCACGTACCTGTGCCGACAAGGAGGGCTACAAGAGCTTTATCATACCAGATAACGTGGGTGGACGTTTCTCTGTACTTACTCCAGTAGGACTGCTGCCTATAGCTTGTGCCGGATTCAGCATCAAGGAGCTGGTGGCTGGTGCTCAGGAGATGGAGAAGGCTTGTGCTCCAAGCGTTCCATTTGCAGAGAACCCCGCTGCACAGTATGCTGCTGTACGTAACGGACTCTACCAGAACGGTAAGAAGATTGAGATTATGGTGAACTTCCAGCCTAAGCTGCACTACTTCAGTGAGTGGTGGAAGCAGCTCTACGGCGAGAGCGAGGGTAAGGACCTGAAGGGTATCTTCCCTGCAAGCGTTGACTTCACTACCGACCTGCACTCTATGGGTCAGTGGATTCAGGAGGGCGAGCGCACCATCTTCGAGACTGTTATCAGCGTTGAGGAGCCTGAGAAGAAGCTGCTGTTCCCATCGGATGAGGAGAACCTGGACGGACTGAACTTCCTGGCTGGCAAGCGTGTTGACGAAGTGAACAAGATGGCTGAGCTGGGTACTCAGCTGGCTCACGTGGATGGTGGTGTGCCCAACATGCGCATCAGCATGCCAAGACTCTCTGAGCGTTACATCGGACAGCTGATCTACTTCTTCGAGATTGCCTGTGGTATCAGTGGAAACGTGCTGGGTGTTAACCCATTCAACCAGCCTGGTGTAGAGGCTTACAAGAAGAATATGTTTGCTCTGCTTGACAAGCCTGGATATGAGGCTGAGAGCAAGGCGATTAAAGCTCGCTTAGGTTAAACATTAAAGATTAAACATTAAACATTGATCAAAGCGGTGCTTTTTGATATGGACGGGGTGCTGTATGATTCGATGAAGAATCATGCAGTGGCCTGGGTCCAGTCAATGCAGAAGTTCGGTATCAACATGACGGCCGATGATGCCTACGCCACTGAGGGTGCTCGTGGCGTAGACACCATTCGTTATATGGTGCGGCAGCAACAGGGCCGTGAGATATCTGAGGCAGAGGCTCAGGCAATGTATGATGAGAAGAGTCGCATCTTTCATTCCATGCCTGAGGCGCCTATTATGCCGGGCATCTTGTCGCTCATGGAGCAGATAGCTGCAGATGGTATCTCCATAGGCGTTGTTACGGGCTCTGGACAGCGCCCTCTTATTAATCGCATTCTGCATGATTTTGGCGATTTTGTTTCGCCGGAGCATATCACCACGGCGTACGATGTTAAGCGTGGCAAGCCGAATCCTGATCCTTATCTTATTGGATTAGAGAAGGCTGGAGGTTTATTGCCCAGCGAAGCGATGGTAGTAGAGAACGCGCCATTAGGCATTCGCGCTGGCGTTGCCGCAGGCATCTATACCATAGCAGTAAACACGGGTCCGCTCCCGGATCAAGTGCTCCTTGATGCCGGTGCCAACATCCTCTTCCCTACAATGCCCGCCTTAAGTGCCGCTTGGCCCCTGCCAGGGGACAGGTACCTGGCAGAAATTTAATTAAAGGGTTATCACCCTTTAAAACCCCATTTTCCATTCATTTTCTTTATTTTTGTTCATTTCTTCTGACAACTTGTTCGTTCATTTCTTCTGACAACAGAAGAAAAAGAACCAAAGAAGATTGCTACCCCCAAGGCCCCCTTCAAAGGGGGATGCAACCGCTCCTACTCGTCGCTCTTTCATTAAGGTACGCCTGGGCATCAAAGCCCTGGCGTGTTTTTTTGCGACTACGCGTAGCTGGTTGCCCATGGCAGGGGACAGGTACCTGCCATCAGCGTTCTGCCAGGGGACAGGTACCTGGCAGATGCAACTACGCGTAGCTAGTTGTTATTTTGGCGATAGCCAATACTAATACCATAAAACACTCGGGGAACGGCGCGCGCCAAGGGGCAGACAGCCCCGACGAGCGAGGGTGGTGGGAATGAGCGTTAGCGAATGGGGCTCTCTCAGCTAAGACTGATGCATGTTCTGGGCGTGACATGCATCAACAATAGTGATGGTGTCACCATCTATCGTATATGCGAAATACCACTTATCGGTATTTGCCATATGATAACCAGCCCAACGAGATAGTGTAGGTTTACGTCTTAATAATGTGCGTTCTATTTCATAAATAGACTGCATGGCATCATACACATTGCGTTTCAAATCATCCTTATCATAAGTATGACGATATTTTTTAGCCACATTCTGATAGAAAGAAAAAATCATACGAGATGCCCGTGGCTTGATAATGTACTTCATATTATCCAGCCGCGTAAATAGAGTCTATTTCATCAGCTATTATATTATACAACTCATCGGGAGTCATATCGCGATTAAGCGCATGCTGTTTGGTAAGAGCATCAATATGCTGATCGATAAGCAATTGAGCCCATCGGTTTATAGCAGCTTTGCTGTCAAGCTCTGGCAAAACATCGCGAAGCAATGCTTCATTGATTTTTATATTAACTGTACACATAATAGTTTCGATAATAATTCTGCTGCAAAGATAAGGAATAATGCAATATATTCCAAACATTTTGCTATTTTTATAGCAAATATTTACTCTCAGAGTACAATGTATAAACCTCTGTCATCTGACGTAGATTGTTTTTGTGGGCTCGGTTTCGTCTGAGCACAGTTTCTCAATCCACAAATATTTCTGAACGCCAATTTTGCGGATGTGCATCTGCCAAGGGGACAGGGCCCATGGCATCTTGTCTATGCCAGGGACCTGTCCCCTTGGCAGATGTCCCCTTGGCGAGGTTATTCGAAGTGGAGGGATATGTTTTTATAGCCGAGGGTGTGGAAAAGGTTTGAGAGTTGGGACTCGGCGTTGGACTGGGCGGCGGTGAGGTTGTCTTTGGTGAGGCAGTGGTGGAGCATCTGATTGCGGGCTTTGCGATATAAAGCATCATGGGCCTGGGGGGACCACTTGCCGGACTCGTAGAAGGGCTTGGTCTTGGACTCGTCGATGAAGTCCTTATCCAACAGGCCGACCTTGGGGAGGGTCACCTGGAGGGTGTCGCCTTGGACGCGTATTGCGTCGTCGCGCAGCTGCTGCATATCGATGCCGAGACGGAGGGTGCCATAATAGATGCGTACCAGCTCGTCATCGGTGAAGAAGCCCTTCCTAACGGTGTCAACCATCTCCTCGGCAGAGACAGACAGGAACTCCCACTCACCAATAGCTCGGATAGACTGGATCTGTGTGGGGGTGGGATCGATAGTGTCATTGGTGCCCAACTCGAGATAGTTGTCCTTGACGCAGCTCTTGACCCAGAAGAGAACAAAAATAACAGCGATAACAACCGCAACACCTATGATGAGCTTAACGTACTTCGTCATACTTGATAAGTTTTAAAACAGACTGCATATCAAAGTCTTCCCTAAAAGCAATGGTGATGTTCTGCTCGTCGTAACCCAACTGGGTGAGCATGGGAACCAAGACCTTGGCGGCATTGGCTCGGGCTGTCTCCTCGATACCCAAACCGGGGATGGACTGCAGAATGGCCTCCCTACCCTGCTGCTGATAGCTAGCCAACTCCTCGTCGCTGAAATGAGCGCGAGTGAGACCGACATACTGCTTGACGTTGTTCTGATCGATCTTGGAACTGGTCATGACAACCTGCGGATCGGGAAGAATAATCGTTATCCTATCGCCGCTACGCTCGATGTTCTTCTCGGAGAAATCGGAGAAATCGATGTAGGCCTTGATCTTGGCGTCCATCGGGATGGCGATCTTTCGATCGGCCAACGGGACCTTGAGGTTGAACTGTTTGCTGAGGAGTTGGCCTTTGAGGCGCAAGGCGTCGTCGTGGGTGATGATCTTGTGGACGCGATACTCGGCGGTGTAGAGGTGGGAACAATTTTTTACCTGAAGGATAAGGAGGGGGATGGTGTCGATTCCCACCGTTCTGCTGCCAGGGGACAGGGCCTTTGCATCTTGACGATGCCAAATACCTGTCCCCTTGCAGCAGCGATGCCAGAGACCTGCGCTTAGACAAAGTGCTAAAAAAATAGAGATTCCGATATAGAGATGTTTGCGATTGAGCATGTTATTCCATTTGTTGATCCTTAGAAATGCCAACCTCGGCGAAGTTGCTGAGGGTGACTACCATGGGGATGTATTCATCGGTCTGGGGATGACAGACGCTGGCGGCGAAGAACAAGTGGTTGCCCTCGGCCTTATCGAAGACAAAGCCCTCGAGGATACCTGTCTTGCGATAGTCGTCGTCGAGGCAGGCGTTGAAAGCGGCCTTGGTGAAGGTCTTGGTGCAGAAGACACTGCCATCCTGGCGGATGACCTTCAGGACAATGCGATTGTCGACAAACTGCTGACCTGTCTCGTCCTTGACCATCGCCAAAGAGTCGCAGGCTGTACGGGAAACCTCTATCTGATACTGCTTGCCCAGCCACTGAACATCCTTGATATCCTTATAATCCTGCATGCGGATAGGTGCCTGAGGCTGAGGAGTTTCGGTTTCCTGCACGATGATATCATCGTGCTGTTTTTTCTTACCACAACTAGTAGCTAAAAGACCCACAAAAGTAAGGGCCAAGACTGATTTATAGTTCATATTCTATTAAATTTTGCGGCAAAGATACAAAAAAAAGAATAAAAAATTTGGTATTTGCAGAAAAAAATATATCTTTGCCCCATGAATATTACTAAGACCCTTTTGACGACAACACTACTACTAACCGTTTGCATCAGTCAAGCTAAAGTAGATTATAATAAGGACGCGAAGTATCAAGAGCTTCGTGACTCGATGACCCATGGATTCAACAGTGGCGACAGCGCCAGATTCTATACGCATGTACACAACCTGCAGAGATACCTGTTGCACCAGGAAGACTATCACGGCTACTACACCCAGCGATGTAACGAGATTATCTTCGAGATGAACCGACAGCGCATCTTCGAGGCTTACGTGAAAGCTCAGGAGCTGTCGAAAGAACTGCGCGAGAAGAAGCTGGACAAGGAGATGTATATGGCCGTGAACATGATGGGACACATCAACAAGTACTGCGGCAACAAAGAGGCTGCAAAGAAATGCTTCTACGAGGTGATAGACCTGATGACGAAAAACGGATACTATGAGAGCATTCCACCTATATATATGAACATAGTGAACGTGGCTCTGGATGACGACCCCGACGAGGCCCTGATGCTGCTTGACAAGGCAAAGGAGATAGCCGAGAAATACGCTCCCGAGCGTGTGTTCGACATAGAGACACGGAAGACACTGAGCTACTACAACCGAGGACAGATAGACAAGTTCCTGGAGGGTTACAAGCTGTATAAAGAGGGTGAGAAACAAGGAAAATCGTCGGTTCACGGGCGAAGCATGGAGGCCTACTACCTGGCAAGCACAGGCAAGGTGGACGAGGCGGTGGAATATGCCAAAAAGTATTTGGGCGATGAGGGCGGAGAAGCCATCCCACTGATATACGAGCAAGCCGGCAGATGGGAAGATGCATACAAGGCATTCAAGGAGGAATCATTAGCCAGCGACTCTATCGACAACGTAGTGATATCAAACAGCATGCATGGTATTCAGGACCAGATACAATTGTTTGAGAATGAGCACAAGCAGGCCCTGGACCGCACCTACGGACTGCTGACCATCATCTTCCTGCTGATGCTGCTGATTATAGCGATGGCATATATAGTACAGGTACGCAAAAAGCATATGCTGGAGATGAGAAAGGCCTATGTCAAGGCTATGGAATCGGAGAAGATGAAGACGGCGTTCATACAGAACGTTACCCACGAGGTGCGCACGCCGCTGAACATCATCACGGGTTTTGCACAGGTGATAGCCAACCCAGACATGGCCGAGAGCGCGGAAGAACGCAAGCATATTTCGACTATGATGCAGAAGAGCACACGACAGGTGACCATCCTGATGGACGAGATTATCGGACTGTCGCTTATCGACTCGACAGAGCAGGTGACAAAAGATGACGACACCAACATCAACAGGATGTTGCGCAAGCTTACCGAGGAGTACAGAGACCACGCCACCTGTGATACGGAAGTGAAAATGGAAACCACCCTACCCGACGACTACACCCTGAAGACCAACGAGAACATGCTGCACAGGATCATGAACTGCCTGATGGAGAACGCAGTGAAATATACCCAGAAGGGAAGCATAACAATAAGAACCAAGCAGGACGACGAGGTGCTGAAGATAGCCATCGAGGATACCGGAAGCGGTATACCAGAGCATGAGGCCGAGCATATCTTCGACCGGTTTGTGAAGCTTGACAACTTCAAGGCGGGAATCGGCTTGGGCCTGTCGCTGAGCAGAAAGCTGGCACAACAGTTAGGTGGAAACGTAGAATTGGACACCACCTATAAAGATGGTGCCCGATTTATTGTGACATTACCTACAACAGGTAACGCGAATTAACCCAAGTATTTCATAAGGATGCGAGCATAACCACTGTCGTGCAGTTTGGTGATGCTCTTTTCGCGTATCTGACGGACACGCTCACGGGTGAGTCCCATCTCAGCGCCAATCTCCTCGAGACCACGCTCCTGACAACCGATGCCAAAGCACTCCTTGACAATCTTAAGCTCGCGGTCCTTAAGTACGTTGCGAAGAACATTATCGAGATCGGAAGTAAGCGACTCGTAATCAACAAGCTTATCGGTACGGGTATCATCGCCCGAACTCAGCATGTCGGCCATTGAGTTATCATCGTCCTCGCCAAATGGGGCATCGATACTCATGTGGTGACTATCGGCCTTGGCGGTCTGCTCAATCTTAGACTCCTCAATCTGTGTGAGCTCAGCAAGCTCGGTGACAGACGGACGGCGCTGGTGCATCTGCTCGAACTTATTGATCTCCTGGTTAATCTTGCTGAGTGCACCACTCTGATTGAGAGGCAGGCGCACGATACGGCTCTGCTCGGCAATGGCCTGCAGAATGCTCTGACGAATCCACCATACGGCATAAGAGATAAACTTAAATCCGCGTGTCTCGTCAAACTTCTCAGCTGCCTTAACCAGTCCTATATTACCCTCATCGATCAGGTCGGTAAGTGTCAATCCCTGATGCTGGTACTGTTTTGCTACAGACACCACAAAGCGCAGATTGGCTGTAACAAGGCGCTCCTTAGCCTTCTCGCCCTCAGGACCGCCACGGCGGATGGCCTGAGCCAGCTCAATCTCTTCATCAATAGTGACAAGGGGTTGACGACCGATTTCTACCAGGTACTTATCAAGTGCCTCACTAGATCGGTTGGTAATGCTTTTTTGAATCTTTAATTGCCTCATATTTCTATCGTTACTCTGAAAAAGTGTGCAAAAGTACTAAAAAAAACGATACGTTGCAACCAACGCATCGTTATTTTAGAGTATTTTAACAACAATTGACTACATTTCTATGGACGAAGGCTTTAAATCGATCGACTCGGCGTGTAAAGTGGGGGTACCAGTGCCCGATGAGGGGACAGAGACGACGACCATGCACTTGCCGAAGAAGGCTTTGCGGCGGGGAGCCTGAAAGCGTTCCATAGAGGTCTGACAACCGTTATCGGTGCCAAGGATCTTAGCTCCGCCTGTGGTTGAGAACTCAATCTGGTTCTCGGCCCAAGGACAGAGATTACCGTCCTTATCTACCACCTCGACAGTGATGAATGTGGTGGTCTTGCCTTTGTAGTCGACAGAGAGGCGGATGTGATCAGGTGCGCCGGCGGTGCGGATGGTCTGGGTGCAGACGGGCTTGCCGTTCTTGCGGCTGATGGCAGTGATTTCGCCAGGGGCGAACTGCACACGCCACGCTACGTGATACTCCCTTTCCCCCTTGCGGCGGACGCCTTGAGACTTGCCGTTGATGTAGAGCTCTACTTCATCGGCGTTGTTATAGTAGGCCCAGAGGTCGATGGTCTGGCCGGGGCGCCAGTTCCAATGGGGGAAGAGATGGAGCATGGGCTTGGTGGTCCACTCGCTCTGGTACATATAATAGCTGTCCTTGGGGAAGCCAGCAAGGTCGATGACACCGAAGTACGAGCTGCGTGCGGGGAAACCGTAAGGAGTGGGTTCGCCGATATAGTCGAAGCCAGTCCAGATGAACTGTCCACCAACGTACGGGGTGTTCTTGACGACATCCCATGTCTCCTCGTGAGTAGAGCCCCATGAGGCCGACATGTTATCGTAGGCCGAGCACATGAACGAAGGATCGGTATAAGGCAGCCACCACTGTTTGGGAGCGCGATAGATGCTATCCGACGGCATCATATAGTAGCCGCGCGTCTGCAGAGCCGAGACACTCTCGGAGAAGATCATTGGCTTGTCGGGGAAGTTCTTGGGGAAGTCTTTAACCATCTGGTGATGGTAGTTGAAGCCGATGATATCGATGGCACCGCTCTTGAACAGATGGTTGTTGGGGTTGACCTCGTTACAACCGGCCGTGATGGGACGGGTGGTGTCATAGCGCTTAATTATCTCAGCGAGATGACGGGTGAGCAGTGAGTTGACACTGAGCTCGCCCTCCTTAGCCAAGGTAGAGGCATCGTGACCGGCATTGAGAATGAGGTTGGCCTGCTCGAGAGTGAGGGTATCGGCCTTGGCGTCGCTCCACTGCTCGAGGACCTCGTTACCGATAGACCACATGAGGACGGAAGGATGATTGCGGTCGCGCAGTACCAGGTCGGTGAGGTCGCGCTCATGCCACTCGTCGAAGAAGCGGGCATAGTCGTTCTGTGTCTTACGGCGTCGCCACATGTCGAAGCTCTCGTCCATGACGATGATGCCCATAGTGTCGCACATGTTCAACAGCTCGGGTGCCGGAGGGTTATGCGAACAGCGGATGGCATTGACACCCATAGCCTTGAGCTTGGTGAGTTTGCGATGGAGGGCATCTTCGTTAAGTGCGGAGCCCAGGCAACCGAAGTCGTGGTGCTCGCAGACGCCATTGAGTTTGAAGTTCTTGCCATTAAGCCAAAAGCCAGTCTTGGGGTCGAATTTAAAATCGCGGAAACCGGTGGAAGTCTCGATTTCGTCAACAACCTTGTTGCCGACGATAAGTTGAGTGCGAACCTTGTAGACATAGGGTTTTTCGCAGCTCCACTTATGTAAGATTGAAGATTGAACATGGAACATTGAACCATTCTTGGCGCGGGCGATGAGCTTGCCATTGGCGTCGATTAAGGCGTTGACCACTGTTACTCGCTGGTTGGTGGGGTTTTCGTAGTCGACCTCTACTTTGCCATCGTGGACGTAGACGCCCCAGTGCTTGATGTGGATGGGATGGGTTTTGGTGAGCCATACATGGCGGTAGATGCCACAGCCTGAGTACCAACGGGAATTGGGCTGGTCGGAGTTGTCGACACGCACTGCCACCACGTTCTTACCTTCGTGAACGTAGGGGGTGATGTCGTACTCGAAGCTGGAATAGCCGTAAGGGCGGGAGCCCACTTTCTTGCCGTTTACATAAACAGTGGAGTTCATGTAAACGCCGTCGAATTCGAGGTAGATGGCTGATGGAAGATGGCTGATGGAAGATGTGATATTGCCGACATCAAAGGTCTTCCTGTACCAGCCGATGCCACCAGGGAGGGCGCCGCCGGAAGCGCCGCTGGGGTTGCTATCATGGAAATCGCCCTCGATGGCCCAGTCGTGCGGGACATTGAGAGTGCGCCAATGGGAATCGTTATACTCAGGACTGGCCATCTGAGCAGAGTCGCCCAGGATGAACTTCCAGTCGTTATCAAAACAAACTCGCTCTCTGGCTTGTGATGCCAGAGAGCTGAGTATTACAACTATTAAGAAAAAAAGTCTTTTCATTGTTTAGAAGTTACCTCCATAGATAAGACCGTAGTAGCGGTCGCTCTTATCGAATGAACTATTGATATTCGGGTCGCGTTTAGGTTGCCATGTTCGTACCTTGATACACGGTTGGTCGATATCATTAAGGTCGACCATCAGGAACAGGTAGCCGGTATCAGAATAGCTTGAGCTATAGTAATCCTGGTGAATCTGGATGCCATAGGTATCGGCACCAACGCCCATCTTCTTTACGTCGTTATCGGTAAAGCGGATGTTGATGAACTGATTACTCTTGAAGCTGCGCTCAACATTCTTGATGTACTCCTGCTTGCTAAGGCGGGTGTGCTTAACCATCTCGTTGTCGAGGTACTTATCGTTCTCGGCAGTCTTCTGGGCCTTCTTGATGACATGACCTACGATGATGATAGCGTCGTCGTCGAAGATGCTCTTGATATAGTCGGCACGCTTAAGAGCGAAAGCAGTCTTGTAGTTCTCGAGGAAGGTGGCGATGACCATGCGGATAGAGTCGGTCCAGCCAGCAGCCTCGCGGTTGAAGATATCATCGCGTGCGGCCTTGTCGAGACCGAAGGCGATAGACTCAATCTTCTTATCGGCATCGAAGGTAAAGGTTACATCCTCTACAAACGAGCGGTTGTTGTTCTTGAAGGCGAACTTCATAGGAACACTGCGGCAGATGACACGCTCGCCAAGCTGATAGAAGTTAAAGCTTGGGTTACCAAGGATAGTGGCAGTGCCATAGCCGACGAGACGGTTGAACATATCGAAGCCATCCTCGGTGAAGTAGTCGCGAACAGAGTCGTACTTCTTTGCCTTGATGGCATTGACGATGTTACCGATGATCTGTGCCATCTCGGCTGATGCATCCTCCTGCACAGCTGTGGCATGACCGGCTACACTCATGTTCTTGACTGTCTCCTCGAACTTAGCCTGAGTGGCCTTCATCTCCTTCTTCTTAGGACCATTGATGACTACAGTGGCCTTGGGGAACGGTGTGGGGTTGAACACCTCGGAAACCATCTCGAGCTCGCGGTCCTGGCGCATCTGTCCGGCAAACTCGTACTCGTACTTGAGCTGGAGCTTATCGGCAGGCGTGCCCGGGTGGAGCTCGATCTCAGAAAGGCCGTCCTTGGCTGAGTTGACGAACGAGTAGTTCATACCATCCATGAAACGGAAGTCGAGACTGGTGACGGGCTTGCCCTTATAGCTGATGAGAAGGTCGACAACATTATCCTCGACCTTGGCAATCTCGGTCTTGATACCACCGAGGATGCTGTTAATCTGCTCGGGGATCCATACTGTGAGAGTCTGCTTGATACCATCCTGATCGATCTTAACAGCGTTGGGGTGCTGCAAGCTCTTGAGCAGGCAAAGGGCCCAATAGTAGTTGCGCAGGGCATCGTCGATACGGGCCTCACGCTCGGCATTCTGGGCTGTGTAGACATAGCTGAGGATACGATCCTCGCGCTCCTGGAAAACCTTTTCCAACTCGTCCTTGTGGATATAGCGAACCACATAAGCCTCGGGCTCGTGGGTAATCCAGATGGTACGGCAGTTGTTAAGACTACCAGCAGCGTATGTCTTGATGACAGCCTCCATGGCAGTCTTAGAGTCAATCTTATCGCCATCGTTTACCTGCTGCATATCGAGGTTAGTCTCACTCTGTACTGTTACTGAAATCTTGCTGATCAGATCGTTTAGTGCACCTTGGTTGGCCTTAGAGTCGGTAGTGTTGCGACCCTCACCCCAGATGTAATTCTCGTCGGCCTGAATCTTGGCCAACTGCTCCAAAGGAGTCTGTGCCATAGCCAACATTGGTAGTAGAATCAGGCAGAAAATACCTATAACCCGTTTTTTCATATTACTATAGTTTTTTGTTTCTAAGATACCTATGGGTGCAAAGATAAAAAAAAAATTGGAATATAACGAATTATAGACCAATTTTTTTCTTATTTACGCAAATTTCTAGAGTTTGATGCTTATTGCCTTACCAGAGTACTGAACCTTCTTGCCCTCGGGATTGTCGAGATTCAGGGGTTTTGGGGCATCGCCTGTGATGAGAACAACATTGAAACGGCGGTTCTTCAACATGCCATTGAACTGCCCCTTGCGAGCACCGAAGGATACTGTGCGAGTGGCATCATCGTAGGTGATATCGATGGTGGCATACTTGCCCTTCTCGTAGTTGTAGTTGGTACCCTCGTCTTCGTAGAGCTGGAACGAGCCGTTCTGACCGGCATAGACATAGAGGTTGATGAGCTCGGCGGGTTTCTCGTCGCTCCACTCCATCTCGGGGCCGAATGGGATGATGGCGCCCGAGCGGACGAAGACAGGTATCTGCTCGTATGGAGCGTCGACGATCAATCGCTGGCCGCCATCGATTTTCTCGCCGGTGTAGAGATTGTACCAACCACACTGGGCGGGGAAGTAGACTGAGCGGTTGCGGGCTTTGTAGTAGCCTACAGGACAGGCCATGAGGGCCGGACCGAGCATCCACTGATTGCCGATGTTCTCTACCTCGCGGTCGCCATTGAAGTCCATTACCAGAGCACGCATCAGGGTGTAGTCCTTGAAATGAGCCCATCCTGCCAGAGAATAGAGGTAAGGCATGAGGCGATAGCGGAGCTTGTCGTAGTAGACAAACGACTTATAAGCGGGGTGATTATCGGGAGCGATGTTCCAGATTTCGCGCAGAGGCCACTGACCGTGTGAGCGGAACAGAGGAATGAAGGTTCCGAACTGGTTCCAGCGAGTCTGCAGCTCGCGCCACTCCTTAAGATCCTCGTTCTCCTGACCAGTGCGATCGAACAGCTGCTGGGCAGCAACATAACGGTTCTCAACACAGAATCCGCCCTGGTCCATACCCCAGAATGGGATACCAGAGATAGAATAGTTAAGGCCAGCAGTCATCTGGGCACGCATATCCTCCCAACGGGTACCGATATCACCA